>Ga0326728_10000515_pt1 | contig 151460 bp, 139 predicted proteins | sample MB3enrmetagenome_FD_207602 | JGI IMG/M metagenome (GOLD analysis project Ga0326728, IMG submission 207602) | Lab enriched peat soil microbial communities from McLean, Ithaca, NY, United States - MB31MN | ecosystem: Environmental > Terrestrial > Soil > Wetlands > Peat | place: USA: New York... | reverse complement strand
GGAGAACGACAGGTATCTGTACGAGGTCTCCGGGATAGAATTCGTTCAATCCCGAGATATACGCAACAAATGCCGGGTGCCCCTGCGTGTATTTTGTATCGGCAAGAACCGGGGCGGCCAGGCATGCGCTGATCAGCATGAAAATACACAAGGCCTGGGATACGGATACCATCAGAGAGTTCACCTGTAGCGTACGTAAAAATGCTGATTACACCTTAGTCTTTATTGATTATGTATTCTTTTCCACCAGTTTTTGGGCAGTATGAGATGAGCGTGCCAACGGGAAAATCCGAAAACTCCTTTTTTGTGCAGAGCAGTAAGACGCACGCTGCTGCGGTTTATCAGATGCGGAGGCAAACGGCAAGGATAGTGTCCGTATCAATCATTCCCGTACTCCACATACTTAAATAACAGATATCACCGAATATTTCAATAATGAAAAATAATCTGCATATTGTCGGTGCCAGTATCCTGATCATTCTTATCCTGGCAGTTACCGGATGTATTACACCTCCTAAAGGGACTTCCGGCACTACTTCCGGTGGCAGTTATTACAATCCCGGTCCAACAGTCAATGGGAATGGGGAAACGACATCCCCCCAAGGTTATCTAACACAGGTCACCCCGTTCCAGACAAGTACTCCCGAAGAATCACCATCACCCGGGACAGGGTACCACACGTTCGTGTCCCCAACACCGGTTCCCACGGACCTGTCCTGCCTGATTAGCCTCACAACACAGTACTATGCATATAACACAACGGCATTCGAATTCAATCTGAAAAATCCACCGATGTACATCAATTATACCGTTGTTCCGTTCAATATTACGCAAAACCTATACGTAGAATCACCCAGCGGCGGTGGCAACTACGAGACCATCACACAATCCATATACAGTCCCGATTCCTGGTTCGAAGTAACGGTCATGAATAAAACATCCGGGACTATTTACCTCCAGGATGGGTTTGGAACCGGGAAGGGATATCCCATCTATCTTAACAGGACGCTCAAGGTACTGAATACCGATGATATGCTGATACAATTCACGGGCAATAATATTACGGCGACTGCGGGTGTCTGGGTGAAACCGATCGGGAATTTCGACGATCCGGAGAATATGACGTTTGCGGAATGTAAATACTGGGGCGAGATACGGAACCAGATTATCCCAGCAACCATGACAACAACGCCAACATGGACGCCGGTCAACCAAGTCACCGGATCCGGGTCTTAATAATTTCCCTTTTTCATCTGGGGGAGATCGAGGAAGCGAGCGGCAATCCTCGTTATTCACCGGTATCTGGTTGAAACGGTGGGATATTTAAGCGATGAAAACGATGTAAATAAGGCAGGCACACATCAAGAGAGGTCCCGGTGGGGTAGTGGACATCCTAGAAGCCTGCGGAGCTTTTGACCCGGGTTCAAGTCCCGGCCGGGGCGTATTTTTTTAAAAAATCCTAATTTAAAGGGCAGGTTTTGTCTTAAGTGCTGCAACCAGCAGCTCAATGCCTGCTTCAATATCACGGAGGTCAAGTACTTCTACCGGCGAATGGATATACCGGGCCGGGGGGCTTATGGTGGTGCTCGGTACGCCGCCTTTATTGAGGTGAATGGCTGTTGCATCTGTCGTCCCGCCCGTGCCGACTTCAACCTGGACGGGGATGTGATGGGCATCTGCAGTGTCCTTAAGCCATTTTACGACCTTGCGGCTGGCAATCAGCCCCCGGCCGCTGCTGTCCACAATCGTGATCACCGGCCCTTTACCCATCTCTACTGCTGCATCCTTCATCTCGATACCCGGATGATCACCGGGAATCGTCACGTCAGTCGCGATAGCCCAGTCGGGATCGAGGGTAAACGCGCTGGTCTTTGCCCCTTTCAGCCCTACCTCTTCTTGGACAGTAAATACTCCATAGACCGTGAAAGGGGAATCGAGCTGCTGGAGGGTCTTGATCAGCAGGGCGACACCGGCACGGTTGTCAAATGCTTTTCCCGTCACCCGGTTGTTCGCGAGTTCAGTGAACTCACGATCGATGGTGACGGGTGTGCCGATCTCGATGCCAAGTCCTTCGACATCGCTCCGGGTATGGGCGCCGATATCGATAAACATGTCATCGGTCTTCACGCCTTTCTTGCGCTCCTCCTCGTCCATCATGTGCGGGGGTTTTCCACCAATAACACCAAAGCACGGCCCTTTTGCCCCATGCAGGACCACACGCTGGTTATAGAGGGTCGGGGCATACCACCCGCCGAGAGTTACAAAACGGATAAAACCTTTTTCATCGATAAACTTGACCATAAGCCCGATCTCATCCATATGAGCGGCAAGCATCACCTTGTACCGGTTTCCCTTTTTGACCGAGATCAGGTTACCCATCGCATCCTCGTGTATTTCGTCGACATGCCCTTTGAGTTCTTTTTTTATAACAGAGAATACGCTGCCTTCGCTGCCCGAAACACCATGGGCATTGGATAACTTCTTCAAAAGTTCCTTCACCATCTTATTCACCTGTTGCCTTCTTGATCCTGTCGAGCGCCCGCTGGAGATTTTCACGTGAAGCCGCATAGCTCAACCGTGCGTACTCCGGTGCATTGGCACCGAATGCGGTGCCCGGTGTCAGGATGACGCCCATATCAATGATCTTCTGCGACAGTGACGGTCTCATCGGTACGAATGCATAAAATGCCCCTTCCGGCAAGGGAAATGAGAAACTCATTCCGAACAGTCCTTTACAGATAATATCCCGCCGTGCATGGTATTCGTCGCGCATCTGTCGCACCACCTGTTGATCACCGGTATAAGCGGCAACTGCTGCATACTGTGAAATTGAGGTGGCACAAGCCTGGCAGTACTGGTGAACCTTCAGGCACTGCCCGACTGTCTCGACCGGCGCGGCAAGATAACCGAGCCGCCAGCCGGTCATTGCGTAGGTCTTGCTTGCCGCGTTGATGGTGATGACATTCTCTCCAAAGAGGGCAGCGCTCCAGTGCTTTTTGCCGTAGATAAAATGCTCATAAACCTCGTCGCTGACAACCGTTACCCCTGCATCATCCGCGTACTCCACGATCGCCCGTATGGACTCTTTGCTCTCGACTGCGCCGGTAGGATTTGACGGCGAGTTCAGGACGAAGATCCGGGCACCATCCATCAGTTCTTGTGCCTGTTCGATGTCAATGTGGAAGTTCCGGTCGAGCGGGACGCTGACCGGGCGCCCTCCGGCAATCGTTGCCAGAGCCGCATAAGAGACAAAACCCGGGTCGGCGCACAGTACCGGGTCCCCTTCATTCACCAGCGCCTGCATGACGATATGGAGGGCCTCGCTTGCGCCAGCGGTAACGATAAGCTGGTCGGGACTATACGTAAGCCCGTTCTCTGTTTTGAGTTTATTGCAGATAGCACTGCGGAGTTCGGGGATGCCGGTATTACTGGTATAGCCGGTTTTACCTTCCCGGATTGCCCGGATCGCCGCGTCCTTGATGTGCTGCGGCGTATCGAAATCCGGCTGCCCGAGACCGAGGTTGATGGAATCAGCTCCTGCTGCTTCGAAGATCTTCCGTATTCCGGAGATCTCAATTCCAGTCACCCTGCGGGAAAATGATTCTTTCATGGATTTTGTTCCTCGTATCTCATTCGATGTTCGCATGCCGGTTCTTAAGAGCGGTCTCATCGGTCTGCGTGATCTCCATCAGCCGGGAGATCACCGCGTCGGCAAAGATCATGGAGGCCGTCTCAAAAAGCGTGCCCAATGGTGCAAACGACTTGTGATCCCCCAGCATCTGGCGGATCTCAAACTCGGCAGCGTCGTCCTTCACATCGTCACGATACTGCTCGATGATCACCATGCAATCCGCAATTCTGCCGATCCGGGAATCTGCGTTCGCGGTGATCAGACAGATATGCGCCCCGATCTCCTTTCCCGTCTCCGCGATATCTGCGACCGTCTTCGTCTTCCCTGACCCGGAAAAGACCACCATAAGGTCCCCCTTATTCAGCGCCGGCGTGATGGTCTCGCCGATGACATACGCCTGCATACCCAGATGCATGAGGCGCATGGCGAATGCCTTTGCCACAAGCCCTGATCGTCCCGCTCCCATGACGTAAATACGTCTGGCATTCAGGATCTCAGTGATAAATTTTTCGACATCCTCATCGGAGATCGAGTTGGCAATCGCCCGGATCTTTGATGCCATCAACCGCATCATTTCCTGAACCCTGTGATTCTCCATCCTTCTCGCACAAAGATGCTATGTTATACTAGATGAGAATTTCGTACGGAAAGATGTATTCAGTACGTAAAAACCAAAAGGCAGCAACAAGTATTTCGCATAATGGTAAGGAGACTTTAACGTTCCGTATGGCCATCTTGCATGTCGGAATTTTGTCTCGTTGATATCGCAATCGTCAATAAATGGCATGTTCACGCATATCTTATTTTTTGAACGGTGACCCCGGATAAACTCCTGAATCGCCTGCCTGGTACCGGGTGATATCGCCATACAACACCAGTTTCTCTCCCTTAAGCACTGAAACTGCACCATGGCCGCTGCAGATGAGGCATTGCCGGCCTGATCCGGATAACTGCCGATCGGTTCTACCCGCAATTTCGAGCAGTGCCCTGCGTTCCTTCCTGGCAAGATCACTGTCGACATTGACTGAGGTGACAAGAGAATCAACAAGCGAGCTGTACTTCGCCCGCTCTGGTGTGAGACTGGAAAAATTGATCACGCTGTCCGCAGTGAAAAGGAGTCCGCATGATTCAGAATAGAGATAGATCTACCCGAATGTATGACCTCCCAATCCCTCCAGCACCGTGAGATCGATATCGCCGATCCGGATTGCACCCAGAGATGGGAAGATGGAACGGCAGGGTTTACCGGATGGCACGAGGCACCGGGTCTGCCTCGGCGGCCGGAACTGAAAAAACAGGTTGATCATCTTCGTGTAGAATGCTTCGAGCAGGGAATGTTCGCTCCGCGAGCCATAGGTACGGTTGTTCTGCCTGATGATCTCCAGCGTTCCCGGATGCATCAGGATCTCTACCGGGAAAAACCCTGCCGCACCACAGTGATCTGTGTCTGCATGAGTCACCAGGACCTGCCGGATTTTCCGCTCGTCGCCAAGGTCATAATAGACAAACATTCTCATTACATCGTCATGATAAATACCATAACCGGTATCAACCATGAGAGAATCGTCCGGGGACGTAAGGAGGTAGATGCTCCCCCCACACGGCACCTGAAAACAGTAGAGATCTACCAGATCCGTGACGGAAAAATGTTGGACGTCAGCATAAAAGCGTTCCTTGGCCGTCGCCCTGAGTGTCCTGCCGGTTGCGAGCACGCTGTCAAAGACCTGCCGCGGGTCATTGCCACGGTTCATCAGCTCCTGCGCGATATGGTTGGTATCAGCGAGAAACGAAAGAAGAAATGCATCTTCAGATTCGCCGATAAGCTCACGGAACTCCTGTGCGAGGCAGACGTAAAATACAGTATCATCAAGATGCCGGCCGGTCGTATCGTATTTCAAGGATCTCCAGCCGGTAGTGGGACTTCAGCTGGTCGAGCAACTGGTCGACAACTGCCGGGTCTTCCAGGTTCAGGCTGAAGGTCAATCGCTCCGGATGACGGCCCGCATCGTCAAGATCAACAAAAGCAATATTTGCCCGGGCCCGGGTGGTATAATCGAGAAATTCACAGAGGGGCCCTGACCGGTGAGGGAGGTAAACGTAGCACTTGAGAAAACTCATCGGTCTCAGGGAAGTCTGCAGGAAACCGAGGGTTGTAAGATCCCGGGTCATTCTGGCATACGATTTCTCTGAGGCAGTCACCTCGAAAAAGACTGAATACGGGTCAATCCTCCGGTCAAACTGGAGACGATTGATATTACCGCTATATTTTTTTATGATTGCTGCAGCCTGCTGGAGGGATCCGGGTTCATCCGGAATACGCGCGAGAAAAATAAATCTCTTCACGATCGGGCCCCGTTTGCAGGGTTATCATGGAATCTGTTTTCATTATAGGTTGCGGTCGTATCTCCAGAACTACCGGGCGTCTGGATAATCACAAGTGATTGTGTGCGTGAAAAGAAAAACGGGAAGAAAATTATCGCTTCCTTACTACCAAACAGGACAGGATGACCGCACCGGCAACTCCACCGATGGCAACCAGCGGTGAAAGCGGTATGCGGGTTGGGATCCGGGACGCGGTGGTTACTGGCGGGATGGTCGTCGAAGCAGGGATTCCTTCGGTTCCGTTTATTGTTGGCGATGATGTACCCGTGGTTCCGGCCGGGGTCTGCGTGATGGGTACTGCCACCGTAAGGATCACATTCAGGTTTTGGGTCATTTTCAGCGGGTTGCTGGCAACCACCGTGTATTGTCCGGGCGGCATATCAACATGAAAGCCGTAATTGAAATAACCGCTTGCGCTGACCGGGGCTGCAAAATAGTGAAGTGTATCCCCGGAGGAATCGATAACTGCAACGTTAACAGAACCGATGCCGTTCTCTGCATTACCAATCACCTGCACATAATCCTCCGGTTTTGCCGGATTTGGCGTAACCGCCATGGAATATACCGATCGCTCGAGCATGACCGAGGTGGTGGCACTCTGGTCAGGGTTATTATTATCTATTGCCGTCAGGTGATATCGCGCCGTCTGCAACAGAGTGCCTCCCTGGATATTTGAAGTATCCCACAGGAATGCCCACATTCCTGATGAATCGGTATAGACTGTGTTCCCTGATCCGGGCGTCCCGTTCAGGTTATTCGGTGGGACGCCCTGCGGAGGAAGCCCCGGACCGGTTATTTTTATGACCGTCATATTGCTGAAGGTATCCTTTCCGGTGAACATAACGATGTCCCCAATATAATATCCGCCGTTACCCTGGTACGCCATCGTGATTGTTCCGCTCTGAGCAGAAACAGTTCCAATCATACAGAAGATAAGAACTGCCGCAATCGCAACCGGAAATACTTTCTGGACAATCTTTGTTTGCATTTTCTGCCTCGTATAAAAGGATTATCGTTCTTATAAGGATAAACTTTTTTATAATTGTACTGCCATTTAGCGCCGGATTGTCAGATTTCCCTCGATTCGTGATAAAACTGACCATGTACTGATAACGAAACTATATGTATTTTTACAGAACATTTCTATTCCGGAGGCATGACCGATGACCGACGTTGAAGCGGCAATAAAAACCGGAGAAGAACGCCTGAAATCCAGAATGGTGGAAATTTCACAGGCATTTTTCTATGATGAGACCGCATATCACCTTCCGGTCTCATTTGCCCTTACGGGAATTGCAGTCCATGATCGTGCTACTGCTGCTGACGTGTTTGCCCGCATGAACCATAATCCGCTGATCGCATCGGAATGCCTGCTCGCACAAAAGACCGCTGTAGCAGGACGGGAATTGCCTCCTTACACGGGATTCATCAGCGATACGGCCATCAGGAAACTGGGGTACTCGCTTGTTGACGGGAGTATTCTCGGGATCGCTCTTATTGTAGGCACCCCGGAGAGCGCCGGCAGCGCAGCGGCTATCTGCCGTGAGCTGCAGGAAAAATACATGCTGACATTCCTTGCCGGCGGGGTCATTCCCTCTCTTTTGGAGTCAGGAGTAAAACTCGGTCTCGAATACCGGCTCGTACCCCTTGGCCCGACGCCGGCATATGGCATCCATTTTGTGGATATTGTCGCCAGGGTAGCCATGATGTTTGGCGGCGTTACACCGGGCGATGCACACCGTCTGCTGGCCTATGCGGCTGAACGGGCCAAGGCTATCGTGATCGTATTTCCAAGACTGAACGACGAGGAAATTGCGCTTGTTGATGGTATGAGGGTGCTCGGGTTCCCCATCCTCTCTCTTGGGGATTATACCGGTGGAGAATGGATGCCGGCGAAACCGGATGATGTCGTCCGGAAAGGGATGGAATTAAAGGGCATCCGGGTCACGGTCACCGCCATTCCCATTCCCATGGGGTGCTCACCGGCATTTGAGGGTAAGAGTATACGGAAAGAGGAGATGTACGTGGAGTTCGGCGGTGGCCGGTCGCCTGCTTTCGAGCTGCTGATGATGCGAAGTCCCGGGGAGATCAAGGATGGGCAGGTTAGGGTGATCGGACCTGATATCGATGCGATGAAAGAGGGATCGGCAAACCCTCTCGGGATCCTGATCGAAGTCGCCGGGAAAACGATGAAGAAGGATTACGAACCGGTACTCGAACGACGGATCCACAATTTTATTAACTATGGCGAGGGGTCGTGGCATGTCGCCCAGCGCGATCTCATCTGGGTCAGACTCTCAAAAGAGGCCGTGGCAAAAGGCGTGAAGATCGAGCATCTCGGAAAACTCCTCGCGAGCAAGTTCCGGATGGACTTTCCCCAGCTCCTGGATGCGGTCGCGGTGACGCTCATCACCGATCCGGAAAAAGTCCTTATGGCGAAACAGGAGGCAGAAAAAGTCTACGCGGAACGGGATGCCCGGATAAAGGGAATGCGGGATACAGAAGTCAACACCTATTATTCCTGCACGCTCTGCCAGACTTTTGCCCCAAACCATGTCTGCATTATTACCCCTGAGCGGCCGGCCCTCTGCGGGGCGATCAGCTGGCTTGACGGAAGGATCGCTTACGAGATCGCACCATCCGGCGCCAACCAGCCGGTCGAGAAAGGCGCACTCATCAACGCACAGAATGGGGAATACGAGGGAGTAAACCGATTCGTAAAGAGGGCCAGCCATGGGGAGGTCGAGCGCTGCTCGCTCTACAGCGTGATGGAATACCCGATGACCTGCTGCGGATGTTTCGAATGCATCGCCCTCATGCTGCCGGAAGCGAATGGGATCATGGTTGTGAACCGGGAGTTCAAGGGGATAACCCCTTCCGGGATGACGTTCTCGACTCTTGCCGGGACCATCGGCGGCGGGGCCCAGACACCCGGGTTTGCCGGCATTTCCAAAAACTATATTCTTTCCGAACGGTTCCTGCAGGGAGAAGGCGGTATCGAGCGGCTTGTCTGGCTCCCGTTCCCGTTAAAGGAGGAGTTAAAGCCGCGCCTGGTCAAGGTGCTGGAAGCACGAGGGCACCCGGATCTCTTTGATAAGATTGCCGATGATACGCAGGCGACCACGATAGAAGATCTGACGGTATTCCTCGAGCGCGTCGGGCATCCGGCACTTACCATGAAACCACTGATGTGAGTGACCCAGATGGTACCTGATCTGAATTTCGGCTGGACCGCCCCCATAGGGAAAGTCGTCCTTGGTGCAACGAAATCCGACGGAGGGACGCGAAACATCTCTTTCCGGGTCGGCGGGGGCACCACCCTTCCATTCCTCGGCACTTCCGCGCCGGTGCCGCTCATCGCGTTTGAGATCTGCGATGATACGCGGTACTGGTCACCAATCATCACCGAATTCTGTGGTGATATTGTCCATGATACCGGTGCATGGGCAAAGGATGCGGAGAGCCGATATAATGCCGATCTGGTCCGGCTCCATCTGACCAGCACGAAACAGCGCGATTTCTCTGATATCATGTCGGTAGGAAGAACGGTCGAAACGGTGCTTTCAGCGACCGGCCTGCCCCTGATTATCGAAGGGAGCAACGATCCGAAGATCGACAGTGACGTATTCCAGCGGTGCGGCGAGGCAGGCCAGGGAGAGCGTCTCCTGCTGGGAACCGCAGAGGCGGGCCGGTACCGGAGCATCGCTGCCGCGGCCCTCGCGTATAACCATTCCGTGATCGCGCAGTCCCCGATCGACATCAACCTCGCAAAACAGCTCAATATTCTCCTCCGTGAGATCGGTGTTCCCCGGGATCGCATCGTTATCGATCCCTATACCGGTGCGCTCGGGTACGGATTCGAGTACTCGTATTCTGCCATGGAACGGATACGGTTCTCTGCCCTGAAAGGGGACACCGATCTTGCCATGCCCATGATCTGTGCACCATCGGACACGCTCACGATAAAAGAGGTCCGCGAAGCGGAAGGGGCGACGCACACCGACATGGCTGTTGAATGGGAGTTCTATACCAGTCTTGCGGCGGCTGTTGCCGGCGCCGAAATTATCTGTGTCCGCCACCCGATGACCATCGGGATGCTCAGGCAGGCATTTGCCGGACTCAGGCCCGCGACTGGTGCGGGAGAGGTGAAGTGAGTGGCGCTTAAGGCACTGGATATCTACAAGCTCCTGCCCAAGAAGAACTGCAAGGAGTGCGGGGACCCTACCTGCCTCACCTTCGCGATGAAACTTGCCGGCGGGAAGGCGGATGTGGATCTCTGCCCGTATCTGGATGAGCACGCGAGATCGGTGCTCGGCGCCACGACCCGTCCGCCGATACGGCTCGTCAGGATCGGTGTTGGCGAGCGTTCGTTCGGTATCGGTGAAGAGGTCGTCCTCTACCGGCACGAGAAGACGTTTTACCATCCCCCGGGCATCATGTTCAGGGTGCTTGACACCCAGACACCGGAAGAGATCTCTGCCGTAACTGCCCGGGTCAGGGACGAGACATTGACCCGGATAGGGTCTGACCTGCATTTCAGCGGTACCGCGATTGTCAATGTGACGGGAACGGCCGATGCGTATGCAAAGGCCGTTGCGGCAGTTGAAAAGACTGCGGGTCTCCCGGAAGTTCTCATCTCGGAGAACCCGGACGCACTGGCTGCAGCACTGGTACAGTGCGGGAGCTACCGCCCCCTTGTGCATGCCGCCACACCGGAGAATTACCGGCAGGTCTGCGCCCTCGCAAAGCAGCATGGGTGCCCGCTTGCAGTAAAAGCCGGAGACCTTGACACCCTGATGAAACTGGCAAAAGACTGTACCGCAGAAGGCGTATCCAGGCTCGTACTGGACCCTGCTCCCTGCACTCTCGGGGATTTCGTCACCCGTTCGACGACGATCCGCCAGCTCGCAATCACGCGGGCTACCCCGGATCTCGGGTACCCGGTATTTCTGGACGCAACGAAATTTGTACCGGAAGACGCTGCCATCGCATTGGGGATCACCAAGTATGCTTCGCTGATTGTCACGTCCCCGCTCTCTCCGGCTTCGGCCAAAGCGGCCCTCACGCTCCGCCAGAACATCTACACCGACCCCCAGAAACCAATCCAGATGAACCCCGGCCTCTACCGGGTCGGATCACCGGGCAAGGATGCCCCGGTGCTCCTGACCGTGAACTTCTCTCTCACCTTCTTCACGCTCCAGGGATACCTCGAGTCCACCCGGATCCCCTGCTTCATGCTCATCATCGATACCGAAGGGCTCTCGGTACTTACTTCGGTCGCCGCCGGAAAACTCAACGAGACGCTGGTGAGAGATTCGATCCGGAAATTCGGGGTTGAGAACGAGGTCTCCCACAAAACGCTCATCATTCCCGGTTATGCCGCCCCCCTCTCCGGAAGGATCGAGGAGGCAACCGGCTGGAAGGTGATGGTTGGGCCGCGGGATGCGGCGGAGATCGGCGAATACCTTCATGAGGAATGGAAGAGATAGATGCGGACCGTAACCTTCCTCCCCAGTTACCGAAAGATCGAAGTCGCACGAGGGACAACTATCCTCGACGCTGCCCAGCGGGCCGGGCTGAACATGAACGTCGTCTGCGGGGGGCAGGGCAAATGTGGCAAGTGCGTAGTCTTCGTACAGTCCGGGAAGACAGAGTTCGACCGGCAGAAATACGCGCGGTTCTTTACGGAGGATGAGCTGGCCGGCGGTGCGTGCCTTGCCTGCCAGACCACGGTCCAAGGAGATCTTCAGGTTTTTATCCCGGAGCGCTCGCTCATTCAGGAACAGAAGATCCTCATCGAGGGCAAGGAAACAGAGATCGAGCTCCGCCCGGCAGTCCGGAAATATTACGTTGAACTTCAGCCGCCGTCCCTGACGGACCCGTCACCGGACCTGAGCCGGCTTTTATGGGGCATCCAGAAAAGCGGAGGGCCGGTGGCGGATAAGGTCTACGTCCCCCTTGAGGTCATGCGGGAGATCCCCGCGCTCCTTCGGCACAGCGACTGGAAAGTGACCGGTACCATCGCTCTCGTGCCGGGCGGGTACCGGCTCATCGACCTCCAAGAGAACGATACCGCAAAAAGACTCTATGGTGCTGCTGTCGATCTCGGTTCTACTACGGTGGTAATCTACCTCTGGGATCTGGTCGCCGGGAAGGTTGTCGGTGTCGCCTCCAATTACAACCGGCAGATCAGCTGCGGCGAGGACATCCTTGCACGGGTGAATTTCGCCCGGAAAAACGGGCTTGCCAGGCTCCAGTTGCTTGCCACGGACAGCATCAACGCGGCACTCACTGCAGCGGCAAATACCGCCGGTATTGACCGCGAGGATATCTATGAGGTTGTCGTTGCCGGTAACACGGTGATGACGCACATGCTGCTGGGGATCGACCCGGCCTACATTATTGCCGAGCCTTACGTCCCGGTCGTCCAGCGGGCACTTTCCGTTGCAGCAGGGCGGATCGGAATTGCCGGTAATAAAAACTGCGGCCTCTTCGCGTTCCCCGCCGTGAGCGACTTTATAGGCGGGGATATCATCGCCGACATCCTTGCCTGCGGCATGGGCGAACGCGCCGAGATCTCCCTTCTCGTCGATATCGGCACCAACTTTGAGGTCGTGCTCGGAAACAATGAATGGATGTTCTCCTGTGCCGGTGCGGCCGGCCCGGCACTGGAGGGGGGCGAAGTGCTCTTTGGCATGCGCGCGAATCCCGGCGCAATCGAGAAGATCACGATCGATCCGGCGACACTGACCCCCAACTTTTCCACCATCAACAACATCAGGCCCCGGGGGATCACCGGTTCCGGGCTCATCGATATCCTCGCCGAGCTTATCTCTGCCTGCGTTATCGACCGGACAGGACGGATCAATACCGGCTTCAGCAACCCGAGAATCCGGAACGGCGCGCATTTCCCCGAATATGTCATTGCATGGGCGGATGAGACGGATATCGGCAAGGACATTGTGATCACAGAGAACGATATCAAGAACCTGATCATGAGCAAGGCCTCGGTCCATGCAGCCTGCGTAACGCTCATACGGGAAGCCGGTATCACCCGCAACGAGATTTCCACCATCTACTTTGCCGGTGCATTCGGGAACTACATCAACAAGGCAAACGCGACGATCATCGGGCTCATCCCGGAGATCGATCCCGACCGGATCAAGAATATCGGCAACGGGGCGGTAACAGGTGCGAACCTCGCACTCATCAACCGCCGAGAACGAAAGATCCTTGATCAGATTGCCGCCCGGATTGCCTATATCGAACTGAATGCCGAGCCGTCGTTCATGGATGACTATACCTCGAGCACGTTCCTCCCGCATACGGATCTCTCCCTCTTCCCCCGCGTACAGGCACTTCTTGAATCCTGCCGGCTGAAACGGGGGGGATAATGATGGCAAAGATGATCTCCCCACCCCATTCTCTTGCCACCGGCATCGGCGCCCTCCCGCATTCCGATCCGGTGCTTGCCTGCAACGACGTACTGGATATATTTCCGTCATTCCCGTACGTGCCAACGCTTCCCGACCGGGGACAATTGGAGAGCATCGTGTTCAACGATTCAGAGCAGATGCCGGGAAGGGTTATCCGCGATGATCGCCTGCTCTATGACAGCACATCTGACAATTCCGCTGCGATGGAACAGGTATATCTTGATTACGTCGAGGGGAACTATACCCGGTATGCGCTGCATGCTGAGTACGCGTCCGCCTTCATCGAGATGATGACGCGGAAGATTTCAGAGGCCACGGTGCTGAAATACCAGGTGACCGGGCCGGTCACATTTGGGATGCAGGTGGTGGATGCCGTCAAGCGGCCTATCTATTACGATACGCAGATTGCCGATGTCCTATCGAAAATGATCGCGCTCAGGGCACGCTGGTGCGAGACAGAGATGCGCGAACGGACGGGTGTGAAAGATACCCTCGTGATATTGAACGAACCTTATCTTGCCTCGCTTGGATCATCGGTCGTCCCGGTCGACCGGGAAACGGTACAGTCCGGCTGGCAGGATATCGCGTCACTGGTGGAGGGCGGGCTGGGCGTCCACTGCTGCTCGAATACCGACTGGGGCTTTGTGATCGGCCTTGACCCATCGGTGATTTCCATTGACGCCTATGCAACCGCAAAAGAGTTCCTCCTGTATGCGGATGCAGTCGCAGGGTACATGGAGCGCGGGGGGGTTGTCGCATGGGGGATCGTGCCGGCGGAGTACAAACTCTTCGTGCAGGAGACTGTGGATTCCCTGTACGAGCAGTATATGGCCATCCGGGCCCGGATGACCGGCCATGTCGGGGAGGAACTTTTTGATGCCCAGTCTCTGATCACCCCCAGCTGCGGCATCCGGTTTGCCGACCGTGCCGGGGCGGTTGCGATCATGAGGGCTGCAGCGGAGATCTCGCGCAGGATCCGTTCCGGATGATCCTGATAATTATCCGCACCGGGATGTAAGATCATGCCGGTACATCCCTACACGATAGCGGTTTCCGGTAAAGGCGGGACCGGTAAAACAACGGTGAGTTCGCTTTTGATCCGGGCGCTCATCGAATCGGGAGGGAGCCCGGTCCTTGCCGTGGATGCCGATCCCAATGCAAACCTTCACGAGGCACTCGGTATCGAGGTGCGCGAGACGCTGGGTAGCATGCGGGAAGAGGCATTCACCCGGAACATCCCGCCGGGAATGAACCGGCACGATTATGTCCGTTACCGGTTCCGGCAGGCATTGGTCGAGGCTACGGGGTTCGACCTCGTCGCGATGGGCCGGCCGGAGGGGAGCGGGTGCTATTGTTTTGCAAACGACCTTCTCTCGGAGTGCATGCAGGAGCTCGAACGGAAATACCGGTTCATCGTGATTGATACGGAAGCCGGCATGGAGCATATCAGCCGGGGTACCATCGGAAAGCCTGACCTGCTCCTGATCGTGAGCGATCCGGGCGCGCGGGGGCTGCGGACGGTGGCGCGGATCCGCGAAATCGCCATCCAGCTGGGACTGGAGGGAGAACGCATCCACGTGGTCTTCAACCGGTTCAGGTGCGGGACCGCGCCGGTCGACGCCGGCGACGGGTGCCCGATCGCAATCATCCCGGAGGATCCGGCAGTCGGGGCGGCCGATCTCGCGGCCATGCCTGTGTCCCTGATCCCGGCCGGCAGCCCGGCCCGCGTGGCGGTCGATCGCCTCGCCGAAACGATCCGGGCAATGGCTCAAACAAGAGATGAAAAACCACAACCGGTGTGAAAAACAATTTTTACCGCAGTTAGTTCCACGACCGGATAAAAAATTCTGCAGGGGTCACTATGGCATCCTGTGTCTCCGGCAAAAGGTGGAAATCGCGGCAGGTTTTTTCATACCAAGGGAAAATTCAGAGATTTTTCAGCGCGACCAAGTCCTGCACGCCGACCAGTTTCCATACGAGCGACCGTTCTTCTTCTGCAATTTTTGCCGGTGGATCTTCGATGGAATGTCCGAGTGCTGCGAGGATGTTGCAGGAGAGTTTTCGCTCGACAACGAGGTCGACGAATTTTTCCCGGATGATCTTCTTCTCTATGGAATCCTGTACTTCCTCCAGATAGCCCTGCAGAGTGACGAAGGTATATGACGAAAGGTCCTTGGTGTATTTTTCAATCTCGACGGACACATGGGGACTTTTGCGGAAATATTCAAGTTTCTTGCCATATTTTGTGGAGAGGAAGTAAAGAAAGGACCCATCGAAGACATACAGGAATGGTGCAATATAGGGGTATTTCTCTCCCTGGAACGCGATGCGGCAGACATACCCCTTCTCGATCAGCCGGTCATATTCCTGTTTATCCATCCGGGGGATCTTTACGATGTCCATACATTCACCGCATCCGGATTCAAAGCAGGAGGTAATAAAACTTGTTAAATCTATGAAATGCCCTTTGTTTTACCAGTAACGGGAACTATTTTTCGATCCCAAACCCGGCCTGTTTCCATGCAGTCATCCCCCCAAGCACATTCGTGATGTCGCGGTACTGGTGGATGGCGAGCACGCTTGCAGCAAGGCTTCCCTTGAAGCCGGCATCGCAGTAGACCACGACCGGCCCGTTTCGCGGGATCTCATCGAGATGATGCGGGAGTTCCCCGATATAGATGTGGTGTGCCCCCCGTATATGTCCGACGCGGTCACGGTTCCTGATATCACGGACGTCAAGAAGGAACAGCGACTCTTTAGCAAGCCTTTCGTTAAGCTCCTGCACGGTGCAGGTCGCAAATGTATGGGTCTCCTGTGCCATTCTGGACCACAGAGGAAAACCCCCTGAAAGATATCCCCCGATGCGGTCATATCCCAGACGAATGAGATGCCGAAGAGGAGTCTCAAGCCCAACGTTGAAATCATCGATAAGTACGATGGGGCGTTCATAATCCAGAAACCAACCGATAAACGAGGGGATGCCATCTCTCCAGATCGAGAGGGAGCCGGGTATGTGTCCTGCGGCAAAGCTGGTAGGTGCCCGGATATCGAGAATCTGGCAGCCCTGCGTTCTGAGGTGGTTAAGATCCTCCGGGGAGAGCGGTTGCAGATACGGCAAATGGTGCAGGAATGGTGCCCCGTCTTTGTTCAACCGCTCCATCTGCCGGAAATAGGGAGGGAGATAAGGTGAGTCCTGTACGCGCCGCGCGGCAAACGTTTCCCGGCCGAGTGCGAGGAGCAGATTGGTCTGCCGTTCGTAGCCAATGGTCGTGAACGGATGATCAGCGATCTCCTCTCCGCAGACCGATCCCGCGCCGTGCGCCGGGCAGACAATGGCACCATCTCCAAGAGGGAGGATTTTTCCGGTGATGCTGTCGAAGATCTTCTTTGCCATCTCCTCTTTCCTGTCCTTGCCGAAAAAGTCGGTGCGGGCGATATCACCGGCAAAGAGGGTGTCCCCGCAGAAGATCATGTATGGCTGGCTGCCGGTTTCCCGGTCACGGAGCACCAGCGTGATGCTCTCTTCCGTATGTCCCGGAGTTTCTAGGACGGTCAGTTCAAGGGAACCCAGTACGAACGAATCCCCTTCCCGTACGGGTTTTCCGAACGCAAATGCGATCTGTGCCCCATGGTAGATCTTGGCGCCGCACCGGGCGGCAAGCTCGGGCGAACCGGAGACGTAATCCTCGTTCCGGTGGGTCTCGAAGATGTGCGTGATCGCAAGATCATGTCCGGCCGCGAGATCAAGGTAAACCTCGCAATCCCGCCGCGGGTCGATAACTGCCGCTTTCCCTCCGGACCCAATAATATAAGAAAGGTGTGCAATCCCATCCGCAACAATGCGTTCGAAGAACATGGCCGGGATTCCTCCAGTATCGTGAAAATGGGTACCGGGTTATATATATGTTATGACGGGGAGCATTACTGGTTTTGTGGCAGTGGCTGTTCTGGAATATACGGGTACCGGAGAAGGACAGGATCACGGTCGCCGTTCGCGTCATGCTCACGGATGATCCGGTAGATCTCCTGCAGGCTCACGGGTACATAGCCGATAACCTCTGCACTTACGTTGACACGCCTCTTTGAAAAACTGATGAACGGGTAGTCCCGGAGGTTGTTGTTGTTGTGGTGCCCATGGATTACCCAGCCGGCAAAGTTTTTTGGAGCGTCAGCCGGATCGTGAACAAGATAAAATTGCAATTCCCCGAATGTAAGAGTCGCATGCTGTTCCCAGCCCGGTATTTCCGGGTCATGGTTGCCGGCGATGCCGGTAATCCTGCCGTTAAGCCGGTGCAGGTATTCGCCAGCGGCCGGTGCACTTCTCCCGTATCGCAGGTCCCCGAGGAAGTAAACACGGCTCTCCGGTGAGACGGCGCAGTTCCAGTTGTTGATCAGGACATTGTCCATTTCCCGTACATCGTTTGCGAGGAAGGGACGGGAGCAGTACCGGATGATATTGGCATGGCCGAGATGGAGGTCGGCAACAAGAAAGATGGTGCCGGCCGGTAGTTCCCCGCGGCTTCCGGGCGTTAGCTCGAATCCGGCCCACCGCCGGTATGCCGCAAGGCTGCGCTGCCAGGATCGGACATCATAAAGTTCGTCACCGGAGATCCATCTTTTGGAGAGAAGATCATATTCCGCCATAATCTCCTGGCCGCACATGATCGTAATCCGGAGGCCCGCTTCATCAATGAGCAGGGAGCGTAATGCCGCCCCGGTGATCTCTTTCGTCAGGAGATGCATCCGTAAGAGCAGCCCCCGGAGAAAACCCGGCAATACCCGGATTCCGTCCCTGTTGTCCATTTGGACAGCATCAAGCGCCATGGAAATCGATGCTGCCTTCTGTTTATCAATCTGGTTGGCAACGGTCACGTGGAACCATTTCTTATCCGGCTGGCCGTCCCAGTGATTGTAACTGTCAGATACGGGGGACAGTTCTTCTGCGATCGACCGGGTCAGGTGCCTGAGTGTGGCGGATGGCGTGACAGAAAATGCGATAACGCCGCCATGCAACCCCTCGCGATGCTCCAATCTCCCGATCATGAACCGGAGCGGATCATATGATGCTGCGATCCTTCCTATATAATCCAACAACTGGTGCGGGAGTATATCCCCTTTGAGCACGAAAGGCCCAAAGAGCGTCACATGCGGGTGCCGCTCCATGAAGTCCCCAATACCAAAGAGACTGGCAAGGGATATGATGGTCTGCTTGATCTTCCATCGTGTCCGGGAAAGCCGGATCTCGACCAGATACATATCTTCCATGCGTACAGCCCGTCTCGTATTTCACTATGCGGTCATGGAGGTTAAACCTTTGATTTTTGGTCCGGTACGGGGCTCAGTTTAGCGTAATGAGAGAATCTATGGCGGAGAGACTGCACGATAAAATATGATGATGCTGATTTGAGCACGGGCCGGGTGGATGCACGGCCGAAGAAGCGCAGTTCATACCGGAAAGCGTGGTTTAATGCCGGTTTATTTGTGGTTTGTGTCCCGTGGACGCTGACAACACCAAACCGTTTAATTTATTACACACCTACAAACGATGATAGAGTATCAAGCAATGCGGCAGGGTAAAAGAAAAAATGCTCGATGATTTCATCTACAAAAATACCCTCTGGACATATGTCATCATCGTCACTTCACTTGCAGTGATTCTGACTGCCGTGTTCTGCCTGTCCCATGGCATCAATGACATATTTCCTTATTTTTTCCTCGCTCCGGTGCTCCTGGTGGCATATGCCTTTCCCCAAAGGGGAGTGATAATCACAATCATCCTTGGCTGGATTTACATCGTCCTCGTGTACGTCTTTGGAGAATTTTCTGCCCAGATTATCGCAGTCCACACCGCATGGTTTTTCATCTTTGTCTCTCTGGGTATTGCGATCTCGTATTTTGCTGAGAGTTCCAGAACACACAAAAATGAGATCGAACGGTTAAAGAGCGAAGCATTCCAGCGGATTGAACACAACATGGAACAATTTGCGATCCTCAATGATCAGATCAGGAACCCCCTGCAGGCTATCCTGCTGAATACCGAAATGATCGATGAAGAGACAAAGGTCCTTGTTTCAGAACAGGTGAAGATAATCGAAAAAATTCTCGACCAGCTTGATGAGGGGTATTTAGATTCAGAAAATGTCAGAAGATTTTTACGGAATCATTACGGTTTCGAAAAAAAATAGCGTCCATTTCTCCACATTGGGATCGTATTCCACTTTTTTGGGTCTGGAATACTTCTGGACAGATTCACATTACTTAAGTAAACCTGCTCCACTCTTCCGAATCAGATAGTGCAATTCCGGCGGGACTTTGATGCAGTGTGCAGGTATCGGGCATACCCGTACTGCCGTTCATCCGGACGGTGAACGAAAAACCCGCACCGGGAATTATTCCTTCCCTCACTATTTACAGGACGATCCTTAAAAAAAGATTAATTCCGCCGGAATAATCCGACGATGACCAGCATGCTGAACACAGCAAGGACCGGAATGACTGGGGGCAGGGACGCCAGGGTGGTCGTTGGCGGCGCAAGAGTCGTCGTTACTGCTGCGGCCGGCGGGGCCTGTGTCACCGGAACCGCAGTTGTCGGCACTGGCGTTGGTGTCATACCAGTTGAGGTACCCGTCTTGAACGTGGTGTCGCTGCCGTACTGGTTCGAGACCGTCAGGGTGACATTGTAGGCACCGATGCTCGGGTAGGTGTGGGTCGGGTTCTGTTGTGTAGAGGTTGTCCCGTCACCAAACTGCCAGAGCCATGACGTCGGGTTGTTGGTTGAGAGATCCTGGAACTGGACAATAAACGGCGCATTGCCGACCCGCTGGTTTACGCTAAAGTCAGCGACCGGGGCAAGGGTGACAACTATATAATTCGCTTTGGAAGCGGTGTTCGAGCCGTTATTGTTTGTCGCGGAGAGCGTTACGGTATACGTCCCAAGCTGCGTATAGGTATGGGTCGGGTTCTGGTCTGTTGATGTCGAACCATCACCGAAGTTCCATTGCCAGGATGTGGGTGCGCCGGTGGATTTATCCGTGAAGGTGACTGCCAATGGGGCGCCACCACGTGTCGTGGAGGCGACAAAGTCTGCACGCGGGATATTCAGCACGGTGATATACTGGGTCTTGGTAAGGCTGTTGGTCATTGTGGGGTTCGAAGCGGTAAGGGTGACCGTGTACACACCGGCGGCCTGATAGATATGATTCGGCTGTGACCCTGATCCAGCTGATCCATCACCAAAGTCCCAGAGCCACTGGGTTGGTGAGTTCGTAGAAAGATCGGTGAAGGTCACGATCTGCCCGACCGCGACAGTTGTCTGATCAGCAGCAAAATTGACGGCAATGCCGTTCCCGACAACTATCAGGTTCTGGCGGACTTTGGTGTTGCTGCCAAATGAATTCGTTGCTGTCAGGGTGACCGTATATGTTCCCGCGTTCATGTACGCATGGGTGGGGTTCTGGGTGCCAGATGTCTGTCCATCACCGAAATCCCATTGCCAGGACGTGGGCATGTTGGCGGACTGATCAACAAAATTTACCAGCATGGGAACTCTGTTCATCTGGGACGGGTCAATGACCGGCCGGAAATCTGCCATGGGAGCCAGACCGACATCGATATAATTTTGTTTCGTTGCCGTATTCTGTCCATTCGCATTTATCGCCGTGAGGGAAACGGTATAAATACCTTTTACCTGGTAGTAGTGCTGGGGGTTCTGGGCGGTGGATGTTGCAGCATCACCGAAGTTCCATTGCCAGGATGTGGGCGAGTTTGTCGATTGGTCAGTGAACTGGATAACATCCAAGGGATTTGCCAGCGTAGGTGAACCGGTAAAATTAGCTATTGGCACACCACCGACATCAATAATCTGCATCGAGGTATCGGTTGCGCCCGCCCGGCTCACCGTTAATTTGACCATATAGGCTCCAGAAGTTGAGAACGTGTGGGCCGGGAACTGGTCAGCAGAGTTCTGGCCGTCACCAAAATCCCAGGCCCATGAGGTCGGTGAACCAAGTGAACGGTCGGTGAATATCACCGAGAGCGGAGCTTTGCCGGTCATGGGATTAGCATCAAACCGTGACTGGAGCTGGCCGGCGACCGTAATGAACTGGTTTTTGGTTGCATCTGATGAACCGTAAGCATTGGAGACGGTCAGGATAACGGTGTATGTCCCTGCAGTCCAGTATGTGTGGACCGGGTTCTGGTCAGTTGAGCCTTGGCCATCACCAAAGTCCCAGTGCCAGTGCGTTACCTGCCCCTGGGAGAGATCCGTGAACTGGACGTTCATCGGAACATTTCCGGTGGTCGGGGTTGCAGCAAAGTCAGCTCTGGGACTGAGCCCTATCAGGATATAGTTCTGTTTGACTGCCGTATCTGAACCATACGCATTTGTCACCGTGAGGGTAACTGTGTACATCCCCGCCTGGGTGTACGTGTGGGTAGGATTCTGGTCGGTGGATGTCATACCGTCGCCAAAGTTCCAGGAATAGGTCATCGGTTGAAGACCCTGTGAATAATCCTTGAAAATGACCTGAGTGGGAACCACGGGATAGCCGTAAAATGCGCCAAACTGGGCGACCGGTGCCTGGCCAACTACGATATAGCTGGCCTGTGTACTACCTGAATCGGCAAGACAAGGAGTTATGAGAACCAATATGAGGAAAATAACTCCCGCTAAACATACCTTTACTGGATGTCTCACAAAAATCACCGGTGAATTATATGTGCATACGGTGATATATATTTAGATCAGTTGGTTGCTGCATTACTATACAGATTCATAAGTTAAGCAGAAATTTCCATACGTAAAAGGGTAGAACTATCGGAAAAGTTTATTTGACAAAGTTTTTATTGGGAGATTCGCAGTTTCTTTCCTCTATCCATATTTTCATCCCTCCTGAGGGACAAATATCAGATACTCCATGCATGATAAAAAATTCTCACGATCCTATACTGCGCTCATCTTCGACATGGACAATACCCTCTTTGACTTGGTGGCGGCGCAGTCAGCATCGTGCCACGCGGTCGCCGGCTGCCTTGATCGTGACGACGGGGATGCCCTGTTTGAGTATTTCCTCCGGCCGGTCCACGGGTTCGAATCTCATGAGAATATACGGGACTATCTGGACGACCGGGGAATCCCTGCCGACGGGACGTTTGATCGGGCCTGCCAGATCTACGAGACCGAGAAGCTCCATCACATCGTTCCCTACGAAGGTACACAAGAGACCCTCCGGGTCCTCCGGGACCGGGGCTACCCGATGGGGATCGTAACCGACGCGTGCGCGAAGGATGCGCTCCTGCGCCTGGAAAAGACCGGGCTGCTCCCGTTTTTTTCCGGGATGATCACATTTGATCAGTCAGGAGTGAAAAAACCGGCACCGGAACCTTTCCTGTCGGCGCTTGCCCTGATGGGAGCCGCTGCCGACGAGACGCTCGTGATCGGCGACAGCCCGCACCGGGACATCGAGCCGTGCCGGGCTCTCGGTATCAAGACGGTCTATGCCCGGTATGGGGACCGGTTCTCCCTCAACCGTGGGCAGGTACCCGCGGATTTTGTGATCGACCGGATGGATGACCTGCTGGAGATTGTCGGCCGGTGACCGTAAGAGATGGAATTGCCGGTTTTTGATGTGCGATTCCGCATTAACTGGGCATAAATCAGCGTTATCTTCCCGTTTCCCGGATAATCGCGGCGGATTTTTGTTTTTCTGGCATTACGACCAAAACTTAAAAAACGGGAGAGATAAAATAATTTTCATGTACGTTCCAACGAGGATCTTTTTCACCAAGGGGGTGGGAATCCATAAGGACCGTCTCGCATCGTTCGAACTTGCGCTGCGAAAAGCCGGCATCGAACGCTGCAACCTTGTCTATGTCTCGAGCATATTCCCGCCCATGTGCAAACAGGTCCCGGCCCGTTCCGGCCTGAGCGAGCTGCAGTCCGGCGGGATCACGTACTGCGTAATGGCACGGAACGAGACCAATGAACCCAACCGGCTGGTCTCGGCCGCTATCGGCCTTGCACTTCCCAAGGAGGCAGAAGAGTACGGGTACCTTTCCGAGCACCATGCCTATGGTGAGACCCAGGAAAAGACCGGCGAATATGCCGAAGATCTTGCGGCCACCATGCTTGCAACGACGTTGGGCATCGAGTTTGACGTCAACCTCGCGTGGCAGGAGCGCGAGCAGATCTACAAGGCCAGCGGCAAGATCATCAAGACCCAGCATGTCTGCCAGTCCGCGCAGGGCGACAAAAACGGCCTGTGGACGACCGTGATTGCTGCGGCCGTATTCCTGTAATTTTTTACTGACATTGGAAGACAAGCCATGAATTTTTAACGGGCCGGTATGTATCCGGCATACCGGAATCTCTTTATTTTGTCATGTGACGCCTGATTTCTGAGGTTCAAACGCAAATGCAATTTCCGCCCATGCCCGGTCGAGCAGCTCGCGGTAATACCCGGGATCGAAGGATCCCGCGCACCACGCCGGTTCCACCCGGTACCGCCGGGCATCGGTCACGACGTACCGGATCTTCATCCCCGGCGCGATCTCAATCCCGTGACGCCGGTACGCCGTTACCGCAGCGCCTTCGATGCACCGGTGCGCGTACGTGAGCCGGCTGATGCGGCGGTCGATCACCAGCATCTTCAGATCCGCACCCGGCATCCGCTCTCTTGCGGCCGTATAGATCCGTCGGACTGCACCCCATTTTCTTTCGAGTTCCGCGATCGTCCCTGCACCGGACATGACTTCCAGCATCTCTCTCTGCATCTCCCGGATATACGCCGGCGTATCGTGCCGCCGGGCCGCGATTCCCCGGACCCGGATGCTGCCGTCCGGGAGCCGGCCGTAGTACCGGTTGTAGGAGCCAAATCCGTCTGCGAGCGGCAGAAAGACGATCCAGCAGAAGTGTTCTGTCTCAAGGGACAGGCGGGTCTCGCGCTCAACCCGCGCTTTCAAAAGGTCGACCGGCGCCCCCTGCACCCAGAGGCAATCGACGATGCCGTGCAGCACATGAAAGCCCATCTCCTCTGCGATATCTTTTGCCCGCAGCAGGATCCCCCGTGACCGTCCCGTGATCCCTTCGTGCACCTCAATCCTCCCGAACTTCGCGTTTTTGTAGCCCGTGTACCCGAAACAGGTGACAAGCATCCATTTCAGGACTGAGTCGATGCCGGCCATTCGTGGCTCCGTCTTCTTCATCTGCTTGGTACGGGTACGCAGCTCGAGCAGCGGGGCAAGCGCCGCTGGCAGAAAGCCCTGCCGCTCCGGGTGGCCGACCGTCTCCGGTGAAAGGTTATCCCGCACGATGATCGCAGGGTACATGGAGGTGAAATCGATCTCCCCGACATTGCCGTAGATCCCCGGCACCGGCTGGAACATCATCCCACCCCGGTCCGCCGCCCGGAGGGCGCAGATGCGCCGGACGTCCTCGCTGTCGCTCTTGCGGAACGGCACGGCGATGCCCTCTTTCAGCGCTTCATACACCTCGTAACTGCTGATCAGGGTGCCCGGCGTGAACCGCGATGCGAGGTTCGGGGGAAGGCCCGAGAGGCGGGCGGCCACAAGGACGCCGTCAAGCCCGCCCTCGCGGTACACGAACGATTGTTCCGTATCGATCAGGATGCGCCCGTCCGGGATGAGCGCAGATACCTTGTGCTCCACCCTCCCGTAACTCCAGTACGAGCGGGAGTCCATCCTGCGGTACTTCCCGTTCCGCGAAAAGGGCATCTTGAGGCTAAGCTTTTGTGCCTGCTCCTGCAGCTTCGGCATCCATGTGTCGGCATCCGGCATGAGGATGACGTCCGGGTCGATGGCGGCAACAAGCGCAAACAGATCCGCAAGGACGGTGCGCGGCGGTCCCTGCAGCCGCTCCGTGCGCCCGTGAACCACTTCGGCACCGGTGCAGGCCGCGGAGAGAGCAGGGTTGCCATGGATGCGGATCTCCATCTGCTCCAGCTCGTGTGCAACCTCCGGGGAGAACCGCGAACCGTTCCCTTCGCCGCACGGGAAGATCCCGTGCCCGGCCATGAAGCGCTGGTCGCGGCGCACGTCAACGTTGAAGAGCTGCACGTCAAACTGTGTCTGCTCTTCGATCGCTTCGGCAACCTCGCGGCCGGCGCGGACCGAATACCCCAAAAGAGGCCCGAAGATCGTGCGAATGGTGCACTCCCCTGCGCCGTACCGCTCTTCAAGGGCTTCGATCGTCTCGTGGTGGGCGTGCGGATCCGGGAAGTGGACGAAAAATGGCGGGTCGTACGCGTGATGGGTCCTTGTTACGGCCCCGTCTTTTGCCCAGATGTCGATGCCGCCGTCCCGGTACGCGGAGTCAAGGATCCACATCCTCTCTCCGGTCCAGTCTGATCGCGTCCTGGCGCCTGAGTATCTCGACGAGCACGGAGAAGACCGCGGCCTCGAGAGGGTCGTCGCATGCAATGAATGCCTCGCTCGAATGCTTCTTTGCCAGTTCCACGAGCTCGTCGCCATACGGCCGGTCTTCCTTTTTGAGCGCCCGGGCCGAGCGGGCCGCCGTTTCTCTGCATGCGGATGCGCCGGGCCGGTTCCCGGGACGACAGATCGCCGACAGGCGCGATCTCGATGACGCGGTCTGCCTGCCGCATCAAAACCGAGAATGTCCGTTCGGCGACTGGCGTATAGAGGATGACCAGCGACTCGCGTCCGGCGTCCTTCAGCGCACCGGCAACGGGCGCGAGCATCTTCTCCGCCCCGTCGAACAGCGACGGGTCGTGCTCGACCAGGACGACCGTATGGCCCGCTTCCCTGAGCATCGAGAAGAGCTGGTGCGCCGTGAATGCCCGGCGGACATCGAAGTTCCCGGAGGTGCGGTTGACGCCCGACAGGATGCGCGAGTAGTTCCCGCTGATGTAGAGGAAGAGGAACCGCTGGAGATCCGCATTGCTGTTGATGGCAGAGACCATCACCCTCTCCGGCGCGATCACCGCGGTACAGGTGCACGGGTACAAGTACATCCCTTTCCGGATCTCGATCTGCATAGCCCCGGATCCCTCCTCCGGCAAGGGAGAAAAAGACCCCGGCTGAGCGGGGCGAAAGTGATTCGCCCCCGGTGGCCGGCGCAACCTTGATAAGGACATGCACAAGAGTGAACGGTACCATGTGCGGCCGGTACTCGCTTGTCTGCCTCGGTGACCTCTGCGGGCGCTTCCGGGTCATCGACCCGTCCATCGGGTTCCGGTCGCACTTCAATATCGCGCCGGGCAGCACGAACCCGGTGATCGTGCGCCACGAGCGGGTGGAAGCGGTCATGATGCAGTGGGGTCTGGTGCCGCACTGGACACGGGACATCACAGCGACGCACCGGCCCACCAATGCCCGGGCAGAGAGTCTCACGGAGAGGCCAATGTTCCGGGATCTCCTGAAAACGAACCGCTGTCTCGTGCCCGCGAGCGGTTTTTATGAATGGAAGCAGGAATGGCAGCGCAAAATCCCGTTCTACATCCACCTCAGGGACGACCCGGTCTTTGCGTTTGCCGGACTTTACGATATCTGGCACAACCCGGGCGGGATGATGCTCCAGACGTACACGATCATCACCACCGGATCAAACGACCTCATGGCCCCCATCCACGACCGGATGCCGGTTATCCTCATACAGGAGGACGAGATCCGCTGGCTCTCCCGGGATCCGCTCACTGCCGATGCGATGCGGGAGATGGTGGCCCCGTACCCGGCCGACGGGATGAAAGCATACCCGGTCTCCGAGCGGGTGAACAGGACGGACGCGGATGACGAGGGGCTGATCGAGCCGGTGAAGGGGTTGTGAGAGGGATTCATGGAAGGGCTAAAAAAGGCCTTCTTTTCAGTTTCAGGATCATATGTACGATCCGGCCTGAGATCGGCCCTCCAATTGATGCTAAAAGATGATATTTCCGGGCACGCTTTAAGTTGATTCTAGCCAATCTGGGCTCAATTTAAGGTTTTCATAAAACAAAGGTGTCGTTTTTCCGCGAATTAGTGTCGTACCCCAGATCCCGTCCGCCCAAAACAGGTGATCCGGGGTCGTATCAGGCCCGGATTGTGGATACCCTCTGAGAAAGTGACAAGGAGGTTTCTGATGGCATGAGAGCGGGATACTTGATCCCGGAAAATGAAGGTTCCGGCACTCGCAACGTCCCACAACCCATTCCGGGAATTATCCCCTACTGGAACGTGGCTATTCCTGCCTGTTCTCCAGGGCACGTGCTGCCGTTGTATCGTGAACAGGGCATGAAATGGGTAGATCTGAAAACATAGTGGCTGCATTTTCCGAAAACCTGCCTGCCTGGCCGGGAAAAAGAGGTAATCCGGGCCCATTCCAGGCCCGGATCCAAAACGATGGTGGGCATCCCTGCAGGAGGAGGAGTTCCGGCCGCACAGGATTCCTACATGGCCGTTTACGGGAAAAGGTACGCCCCCTTCGGCACCGTGATTTCGAACCGTGCCCCATTCCCGTGGGTACCCGTCTCCCGGATGGAGATGCCGGTGATCGCGAGGATCTCCCGGGCCAGAAAGAGCCCGAACCCGGTGTTCCGGCCGTACCCTTTCTCGAAGATCTTCTGCTTCTGGTCGTCCGGGATCCCGACACCGTTGTCGGCAAACGTGATAACCAGCCCGTCGCCGGCCTGTTTGCACCCGGCCGTGACGGTGGTTGCCCCCCCGCCGTGCTTCACCACGTTATCGAAGAGGTTGAAGAACACCTTCACGATCATCGGGTCGGCAAAGATCTCGCAGGGGTCGCAGGTGCAGTCAAGCGCGATCTCCTGGAGCCTGATGCTCCGAATCACCTTGCAGACCCGGAACCATGCCGGTGCCTGCATGCCCAAGTCCTGGTAGGTCCGGGTAAATTCGATCTGGTGGTGGATCGTGCGCACGGCGGATTCGATCTTTGCAAGGAACTCCGCGATGACCGAAGCGGGTTCCTCGAGCGCAGCCAGCTTCGCGTATCCCTGCACGACCACGAGCTGGTTGTTGATATCATGGCGGGTGATACTGGAAAGGAGTTTGAGTTTCTTGTTTGCCTCGCGCAGCGCTGCTTCAGTTGCCTTATTGTCGGTAATATCCCGGCCTACCGACTGGTATTCGGTGACCGTTCCGGAAGGAGCGAAGATCGCACGGTCGCTCCACCGCTGCCACCGTACCGAGCCGTCCGGCATGATGATCCGGTGCTCGATGGTATCGACAGGGTGGTCGGGGGTCAGGGATGCAAAGAACTGTTCCACGCGCACCCGGTCTTCGGCAGGGACAACAGCCCGGAACCGGTGCCCGAGGATCTCATCGCGTTTCAGGCCGAAATACCGGCAGTATGCCTCGTTGACAAAGACATGGGTGCCGTCCGGCAAAAACCGGCAGATGAATTCTGTCTGGTCCTCGACCACATTCCGGTACCGCTCCTCGCTTGCCATAAGCGAGAACTCCAGCTCTTTTCTCTTTGTAATATCCCTGACGATCCCGACAACCCCGATAATATGCCCTTTTACGTCGTAATGGGGAGAGTATATGCCTTTTATCCAGATCTTTTTCCCGACATAATTGATAACGGGCTGGTTGTCAGGAGATTCGACGGTCTCGCCGGATAACGCCCGCTGCAGCAGGAGATCAATTCCAAATTCTTTCAGATGGGGAAATACATCGGTCGCTTTTTTGCCGAGAAGATCCGCTGCCGGTACCCCGGACAGGTTTTCCATGAACCGGTTCCAGATAACGTACCGCAGGTCGCGGTCATAGACAATGAAACCTTCCTTTGCACCGGTGATCACTTCCCGGATGAACTGCTCTGACTGCCGATACTTCTCTTCACTCTCTTTCACTGCGTCCTCAGCCTGTTGCCGCTCGGTAATGTCCCGGATCGACTCAATCGCGCCGACAACCTTACCTCGCCGGTCATAGAGCGGGCTCGCAGTGCCCATGAGCGTGACCGGCTTTCCTCTCAGGATGGGGAGGGTTGTATCGGCAATGAGGGTATCCTTTTTGTGAATGATATGGGCATATTTTCTTGCAATTACCTCATCGGGTTCAAAGATCAGGTCGATCAGGATCGGCTGTCGTTTTCCGTAGAACGGGATCGCATACTCGTAATCCCCCTTTCCCAGCATATCCGCGACCGGAACACCCGTCATCTCTTCAATGGCACGGTTCCACGCGATAATATGGCCGGCCCGGTCGATTGCGAGGGTTGCATCCGGCAGGAAGTTGATGATGTCGGCCTCTCTCCGCTCAAGATCCCTGATACTGGTCTCGGCCTTTCTCTGCTGGACCACCTGGCGGAGCTGGTGGGCGAGCTCGGCGAACTGTGACTTGGGCTCACCACCTTTCTGGAGATAAAAATCGGCCCCTTCGTTCAATGCCTGGATGACCACCTCTTCCCGTCCCCGACCGGTGAAAAGGATAAACGGGACGGTATTTCCCGAAGTTCTTACCATCTTTAAAAATTCGATACCGTCCATACCCGGCATCTGGTAGTCAGAGATGACGGCATCGTAGTCCTTCGTCTTCAGGAGGTCAAGGGCGGCCGGGGCAGAGGTGATGGTATCAACGCTGAACTGCCCGCTGCTCTCCAAGAAAAGTTTGCTGATCTCAAGCAGGTCGGGCTCATCATCGACATAGAGAACGGTATACATGATCTGGCAGTCGCGTATGGCTATGGGATATTGCACCACAGGTTTTATTAAAAGTTATTTTTATCTTTGGCTCGGGAACGTTGTCAGAACGTCACGGTGGAACACCATAAATCTGCTGCCGATTGGTTAAAAAGAACAGACAAAGTAACAAGGAACTATTACAAAGAACATATGGAAGTCACCGGGATGCATCCGTATCCGGTGAAGGAACGGGCGGATACCTCCCGGTCCGGCGTATCAGAACATTCCGTTCGTACCCAGCATCCGGTTGAGATCGCTGGTATCGAATGAGCCAAACGAACCAAACTCACTCATAAGGGGCTCCACAAACATTACGTACATGACGTAGAGCGCGACTGTGATCATAACCACGGCAAACACGATAAACAGGATCATGTGGAGCACCCGGGTCTCGCAGAACGGGAGCTCCCCCGAATTCATCTTTCCTGCGACGCCATACGCATCGTACATCCCGTAGAGCCACACGATCATGCCGGGGATAGCGAATAAGGCCAGTCCCACAAGGAAAAGGATGAAGACCGCAAATCCTTTTGCGGCCTGGCCGTTGTACACCTGCCCGAGGCCGGGAAGAACAGCTGAGCATAACCCTGCAATCAGTGGCTTCTTCTGATCCCGGTGGGAGGTAACGTATGCCGGTAAGCCAGCCGGGGCGGCGTATCCCGGGTAGCCGGCCGGGGCACGCCCGTCCATCCTGGCGCCACACCCGCTGCAGAACCGTGGGGACTCCTCGGTTGATTCCTTGCCGCAGTGCGGGCAGATCGCAGGCATACAGATACTCCTGAAGGGAGATTGATTCACACATGATAAAAAGGCTCGTCTCTCGCAAGCCATGCATCCACACCTAGAGAGAGATCCTCCGAATGAATGGGTATACCATTGTTCCGGCAGAGCGGGAATTGATCCGGCGCCGTCGTCCTGCGATTTATCCCGACCGAAAACATCCGGTAAAAACAGGATAAAAGGGGGGATGATGAGGGGATCCCGTCAAAAAGTGATTCAGATGATAAGCATCAGATAGAGCATCACGCCGGTAATGATGGTCAGCACGATGGCAACCGGCGCTACCTTCCGGACTACCTCTCCCTCAATACCGAGTTTGTCGACAACCGCCGCTGCATTAATGATCTTCGCCACGGCAACACCGGAGGCGATACCGCCGGCAACCGCATGGGCTGCATATACTTTCAGGAAGTCAAGGTTGAGCACATCGGTCGATTTTTTGAGGATGCCATAGAACATCACGTTCGACGAGGTTTCACTGCCGGAGACGAAGGAACCGAACAGCCCCAGCATCGGACTGATGAGAGGAAATGCCAGACCAAACGCCAGCGCCAGTGCGAGGCCGATCACGACATTCATGTTGAATCCTGAGGCACCGGGTGCAAAAGTGAGGGCATTGTTGATAACTGATTTCCCTGACCAGTCCATCACATAGGCGATCGCGAAGAAAACCATCGCGGCGAGCGTCGGGCTCCAGGCTCGTCTCAGCCAGAGCGAGATGATCTTTTTTGCCTCCGCTGTTGTCCGGATCAGGACCGGGGCCGCAATGAGTGTACTCACCAGTACCCAGAAGTATGCCTGAGTGAGCAGCTTGAGGTCAACAACCTGATTGGCCACAATATGGATCTTCTGCGCGTTCCCAAGGAGCGTGTACAGGCCGGTCTGGATGACCGGGATGCTGATGATAATACAGAATATGACCAGGATCAGCCACGGGAACGACGCCTTCCAGAGCGGCATCTCGTCCTTTCTGCCGGGAGCACCCGCTGCCGGTGACTGATCTGCACCCGTGTTGAGCGGCTTTCCACGGATTGCCCTCATCAGGAAGAGGACGGCGACGGTGATAAGACCGGAGAAGACGCCCACAAGTCCTATGGCGGAGGCGGGCAGGATGTGGACAAAGATGATGGCACAGATACCTAGGGTCAGGCCTGCAACCAGTGCCGTGAAAAATCCTTTCTTCACACCGGTTATTCCATCCGCGACCCAGAGCATCGCAAGCGCAATACCGGTCGAAATGACCGGCAGGAACCAAGCAACGGTGATACCCAGCGTGCTCACGTTCAGGCCGAAGACCGATGCCGGCAGCGTGATCGGTACCGCAAGAAGCGAGAATGATGTCAGGGGGTCATACCCGAGACACGGCAGCGCGACTGCGGCAAGCGGGGAGAAACCGAGCGCAAGCATGATGGGCGGCAACATGGTAACGGGTGTTGCCCCGATCGATACAAGGAACGTGCCAAAACCGACGTTCAGCATCATGATCTGTTCGTACCGTTCTGCAGCGATCGTCCTGACATATGCCGAAATGCTGCGGATCGCACCGGTCACATCCATCATGGTGACCTGCAGGATGGTGAAGAGCACCATCAGTGAGATCCCGAATGATGACAGGATGCCAACAAATGACGCGTCCAGCGCGATATCTGCCGTGGTCTGGAAGAAGACGACCGCCATCACAACTGTAAGCACCCATCCGACGATACCCATTAGTGTTCCCGATTGCTTCAGGAAAACAAGTCCAATAAAAATCAGAAGAATGGGCAGGATGGCAAGAATGAACTGAATAATGAGGTCCAATCTGATCTACCTTTCCTGATATACAGGATCAGGGTCTGATATGGTATCGCATAACATTTTCGTTTTGATTCGAGGGGAGTTAGTGGTAGTGGTGCCGTTTCATTACCGGATCTGATCAGATTTCTCGTCAGTAAAATTATGAGGTATCCATAAGGACGATTGGAACAGAGGGACCAGACTGATTCAGGCTATTCCAGCGAAATATCAGGTTTCCTGCCGCCGCCACGGTCAATGATATAACTTCCTGCCGCCAATGCCTAAGTAGTGAGAACAGCTATTCTCGGGGGCGGGTTGTCCGGCCTGACGCTTGCCCGGCTCCTGCATGACAAGGGAGAAGAAGTAATTGTCCTTGAAGCAGAGCCGCAGTACGGGGGCCTCTGCCGTTCGCGGACCGACCGCGGCTTCACGTTTGACACCGGCGGTTCACACATTATCTTCTCGCGGGATTCCGAAGTCCTCGCGTTCATGCGCCAGATGATCGAAGGGAATGAAGAGCGCACCGTCCGGAACACCAAAATTTTTTACAAGGGCCGGTATGTCAAGTACCCATTCGAAAACGGGCTGTATGACCTGCCACCGGAAGACCGGTTCTTCTGCATCAGCGAGTTTATAAAAACGTTCATCGCGGTGGAACGCGGCGACATTCCGGCCCCGAAAAATTTCCACGAATGGATCCATTACACGTTCGGCAGGGGGATTGCCGAATGCTACATGGTACCATACAACGAAAAGATCTGGAAATACCCGGTATCAGATATGTCGCACCACTGGGTGGACGGCCGCATCCCCCGGCCGCCGGTCGATGATGTGATCAAATCCGCTATCGGCATCCCCACGGAAGGCTACACCCATCAGGCGGTCTTTTCCTACCCGCGTGAAGGCGGTATCGAGGCGCTCGTCAGGGCCATAGCAAAGCCGGTCGAACCATTTATCAGGACCGGTTTCCGGATCACCTCCCTCCGGAACCATGAGGGTCACTGGAATATCAGCGATGGCATGGAATCGGTTGGGACAGACCGGGTCATCTGCACCATGCCGGTCCAGCACCTCTTTGCCGCACTGGACGGGGTGCCAACGGCAGTCAGGGAAGCATGCCGTTCGCTCATGTATAACTCCCTTGTCTGCGTGAACATCGGAATCCGGGGTACCGTCCCGGACCTTTCATGGCTGTATATCCCGGACCCGGCGATCGGAAAGACCAACCGGGTCTCATTCCCATCGAACTACAGCAGGCAGGTGGCACCAGACGGCTGCAGTTCGATCCTCGCCGAGATCACGCACCCGGCCGGTGATGAGGTGGCCCGTATGACCGATCAGGAGGTGATCGATGAGGTGGTGGGAATGCTCCGGGCAATGCAGGTTACGACACCTGAGCAGGTCGTCTATGCATCGGTCGTACGCCAGCCGTTTGCCTATGTCGTGTACGACAGCGGGTACCTGGAGAATATCGGCGCCATACGTGATTACTGCCGGTCCATCGGGATCCCCCTCATCGGCAGGTTTGCCCAGTTTGAGTACCTGAACATGGACGGGTGCATCCGGAGCGTCATGAACTTTGTCGGCTCACACTATCCGTGAAACCACTGCATCACGCTTATAACCCGCGAGCCTAAAAAGTGTACAGGAGTCCCCCGGCTGCATGATCTCGGTCATCATCCCTTCTTTTAATGAGGAGGAGAACATCGCCCAGTGCCTTGTCTCCCTTTCGCACCAGACACTCCCGAAAAGCGAGTACGAGATCATTGTTGTGGACGGCGGGTCCCGGGACAGGACCTGCGAGATCGCAAAAAAATATGCCGATCAGGTCTTTTGTCAGAGCAGCAGGAAGGTCGGTGGTGCCCGGAACGACGGTGTCAAGGCTTCCCGCGGGGAGATTGTGGCAACAACGGATGCGGACTGCATCCTGCCGCCGGGCTGGCTCGAACGGATAAAAAAAGACTTTGGGGATCCCTCGGTTGTCCAGCTCTACGGCCCGGTCTATCCCATCGAAGATGGGCTTTCCAACCGTTTCTCCCTCCTGCTCGCCAACTGGTTCTCGCGGATCGGGTACTACAGCAGTACATTTTATTATACTCTTGGCTGCAACACGGCATTCCGCAAAGAAGCATTCGTTCAGGCAGGTATGTACCGCTGCATCGATGCAGGCGATGATATCGAGATCGCGATGCGGATGCGGGAGCTGGGGAAGGTACGGTTCGACGGCAGGCTGAAAGTCGGGTTCTCAATGAGGCGGTACCAGCAGTACGGGACGCTCAAATCACTGTACGAATGGTTTTATATTGTCGCACATGGGGGGGAGACGCACAAGTATGCCTACACCCAGAAAAAATACAAGTGAACGCCAAGCCGCAGGACTTTTGAAGGTTTTATATGCCGGGCGATAACGATGAGTCCCATGCCGATGCACGGGTACGTGACGAGGTAACATCATTCAACCGGAGCGAATTTGCCCGGCTGCTGGGCATCTCCATAACAGACGCCAGCGACGGGTATGCCCGGGTGGTTATGGAGTGCCCGGGCAAATGCAATCCCAATAAGGTCGCCCACGGCGGCGCCATCTTCTCGCTTGCCGATCAGGCATTCGGTATCGCGGCAAACTGTGCCGGTGTGCACCGGGTTGCCGTCTCGGTCCACATCCAGTATATCGCGCCGGCCACCGGCACGCTGGTCGCGGTCGCAGAACGTGTGGCCAACAACGGCTCCTGCGACACCTACCGGGTAATGGTGTACCAGGGTGAACGCATTGTCGCCCAATTCGACGGTGTGGCGTTCTGTGTCGCAGAGTGACAGGTTTCCGGTTGTTTTTTGCTTTTCCACCTGCACCACGGCCACTGCAAACCTGCATCTTTATTTTCCCGGAGTATCCCATACTCCCGCATGACGGATGAGAAAACTGCCGTGGCTGCAGTCGCCGGACTGATGGCGCTTGCCGCCCGTACGGCGCCGAAGGCAAAGGGTGTTGATACCATTATCGTCCGCGTGCTGGGAACAAAAGACCTCAAAAAGCTCGCCGATGCGATGTCGGCCTATGGCAAAAGCCACAGGCTGGCGTTTTTCCTGCGGGATGCCCAAAACATACTTGCAAGCGACGCGTGTATCATTATCGGGGCAAAAGGTGATACAACGGTCGGGATCGACTGCGGGGCCTGCGGGTTTGCGACCTGCGCAGAGATGGCAAAAGAACGCAAAAAACGCAAAAAGCGGACAACCCCGTTCTCCGGTCCCAACTGTGCGGTGAGGATGGCAGACCTCGGCATTGCTGTCGGCTCATCGGTGAAAACCGCACAGAACCACAACGTGGACAACCGGGTCATGTATACCGGTGGTTCGGCTGCGGTGGCGCTCGGGCTCCTAGGAAAAGACTGCACCGTTGCCTATGCGATCCCGCTCTCGGCTACGGGGAAAAATATCTTCTTTGACCGCACGGTATGAGGAGTGAATACCTGTGCCAGTCATGAAGATACGCGGGGGGGACCTCGATCTCGTCGAATATGAGTTTAAGACATTTGCGCCGGGGACGGTCACACGGACTCTCGGCCTTGAGAAGAGAAAATACCGGTTCACACCAATAAAAGGCCGGGTCTTTGTAAGGGCGCCGGCACGGATCCACCTGAGCGTGCTTGATATGAACCGTTTTGCCCCGGACCATTCGGGTGGCGGCGGCATCGGGTTTGCCATCCAGTGCTACTGTACCGCGGAGGTCGCATGCACGAAAAAGGGTCTTAAGATCGATTATGGCAGGGCGCCCATCATCGAAAATTTCGTGGCGGTTTTCAAAAAAGCGACCGGGTATACCGGCGGTTTTACGATAATGGCGACCGATCACCAGCGCAAGCATGTCGGCCTCGGTTCCACGAGCACGGTGATGATCGCGGTCGCCACGGCCCTGAACAAAGCCGTCGGTTCGCCACTGACAAATACCGAGCTTCGCAAACTCATCGGCAACAACTACGTCGAGGAGACCGCTGACGGGAAGATCGCGTTCGGGTTTGAGACCGGTGTCGGGCCGGCGGTGAGCATCCACGGCGGCATGGCAGTTATGGGGGATGATCTGACTCTTGTCTACCACCATCCTTTTGCAGAAGGAAAAAATGTGTTCATTGTCGTCCCGCCGACCGACATATCCTCGGCCGGCACAAAAGAGTTCGACCTTTTGATGAACCGGGCCCGTACGCTCGACTACCGCGACCGGGAACTCAAGGCCTACCTGTTCCTGATGGATCTCATCCCGGCACTCGAACGGGATGACCTGAAAAAGACCGGGGATGTCATCTGGGAGATCGAGTTCCGGGGATCCAAACGGGCGGAGGTTGAGCACCACAGCTACCGTATCTACCAGTACATGAGCATGCTCCGGGAGGCAGGCCTCGAATTTGTCGGCATGAGTTCTGTGGGCCCGTCCATCGCCATCGTGACGGACAAGGGCCACAACGAGATCCGGAAGATCCTCAAACCCATCGGTCTTGAGATCGCCATCTCGACGAAGGTGGACAACGCAGGACTGAAGATAGAACACAAAAATTAATGGCCATTTTCTTTTTGCTTTTTTGAAAAATACGAACCTGCCAACGATTTTTTAGCGTGCAGGTAACCGTAAAGAGATTAATGCCCTGCGTTCCCGCTCTTCTGCCGGCATGCAATGACGATACCGGCTATAATTGCGACTACTGTGGCAAGCGTTACGAGGATCACCAGCAGGATAAGGATATTCATGTTTTCCCTGACAATGGGGAAGATGCCGAAATAATAGCCGGCGAGTACGACAACGAGCGTCCAGGCAATCCCCCCCAGTACGTTATAGAACAGGAACCGGTGGTACTCCATCGCCCCCACGCCGGCAAGGAATGGTGCAAAGGTCCGTACGATGGGGACGAACCGGGCAACAAAGATGGTCGTCCCACCGTATTTTTCATAGAACCCGTACGTCCGGTCGATGTACTCTTTTCTTATGAGGTTGGGAAACCGTTCCCGCAGTACGTGAAGGCCGATGTAGCTGCCTATCCAGTAATTCACGGTATCGCCGATCACGGCACCAAGGAAAAATGCAATTATTATAAGTTGGAGGCTGAGAATACCGCTTGCCGCAGCCGCCCCCGAGACAAAGAGCAGGGAATCCCCCGGGAGAAACGGCGTGATGACAAAACCGGTCTCGAAAAAGATGATTCCAAAGAGGATCAGGTACGTCCAGAGCCCATAGCACTGGACAATGGCTGAGAGGTTATGATCGAGATGAAGGATAAGATTAATGATGGTTTCCAGCATGGCGGTATAAGTATACTCCGGATGCCTATATCAACATGAGTTAGCGGTTTCCTGGGAGAAACGGCCGGCAGGCACTGTACATTCTGTTTCTGATGGCAGTGGAATCTTTCTCATGCGCGCGGCACAGGAATCACCATTCGCGCTGGGTCACGTATGCCGTTATCCTTCCGGGAATGCCAAAGGGCCCGGAGATTTCCTGAAGATGCCCACGATCTCCGCCCGGGGGAACACAGTTCCACGCACCCTGATGGTCCACCGCCGGGTATCGACCGTCCCTTCAAACATCCCGGAAAAAAGCTCGCGCACTTCGCCCTCAGTAAAATAATGGGTACGGATTCCGGTCTTCCGTTCGTACGTGCCCGGTTCGACGGTGCAGCCTTTTCCGGCCCGGAAATCCTCCTGGGAAAATCCGGTGAACCAGAGCAGCCCCTCGCCACTTAGCACCCGGGCCAGTTCCCACCCGATGCGTTCGCGGTCACATGCTGCCAGATGCCCGATAACGTGCATGGCGATAACCGCATCAAAGGATCCGGCCACAAATGGCAGGTGGCGGGCATCGGCAATCACGATGTGCCCCTCTCCCTTTTGCAGCGCCAGCGGCGCGATCAGCCCTGCGGCATGCAAAGAGAAATCAATACCAATCACCTCGACGCCATGATCGAGCAGGGTGGCAAACGTTCTGCCGTTCCCGCACCCTATCTCAAGAACAAGAGAGCCACGGGTAAGCTCGGGCAGGTCTCGGGAAGATCCGCCCCAGAGGCGCCCCTGTTTCCGGTATACATTGTCCCAGTGCACCGCATCATCAGCCATGCCGGATACCACCCGGTAAAAACTGGTATTCTGATAGTAATTTACTATTCGGAATGCTGATCAGCGTTGATGCCGGCAGAGCACCATGACACAGGAATATTTCCGGCAATATTCAAAGAATACCGGACTTTGGAACCATAGTATGGAGAAGATATAAATATAGAAAAAGAGTGAAAGATTGGTAATCGCATATAAGCCAGAATCTGGCACAGATCTCTGCAGATCATTGCCCGGAGTACTCACGTGACCGATATCATTCACCATGAGACGCAGCGCGTGGACAGGAAGCATACCCTTCATTCCTATCTTGTCGATCTTGGCGAAGAGATCGACATCCAGCAGATAATGGAATACCAGTGGAAGATTAAAAGCAGTCTCCTGCTCAAACCACCCCACCCGAAGACCCGCTATTTTGAAGTCGGTATCAGGGAAGTCCGGGAAGACGGTACTTCGCGCATCGATGACCTGGAGATCTACCCGGTCACCGTGAAAAAGAAACCGGACCTGAGGATCTGGGGGTTCCGGATACGGCAGGGCGACTGGGTAATTACCGGAAAAATCTATACAAAAGGGGAGACAACCGAGATCCAGTGGATCTATACGGACGATTTTCATCTCTTCGCCATCACCCATGTACAGGAAGATCTGGATCGAATGATCGAACAGGTTATCTCGAAAATTGACGAGATTGCGCAGTCGATCAGATCAGGGTACCGCATATTTTCCCAGGCGGAGAACCAGCAGCTGCAGCGCGATGCATTCCGGTCGATGCTGGAACACCATGGCGGCATTGCCGTCAACAAGACCGCGATCCTGAAACAACCCCAGTTCCAGATCACGGCAGATCTCGGGGATGGGGACCGGAAACAGATGCAGAACGAGATTTTAAGAGATTTTGTCTCGCTTGGCGAACGGCTGGACTCGTTTGCCGCATCCAACAGCCTGATTGCAAAGATCCAGATCCCCGAAAGCTCGGATATCCTCCACCAGCTGACCAAGATCGAGGAACTCAGGGACCTCGGCTGGCTGTTCGATTGAATGGCCGGTTTTTATTTTACCGGAAAGGAATCGGGGACACAATAATAATCCGGTGATTGTCGCTCATCAGTCATTGACGCACGATAATCAGGAATAGCCGGCCTGGAAGGAATCATAAAATCCCTCAACTCTCCCGAAGGAAATCAATCCCGGCTTGCAACGACAATTGATTCTCCCGTGATCCTTCCGGTTCTTTTTGAGCATGTCTCAAGAACCAGAAAAATTCCCGTTTTCAAACCAGAGGCAGGGGGTGAGATCCTTCACGCCCACCCAAAAATTATTCGATGAAATGATGGGTGAGGTTCATGACGTCCCGGTACGTGATCACACCGACGAGACGGTTCTTCTCGTCGGTAACCGGGATGGCGCGGAACCCGTACCGTGCAAATTCCTGTGCTGCCTCCTTGAGGGTGCTGTTGGTGTTGAGGCTGATCACGTTCCCGACCATGACATCCCGGAGGTATGCCTTGTCATCAGCCTGAAGCAGCTCTTTTAGATCAATGACGCCGAGCAGGCAATCTTTCTCGTCAGCCACGTAGATGTACATGATGACGTCTTTGTCCCGGGCATGGCGAGGGTAGTCGTTCTGGACATACTCAACGGTCGTGTCAGGGGTGAACTTCAGGATCTTCTGGGTGGCATAGTGGATGACCTTCTCTTCCTGCCGGTCGATGATAGCTTGGACCTTCCTCGCGTTCTCAGCATTCATTGTGTCGAGGATGACATGAGCTTCGGCCGACGGGAGGACCGAGAGGATGTCGGCCGCCTGCCCGGGGGTCATTTCGTTGATGAGCTGGACGACCTTTTCCGTGGAAAGCGAGGAGATGATCTCGCGCTGAACCTTCGGCTCAATCTCTTCGAGCGTATCGGATGCATGCTCGTGATCGAGCGTAGAGAAAAGCATGACCCGCTGGTCATGGTCCACCTCTTCGAGTATATCCGCAAGATCGACAGGGTGGATCTCCGAAAGCTTCTCTTTTAAGACGTTCAGCTTGACGTTGCCCTTGAAGCTGCCGATGTTCGTCGGAAGCGGCTGGATGTACTTCCAAGAGATCATCTGCTCTGCATCGGTGTCGGCAGAAGAATAGAGGATCTTCGCAAGCAGCCCGATGCCGAGCCTCCGGAGACGGGCGGCCTTTCCGGTATCAACATCGGTTACATAGAGTTTCTTGTTCCGGAGGATGAGCCGGATGTCGTACACGATCTCGATCTCGTTCTCCTCGAGATCGATGACTTTCTTATCGAGGACGTAGTCGCGGAGGAGGATGACGTCCTCGGCCGGTTCTGTCTCGTAGGGTTTCAGGTCACCGATGATGACCTCGATTCCCCTCCCGGTGAGGGTGTGGACGTTCTCCCATGGGATCAAGAGGCTTGGGCGGCCAAACGACCGGGAGACATACAGAGATCGCACCTCCGGGACCTTTGCTGTCTCCATGATCACCAGATCGGTAAGTGATCCCACTTTTTTCCCTGATCGCAGCACGGGAACATTCAGGATATCGGAGAGGAAAATCTCGAGGTCCCCCACAGTTGCAGAGTTATTCGTGTTATTCTGCCGTGCCATCATGTACCTCCGTGGATGATCGTCCAGAACTTATACCCAAGCAGCACCACGAGAAAGAGGAGGTACAGCCTGAGGAAAAGGAGGGCGAATTTGACCCCCGCCGACATTTTGATCTGGGGCGTTGCATATTTCTGGTTGATCCTGGTGATCTTCCCGATCGATTCACGTATGGCACTTCCGATTCGTTCTCCAAAAACGCTTTCAATTGCTACCATTCCTGCACCTCCTCCCTCCTCACCCGAACAGGTTCGGGAACAATGTGCTGATTCCATACAATGTTGATACGGCAATGAGACACACGACAATCGTTATGTTCGTAATGTTGTCAAACAGGGTATTTTTGAATTTCCCCATGATCTCTTCGTTGTTCAGGAGGATGATGAGGAAGACGAGCGCCGCCGGCAGGAGTGTCGTTGAGATCACCTGCACAAACAGGGTTATCAGTACCAGAGGAGCTCCCGGGATGAGCACAACTACGCCAGCGGTGACCAGCCCGATGAAGTAGAATATGTAGAACCAGAACGCCTCTTTTACGTTGTAGTTCAGTGAGTGCGCCCATCCGAATACCTCCCCGAATGCCCACGAGCTCGTGAGCGCGATGCATACCGCACCGAGAAATCCCGCATCAAATAAACCGATTGCAAGAAGGACACCTACATAGGAATTGATAGGCATTATTGCTTGAATTGCGGCGCCGGCATCATTTATATTCTGGCCATGCAGGAGAGTCGCAGTCACAATAACGACAAAAACCGCAACAACAACGGTGAAAACGGACCCCACTACGGTGTCTACTTTGCCCCACGGGATATCCTTCTCCTTCATCTGCTTGTCAACGACGGCGCTCTGCTGGAAGAAGATCATCCATGGCGCGATCGTCGTACCAATATTTGCCATCAGGAAGAAGAAGAGTTCGCCGTGAAGTCCACCCGGGAAATTAGGGATTATACCGGTCCGAAGGACATCGGAAACCGAGGGGTGGACGAGCACTGCCGCCGGGATATAGATCAGGTTGACGAGACAGAAGACCATGGTTATCTTCTCCCATGTCCAGTACCGTCCTGACATGACGATGCCAATCATCACGATGATGACGATAATGACGGTGATAACCGGAGGGGCACCAAAGATGCTCAGCGCTGCGGTCATGCCGATGAACTCGGTGACCATTGTCAACCAGTTGACGATACTCAGATCGAGAAGAGAGAACCAGCCCCAGAATGAGCCGAACGCACTGAAGATCGCCTCTGCATGCCCGTGCTTGGTGACAGCACCCAACCGGACCGTCATCTCCTGCACAAAATACGCAACAGGTCCGAGCAGGACGAGGAACCAGATAAGGTTGTACCCGAATTTCGCGCCGGTCGCCGCATAGGTGGTGATCCCGCCGGCATCGTTGTCCGCGATCATCACGATCAGGCCCGGGCCGGCAAGGAGCAGGTAGATCTTCAGCGCTTTGACAAATCGCCGGTACTTGTAAAAAAAGGTCGATCCGAAGTCCATCTGTCACCTGCCTTCCCGACACCTCATGGTTACATATGCTGGATCCGGTCCCTCCTGAGCTGATCGATCCCTGCAGGTCGATCGCAGAATGAACGCTGTGTCTCAGTAAGTCATTTCCGGCCTTTAATAATATTGTCATCCACCGCCCTTCACAGCGTGAGGGTGCCATCCGGTGTACGATACCACAATGGTATGTGCAACCGGACCGGGCCGGAGACCTGGGATTGGCCGGTACCCGAAATCACTTCCGGTAAAATCTTCGGGGCCTGCACGCCACAGACAGGGAAGTATTTTCCTGCATGCAGACTAAAACCTGATGGACATACTTAACCGGGCCGGCGTCCGCCGGTTCCACCATGGCATGCCGGTACTGGGCCTGCGGGTATCCGGATGGCAGGATAGATAAAAGGTACCGTGATGCTCATAGAGCCATAATGGCACGCGCAGACAAGAGTGAGGTTCCCGATGCTTGATATCAGGTTTATCCGGGCCAGCCCGGATATCGTGAAAGCGGACTTAAAAAAACGGAATGATACCGGCAAGATCGCGTGGGTGGATGATATCCTTGCGCTGGACGCACGGTCACGCGAACTCAAGGCACGGACGGACGAACTACGACGACGCCGGAACGTGATCTCCCGCGAGATTAACGAAGCACGAAAAGCCGGCAGCGATACGGCCGGACTCATGGCCGAAGCGGCAGGCCTCCCGCAGAAGATCAGGGAGAATGACGCAGCGCAGGAAGAGATCGCAAAGAAGATCCGATCGCATCTGATGCGCCTCCCCAATATCCTGCACGAGAGCGTGCCGCAGGGAAAAGATGACTCCGAAAACGTGGAGATCCGTCGCGTGGGCATGCCGAACACGCCCGGCTTTGAATTAAAAAACCACGGCCAGCTCGCCTCAGACCGGGGGTGGGCGGATTTTGAACGTGCCGCGAAGATTGCCGGTGCCGGGTTTTACTTCCTTAAAGGAGACCTCGTGTTGCTGGACCTCGCGTTGCAGCACTTTGCCATCGACCTGCTCGTACGAAAGGGGTTTCTGCCGGTTATCCCGCCATACATGATGAACCGGGGGCCATACGAGGGCGTGACCGACCTTGATGATTTCGAGAAGGTTATGTACAAGATCGATGGCGACGAGACATACCTGATCGCGACGAGTGAACACCCGATCGGCTCGATGTTCCAGGATGAGATCTTCGAAGAGAAGGACCTCCCCCTCCGACTCGCCGGCATCTCGCCCTGTTTCCGCCGGGAGATCGGTTCGCACGGCCTCGACACTAAGGGCCTCTTCCGTGTGCACCAGTTCACCAAGATCGAGCAGTTTGTCTTCTGCCGGCCGGAAGAGTCCTGGCAGATCCATGAAGGGCTGCTGGCGAATGCGGAGGAGGTATTCCAGAAACTCGGGATCCCGTACCGGGTCGTGAACATCTGCACCGGGGATATAGGCACGGTTGCGGCGAAAAAATACGATATCGAGGCATGGATGCCACGTGAGAACGCGTACCGGGAGGTTGTATCCTGCTCGAACTGCACATCCTACCAGGCAGTGAGGCTCAATATCCGGGTGCGGGATAAAGATGACTTCGAGTCAAAAAGGCACATCCACACGCTCAACTCAACGGCAATCGCAACATCGCGGGCGATGCGGGCCATCCTTGAGAACTACCAGCGTCCGGACGGGACTGTCGGGATTCCGGAAGCACTGCGTCCCTACCTTGACGACCGGGAGTTTCTCTGATCGGTGGTTTTTGAATTGGTTTGAATATATATGGCTGACAAATACTTATGCTCATAAGATGAAGTAAGATAATAGCAATGAATGTGGTACTATGGGCTATCCCGAGCTGAAAAGTGACGAGTCCATCATCCTGACAACACAGGATGTAAAGGTCAAGACCGTGCCGTTTGAGCTGGTCCTTACCAATAAACGCCTCATCATTATTGACAGCAAGAAAAATCTTGTTCCCACGCAGACGGTGCCGCTTGTAGCAATACGCAATGTATCGTTGGGAGAAAATGCCATTCGTGACCCGGTTATCACCATCACCATCCAGGCCGGTACCACGGATTCCCGCGAAATGGCGCTTACGTTTGCCCGGAGGGCCGGGGGAGAGCGGAAGCGGGAGGCAGATGAATGGCAGAAAGTCCTGAAAACCCAGGCGGGTGCGGCAGCCCGCGATGCAGCTGCTGCGCCGGTTCCGTTACCTGATCAGGAACCGGCCACGGTTACGGATGCAACCGGCCAAGGTCAGGCAGGTGTGGCGGCCGGTCCCGGGATAAAAAAGAAGATCGAGATCGTCCCACCTATGAAGACCATCGTGGAGAGCGCGTACTTCCCGCCAAAACCCGTTGAGACCTCGTCGCTCCCGGAAGGTTCGTTCTGTCCCCGGTGTGGGAACCGTGTCCCGCCCGGTTCTACGTTCTGCAACCGTTGTGGGACACGTGTCACCGCGACCGCGGAACAGATTACTATCCCCTCCAGCCAGCCAGCACCGCAAACGGTCCGGCCGGCTGACATGACACCGACAGAACACCGGGAGCGGCCTATCGAACAGATCATCCATTCGATCGAACCCCTCATCGAGGACTCGGTACCACGGGTAGAGCCGGCACCTCCCGTGCCTGCGCCGACACCGGAATCCCCGGAATCACAGCCATCGGTCCTGGCTGAAGCTCCTTCACCGACAGTCCCTGCTGCCGGGGAGATGCCTGCTTCAACGGCGCCTGCCGAACCGGCAGCGCCCCCCCTCCCCCCGGTCCCATCGCGGCGCCCGCGGAAACCGAGATACATGGCAGCCGTTGCTATTGTTATCGTGATCCTTGCCATCGCCGGTGTAGGACTGCTGCTTATGCATACACCACCAGGAAATTCCGGCGCGGGCGCAGGTCAGACGCCGACCACAACGCCGCCCCCTGCGATAACGACCATCCCGACACCCACCCCCACACACGCACACACACCCGTCGTTACCGTTCCGCCAACCCCGGAAATAACGCAGGTACTCATCCCGCAGACTGGTGTCTGGGTGGAAGTGACGTATACCGGGACGTTCTCAGGAACCGTCGGTACCCCGGGCAACCAGGGGTCGATCACCGGCACCGGTGACAAATTCTATCAGGTGTCTGCAGGTCCGGGCGACTCGGCTGCCGTATCGCTTCAGAAAATGGACGGCTCGGGAGACCTGATGACGGTTGCGGTCTATATTGACGGTCAGCTGATAAAGAAAACATCTACCACGACCCCCCAGGGAACGATAAATCTCCAAGTCCCTGTACCGACACCGACCACAACGCCGACTCCAACGCCAGTACCGGCCACCAATCGTACTGCCTGAAGAGAATAACCCTGATTTTTACCGGGGTGTGCGCTAGGAAAAAACCTCCTGCAATCTGATTTGACCAAGCCGGATACCGGTCAGATACCCTCATATGACCATGATTAGAAAAGCTGAGATCTTTGGGCTCTCTGCCGTTGTCTGCCTGCTGCTGCTCGCGGGCAATGCGGCTGGTGCCGGGGCCGCACAGACCTATTATATCGGCGACACGGTGAAACTTTCGGGCTATTCCTACGAGAGTTCTACGGTCTATCTCTTTCTCACGGGTCCGAACCTCCCACCAGATGGCGTCGCGCTGGACAATATTAATCTCCTGGCGGACCAGGGTGGATTTACCGAGGTCAGTGTTGATAGTAATGACCACTGGGAATACAACTGGGATACCGGCGCGGTGGGCGGGCGGCTGGACGCCGGGGCGTACACCGTCTGGGCCGTGGACGGGCCAAACGACCTTTCCCGTCTTGGCCAGGCTGATTACACCACGATATCTGTCATGCTCGGCACACCCGGGATCTCAGTTGAAACCCCGGTGGTTCCCGGCACGATGGATATACGGTCGAACCCGGATAATGCTTCGGTCGTGATCAACAATAATTACCGGGGGAAAACTCCCCTGACCCTAAATGATCTTGATTCAGGTGTCTATAACGTGACGTTCTCGCGATTCGGGTACGGGAAAGTTTCCATGCCGGTGAACGTGGAACCGGGAGCCACCACCGAAGTGACCGCGACACTTGCCCCCCTGACGGGAACGCTGGCGATCAATACGAGCCCGGCTGGTGCCCGGCTTACCGTTGACGGTGCTGATACCGGTCTCTCTCCTGTCACTCTCTCGAACCTCACGATGGGCGACCACATAATCAACGCAACAAAAGACGGGTATATTCCGGCCGAACAGCAGGTCTCCGTCATTGCCAACCAGACCCTGACAACGGATATTGTGTTACAGCCAGTTCCCGTCGTGCCTTTCCCGACTCTCCGGGCGGCAGGGCTGGTCCCGGCAACCCTGGCTGCCGGCTGCCTTGCCGTGCTGCTGGCAGGGCTTATGCGCCTGCGGTCCCGGCAGCGATAAACGATAACGGTGTACTTCTCCAGAATATCCGGTCATCTGTTGAGAGGATATCTCATAAAAAGTCAGATCCCCAAACAGCAATGAAGGGTGGTAAGCATAAAGGCAGAGCAGGCAGGCAGCAGGTTCACTCTTGATCAAAATTTTCCGGAACTGAGAATAAAGCGGTCCAAAGAAAAATGCTGCTATGGGGATTTGAACCCCAGTCGCGGGCGTGAAAGGCCCGCATGATTGGCCGGTCTACACTATAGCAGCGCGTTGTCTTAACTAGTTTCACGCTTCGTCATAAATAGGTTATGGGATAGAGGATAAAATGAGAGTGGTAGTAAAAAACGCCTAATGGCGAACGGGATTTTTGCAGGTACCATACTGCATATAGTATATGCAAGGTAGGTTTTGCAATTTTTACTTTATAAAAAAATTATTTTTTCTTTGCGATGGGATAGCCCTCGGTCTCAGTGACGCTCTTGAATGTGGCCATCAGCTGGCGGGTGACCGGGCCGGGCTTGCCGGAGCCGATGACCCGGCCGTCGACCCACGTAATCGGTGCGACCTCGGCGGCTGTGCCAGTGCAGATCAGCTCGTCAGCGGTGTAGAGGTCGAAGTAGCCGAGGTTTTGCTCCCGAACCGTGATCCCCAGCGACTTTGCAATCTCCAAGACGACTATCCGGGTGACGCCCCGGAGGTTGTTGAGCGTGTGCGGGGTAAAGATCTCGCCATTTTTCACGATGTAGAGGTTGTCGCCCGATCCCTCCGAGACATACCCGTTCGTGTCAAAGAAGATCGCCTCGTCGCCACCCTTGTAGTTCGCCTCGATCTTGGCAAGGATGTTGTTGAGGTAGTTGAGGCTCTTCACGTTGGGCGGGAGCGATTCTGCCGCGTTGCGCCGGACCGATACCGTGATCGCTTTAAGCCCCCTCTCGTACAGGTCGCCGTACATCGCACCCCACGTGACAGCGATAACGATCACCGAGGGTTTTGGGCACTTGCGGGGATCGAGCCCGAGATCCCCGACACCGCGGGTGATGAGGGGGCGGATATATGCATTCGTCAGCTTGTTCCGCCGGAGTGTCTCGCAGATTGCCTCGGTCATCTCCTCCTTTGAGATCGGGGGCGCAAGGTCGATGGTCTTTGCCGAATCGTAGAGCCGGTCAAGATGCTCCCTAAGCCGGAAGATCCTGCCGTTGTACGCGCGGATGCCTTCGAACACTCCGTCACCGTAGAGCAGGCCGTGATCGAACACCGAGACCTTTGCCTGGTCATCGGGCAGGTACTTGCCGTCAAGATAGATGATCATAGCAATTAGATGGGCTCTCGCGGGATTTTTAGTTTTTCTTTCCCGGGTCTGTCCGGGAAAGATCTGCTGCAGATCACTCCCCAAAACGATCCGACAGCTGCCGGCAGTGTCCCCGGACTGTAAGATTGGAAACCGCGTGGGAAAACTGAAATAACGAGAAAGATAAGGAGACATGTTCATAAGAACATACAAATAATTATCTGCTATCGCTACTGTCGATAGTATATTAAAAGGGAGAACCGATGGCGCAAAAGGCCGGGAAAAAAACGGAGCGTGAAGGTATTGCAGCGCTGGACAACAACGGGCTTTTCCTGTCCGTTTTCCGGCACATCCAGACCGGGATTGTCATCATCGATCCGGAACACCACACTATTATCGATGTCAACCCTATTGCCGAAGCCCTCATCGGCGGGAAACGCGAGGAGTTGATTGGCCACGGCTGCCAGGGTTTTATCTGCCCCGCACAACACGGAGCGTGTCCGGTTACCGATCTCAAGATACACCTTGAGAACACCGAACGCACGATTATCAATAAAAAGGGAGAAAAGGTATCGATCTTAAAGACCGTCGCCATACTCCCGTTCAAAGGAAAAAACTATCTGGTCGAGAGTTTTGTTGATATCACTGACCGGAAAAATGCCGAGGATCGACGCATCGCATTGCTTGGGTACATGAACGAATCGGTGCTCCGCGTCCGGCACCCCCTCGAGATGACCTCCTCTAATCTCCGGCAGATTGCCGATCAGGTGAGATCCGGGGAGTTCGACCATGAAGATGCCGGTATGGAACTCAGGATACGGGCAAACAATCTCGAACAGATCGCGAAGAACCTCACGGATCTGGCTGGTGCTGTGGCTAAAGAACGTCACGACATACCGGAAGATTACCGCCGGTTCCTTTCCAGGACATAAATACCATGACGGACAACCCGAATCCTGGTGGTGCCGATGATCCCCTCCTCTGCCTGATGCTTTCCCTGCCGGAACGGATACAACAGATGAACATCAGCGCCCTCCGGAGCATGCTGCAGAAAGATTGCGTCCCGCTTGTCGTGACGGTGAACCAGCCCTACCGGGTACTGATGAAGAAGTACGCAAAGGAGGGGCTCGATCCGAAGAAGATCTATGTGATCGATGCAGTCACCCAGTATTCCGGCGGCACCTGTGACCTTGGGGAGAACGTCAGGTACGTGACAAATCCCGCCAACCTTACGGATCTCGGTATTGCGATCACTGAGATGCTGAAACACATGCCGGACCAGCGGAGGTGCATCATCTTTGATTCCGTGAGCATGCTCCTCATCCATATCCCCTCAGTAACCGCATCCAAGTTCCTCCATTTCGTGATGAACAAGCTCCGGCTCTCCAATGTCGATGGGATTTTCCTCTGCGTGGAAAAAGGGCTGGATCCGATGGTCCTCTCCCAGTTATCCTCGTTTGTAGACCGGATCGTTGAATTCGATTCTCCGGAACAAGGTGCCGGGCTGACCGCCATCACATCCTAAAAACCGCCTACAGGATGGTTCTGCGATGTGTCAACCGTTAAGAGAGTGATCGCCTCTCCAGATATGGTGCCGTTTTGAAACGATCTTCCAGAATAGGAAACTATCAGGAAGTTGTTGCAGGAAGATATCAGCCGGCATTCCGGCAGGCCTCCACAAAATGCCGGAACATCCCTATGCTCGCGACCGGGTGCAGGTGAGTATAACTGCCCAGTGTGGCGTTGACTACCGCCCCGTCTATCTGGTCGCGAATACCGACGCCACGGGAGAGCCGGTATGCGAATCGTGTTTCCGGTGCGAGGATCACGTCCGAGTAATGGAACTCGTGCCCCCGGAATGCCCCCGCCCCCAGCGGGCAATCGGGAGCACTCCTACCTTCCACATAGCTGACAACACGGCGGGCAGGCATCCGGGTCTCGCCGGCAAACACCCCGCACATCTCACCGGTCCGGTCCTCTGCCATGTCCTGCCAGCCTTTGTGCAGGATCATGCGGTCTGTCAGGTACATGAGACCGCCGCACTCGGCATAGACCGGCGTACCGTTCCGGGAGACATCGCGCAGTGCCTCTCGCATCCGATCGTTTGCCTCAAGTTCAGAAAGAAAGAGTTCCGGGTAACCGCCGCCGAGGATGTACCCTTCCGCTTCCGGGAGCCGGTCATGTACGGGGCTGAAAGGCACGTACTCCGCACCGAGCACGTGGATGACATCGAACAGGTCCGCGTAATAGAAGTTGAACGCTTCATCGAGCGCAATACCGACCCGCACATCAAGGGAACATGCCGGGTCAAAAAGCGGGGGGGCGCATGCGGGTGCCGGAATCTCCTTCATCAGCGCGGTAAACCGGTCAAGATCGATGTATTCTTTGATGATACGGGTGATCGTTTTGATCTTCTCGCCAGAATCCCCCCGGGCGGAGCCTTCACGGTAAGGGACTAGTCCCAAGTGCCGCATGGAAAGCTGCATCTCCTCCATTCGGGGGATGGCACCAATGACCGGCACGCCACAGTAATGCTCGATGGCCGTGACCGCCTTTGCCCGGTGCGACCCTCCCCTCACGTTGTTGAGGATGATCCCGGCAATCCGGATGCCGGGGTCAAATGCCTGGAAACCCCGGACGAGTGCGGCGGCACTGCGGGTGATGCTCTGTGCCGAAACCACCAATACAACCGGCAGGCCGAGCACCTTGGCAATGGAAGCCGTGCTCCCGGTATCGCCGATTGCATCGGCGCCTTCAAAAAGCCCGCGGACGCCTTCCACGAGCGCGATGTCCGCACCCTGGCAGCCAAACGAGAAAATATCCCGGATCTGGCCCTCGTCCAAGGTGAAGCTGTCGAGGTTCCGGCACGGGCGACCCGATGCAGCTGCAAGGTACGAAGGATCGATATAGTCCATGCCGACCTTGAAGGTCTGGACCACTCCCCGTTCCCTGAGCAGTGCGGCCAGTGCAAGGGTAATGCTTGTCTTTCCGCTTCCCGAGCGGTCGCCCGTAATGATAATCGCCTTCATGCAAGACTCCGGAGGATAGCACCGAACTCGCTCTCCACGATCTCCCGCACGCCAAGCGTCTTGGGGTGGAGGTCGATTTCGACCATCACGTGCCGGTGCCCGATCGCGCGGAGCGGTTCGACCTGCCGGGGGCCGTTCGTGATGGAAAAGCACTCGATCCCTGCAGTATACTCCGGCGGAATCGCATGCGGGACTCCAGCAATCAGGGCAAATGCCGGGGCAAGCTCCCGTATCCGTTCACCGAGCGCCTCGCCATTTGCCCCGTACTCATCCAGTGCACCGATGCATTCCACGGTCACGCCGCGCTCCGCCATTTCTTCAAGGATCCTTTGCGCATCGGCACGCACCTTCGGCAGCCCCCGGCCGGCAAGGTTGGCGATATAGGTGATACCAGCACCGGGGCAGGTATCGTGGAGTGCGATCAGCGTGTCGGCAAACATGTAGGCTGTCTCTTTCTTTGCGTTCAGGATCGCGGCCCCCTGCCTGCCGCTGCGGGCGCATTCGAGCAGGCATTGCACGGCGACATGCTTCAGGTCCCCCCGGGAGGGTTTAATATAGGACTGCGACGCGGCCCCGCGCACGCGCTCCACTTCGTTTGCCTTCTCCATCAGGATGTGCTGGCGTGCGAGCTCCTCCGGCGTGATCCAGCCGGCCGCCTCTGCCGCTTCAAGTGTTGCGAGCACGCCGGCAATATTCTCCGCAAAACCGGCATGGATATCGACCGCGATGGTCGGCGTGGTGATCCCGGCGCTCTCTATCGCGGACCGGAGATCCTCACCGATGATCATCGCGACACAGGTCCCCACCACCGCTATTCGTTTTGGCGCAAAATGCTCCTCGGCGTACCGCAGGGCATCTTCGAGCGGTTTCTGGCCGCCAAAGATAAACTCATTGTCGGCCAGCGAGGTAGTAAGCACCCGCATGCCGTCCTCTTCAAGAAGCCTCGCGTGTTTGAACGAGCAGCCGGACGGTCCGTGCAGGATCGCCACGTCAACCTCCAGATCGCGGGCAGTATAAAGCGCGGCTACGATTGAACTCGGACGGGGGTGCATGTATTTCATCGGTAAGCATCACCTCCATGTTTTGACAGCCAGCACGACAGAACCGTTGGCCGTCTCCTTCAGTGCGAGCCGGTACGCCTCTTCGAGCGTCGTACACCGGGCTGCAACCTTCCATGGCAGTTGCTGCAGGTCGTTACCCTGAAGATGCGGGTCATCCCCCACCCAGATGATCCGGTTGGGCCGGACCTGCCCGATCGCCGCTTCGATCTGATCCTGGGGAAATCCTTCGCAGACTGCCCCGTCTCCGACAACCGTACCGATCACGAGCGTGAGGTCCGGCATCCCGGCCTCCCTGCGCGCGAGGCTGGCCGCGTCGACTGTTGTATCGGCATTCGTCCCGCTGTTCGCGTTGTCGACTACCACGATACCTGCTTCTCTCGTGATCGACATGCGCCCCCTGATCGCACCAAACGACGCCAGCGGCGCCGGGTCGATGCCGAGCATGACTGCAGCGGTACCGGCAAGGGCAAGAGGTGTTCGGTATGACGGGAGCGCCAGCAACGGGTTCTGAACCGCAAACGTACGGCCTTCCACCGTGATCGTGCATTTGCTGCCGGTAACAGACGTCACGTCTTCAAGATGGACAATTCCTTTCCGGTTACCGGATTGGATACCGGGCGCAAGAATCAACTGCCGGCTCTTTCCCGTGGAGGCGATCTTGACCGGGAGCGCATGCTTCTTGCCGGCGGCACAGGAATAATCGTTTGAAGACGTGATGATGGCGAGGTCACCAGCACCGGTTACGCCCAGCGATTCCTCCGCGACCAGCCAGCCGTGCTGCCGTCTGGCGAGCGCTGCCGCCGCAAGCACCGATGCAGGCGTGATGCTCCTCTTCCATACGATCCTGTTATCCGGGCAGGTACGGGTGCCGGCCGATGTGTGCAGTACACCGTTGCCGGGCAGCAGGGACGCCAGCGCATGGGCAGTCGTTGTCTTTCCCTGTGCGCCGGTGATCTCGATCATCGGCTCAGGGATCCGGTCTCCCAGCAGCCGCAGGACTGCTTCATGGTGCGAGATTACCGGGGCCGTTCTTCCGGCCAGCAGAGGGTGGCCGGGGTCGAGGTGGACCGGGGCGACGATAAGATCGTATTGTTGCACATTCGCCCGTTCCGCCGCTGCCGGTGTGGCGTTCCGGTACACATCGACCATATCAACGGAGTGCCCGGCCGCCGCAAATGCTGCACCGATATCGCTGCCGCCATGGATCGTATCCAGTACCAGGATCTGCATAAAAAGTTACAGGAGGGTCAGAGCTTTTCTGGCATTCTTGACCATCAGGTTTGCCAGCAGCGGGTCAGTCCCGATGGGATCTGCATAGACAAGGGGGATCGTTTTGCCATTGAGCACAAATGTTCCCTTTTTTGCGCCTTCAGGAAGGCCGATCACGGAGGGAATGTCTTTTTCGATATGCACCCCTTTGGCCAGAAAGAGCGGGACAACGATCAGAACATCGATCGCTTCTTTTTTGAACTCGGCAAGCGCATCTTCGATAGACGGCTTGTTCATGTTCATAAATGCGCATTTGACCATAAACTCTGATGTCTGTGCCGCGATCATCTTTCCCGTCGATTCTACGAGTTCCTTATTGTAGGGCATCGTGCTCCCGTGGCCCACAAGTAACATTCCTTTCATGTTTGTATCATACATAGTATTACAGTAAATCTTAAAAATTATTACCAAATGGTTTTTCGTAACCGGCGCCCCACGGTAAAAAGATGAGCGATTTTGAACGCGAGATCGTCCACTGCTTGAACCGTTTTTTTATCGCCAACCATATCCAAGGATTTGCGTACCGGCTTAAGCAGCACAAGTTTGCCACCCAGTACGTGGATGTGCTGGCAGACTCGCTTAATCCTTCCTATTACCTTGCTATTGAATGCAAATCGATCATCGATAAAAAAGTGTACTTTTCCCAGCATTTCCATGTCGACCGGAACAGGATACACCAGATAGACGCAATCGCCGATTTTCTGGCAAAGACCGGGCGGGCCGGGTTCCTCGCTGTCGAGTTCCGGCACGGTGCGGGAAAGGCAAGCGAAGCCTTCCTCATCCCCTGGGCCGTTGTTGCAGATCATTTTCACGATAACCGGGGCATCACCATCGATGATGCCAAGTATGGCATCCCCCTGAAGCGCGCAAACGCGGGATACGTACTCGAGCGGTTGTAAGTGTTTCCCGGGGGATACAAAGGTGCATCTCCTCAGAATCTTCTCGTGAAATATTGAATGCGCCTATCTAATAGGCCATAGGCCCCGTAACAATGCGGATGCATAACCATGGATGAGATTACGCGTTCAATACGCAAATGGCACGTTACCGATGTGGGTTTTTTCATGCAAAGTAATTTCTCCCTTCACTCGCAATTGATATGAATTATGATGGATGCATTTGAGCGCTTTGGCATCATCATCAACGATCATGTTGTCAGGACGCCTATCGCGCTTGCATCCATGGCCGGTATCGTTGATGCCGGTTACGTACTCGAACGCAGGGCCCATATCGGGGCGGCATTCATCGGGGGGTATGCCATCGACCAGCCAACGATGCACGCGGTAAAAGTGATTGCCGCATCCGGTGAACGCAGGGAGTTTATCTACGAAGACCCGGTAGAAGAACTCTCTGCGCAGATCAAAAAACTGGAGAAGAGCGATGTCGTGAGCGGCATCAACCTCCGGGGCAGTGCGCCCGGGTCCTTTTCCGCACTTGCGGAAGCGCTTGGCGATCGGACGGTCTATGAGATCGACGCCCACTGCCGGCAGGAGCCGATAGTCGCTGCCGGCGCTGGCGAGTACTATCTGAAAAATCCCAAGGATCTGGCCGCTGTCATAAGGGCCCTCAAAAAAAAGGATGTCACCGTCTCCGTGAAAATACGGGTTGGTGTCGCACCGGACGACCGGGCACTCGCGCGCCAGATCTGGCGGGCCGGGGCCGATATCCTCCATGTCGACCTCATGGACGCAGGTTTCGCAAAACTCCGGCAGATCCGGAACAGCTGTCCACTGGTACTGATCGCGAATAACTCGATCACCACGTTCGACCGGATGCGCGATATGTTATCCCACGGCGCGGACATGGTCTCGCTTGCGCGGCACGCTGACGAGCGGACACTCGCCGGACTGGATGCGGCCATCACCCGGTTTGCTGATGAGGAGGGTTGGTACAATGCCCCCAAGCAGCTCTGCCGGGGCGGGGATGTACGGGCCCTCACGTTTTGCTGCATGCCGGTAAAGGACTGCCCCCTCATTCCCGCCCTTTCCCGGGTCGGTATACCGAAAGACGAATATGTGCAGCTGAAGATGAATTCGGTGAAAGGCACGAAGCTCGAGGGCGGTCCCAATACCTGTTTTGGCAGCCTCTGCTGGTGCTGCAAAACTTCCTCTCCCTGCATGTTCCGCGACATGACCCTTGCGCAGGAAGGGCTTTCAAAGAAAGAGTATATGCGCCTGAAACGCGAGCTCTCAGATACCCTGATGAGCCGTGTATTCCATGACTCCCCTCCCGATGAGAGCAGCTGAACGTGCACAGCTGGCGATGATGCTGGAGGTCTGCGCATTCCCCAAGCCGGGAAACGTCGACCGCTGCCACGACTATGCCGATACACGGCTTGAGCACTTCCTTGCGTCTACCATCTTTGCCCGGCCGGCTTTCGAAGAGGCCGAGCGCGGGGAGGGGAGGATCGGGGAGATCATCAAGCACGCAGTCCAGCAGACAAGTATCCATGGTGGCGGCAACACGCATTTCGGCGCCTTCATCCTTCTCATCCCGCTGGTTTATGGCGGTAATATCGCCGGGGCGAGGAGAGTAATAGAGAAGACCGATGTCTCGGATGCGGTCGCTTTTTATAAGGCTTTTGGGATGACTCGGGTCAGGATGCACGAATCGGACGAGCTTGATGTAAACGACCCTGCAACGCTGGCAAAGCTCCGGGACCGGGACATGACCCTCCTTGACGTCATGCAGCACTCCGCGGCAAACGATATGGTCGCCCGCGAATGGGTGACCGGCTTTCCCCTTACCCGGCGGGGGGCTGACCTCCTGCACCAGTCCGGCCCGGGCCGGGAATCCATCGTGCAGACGTTCCTTGCCCTGCTTGCCACCGAACCGGACACATTCATCATAAAAAAACACGGCCGGGGTGTTGCTCTGGAGACCATGAAAAAAGCGCAGGAGGTGCTCGACGGGACCCGGCCAGTCGAAGCGCTTGACGAGGAGTGTATCGCCTCGGATATCAATCCCGGGTCGATCGCGGACATCACGATTGCGGCAATCTTTGTCGCGCTTGGCGAGGGGTGGGAATGGGACTCCTGAAAGAGGGGATAAACGAGGTCATTGCCACCACCGCATTCAACGCGGCGCCGATCGGTATCCACCTCCGCGAAGGCAGTGCCCGCATGGTTCTCTTTACCGGGACTCACACGGCACAGAACATAGTCCGCGACGGATGGGTTGTTGCTAATTTCGTGTACGATCCGGTGCTATACGTGAAAACTGCATTTGGGGACTTGTCGCGCGACGCGTTTGTCGACGAGCTGGTCAACGGGAAGAGGATGTGCCGCCTTGCCGGTGCAGAAGCGTGGTCCGCCTTTTCCGCGAAGGTCGAACGCGTCACCGGGGAAGCAATGAATGTCAGCCTTGTGCCGGAAAAAGAGAACGTGGAGGACGTGTTCGTGCACCCGATTAACCGGGGTTTCAACAGTATCATCGATGCAACGGTGCATGCGACCCGGTACGCGATGAACCGGGACCCGGAACTGAAGAACCGGATCGATTACCATGCCGGGATCGTGCGGAAGTGCGGGGGGAAAAAAGAACTGGCCGCTCTCGGAATGCTGATGGGGTATATCGGTGAGAGGGGAGATTAGGGGGATTTGCAAATATCACGGGAATAAAGCGCTGTACAGCATTGCCAGAGGTATATTCACTGAACTGGTAAAACCGGTAAATCCTCATGGGAAAAATCCCGGAGCATAATCTTCAGGCTAGACTTCGGCAATAGCCGCCATGTACCACTCCTGATAAGCGGGGTGTCTTCTCCAATTGAAATAAAAAAGATCACTCTGCCAAGATTCTTTTGAGAGAAAATTCAGCACACCCGTGGCACCGGGTCCCCCATGGGAGGTTCGATAAACCGCTCGCCGCCAATCGCGGTCTCCATGATCACGTGAGCCCCGGGAACAACCCTGCCGATGATCGCTGCCTCCTTCCCATACCGGTGCATGCGGAGCGCGGCAAGGATCGCATCCGCATCTGCGGCCGGCACTCCCATCACCACCTTACCCTCGTTTGCCACTTCGAGAGGATCGATACCCAGCATGGCGGCAGCACTCCTCACGCTTTTCCTTACCGGGATGTTCTCTTCCCGAATCCGGACCTGCACGCCACTCTTTCTGGCCATCTCGTTGATTGTGCTTGCAAAACCGCCGCGTGTCGGGTCCTTCATCGCGTGGATGGTGCCGGCGGCGAGCGCCTTCTCCACCATGCTCCAGAGCGGCGCAACGTCAGACTTGATCTGTTCCCCGAGGTCAAAACCCTCCCGGTGCGCCATAATCGCAAGGCCATGATCCCCGAGAGTCCCGGATGCGATGATTGTGTCGCCCGGGACAAGGCCATTGTCCCTTACGACCGTCTCCGCAATTCCGATACCGGCAGTATTGATGGTAATACCATCAAGCGCACCCTTCTCCATCACCTTTGTGTCACCGGTGACAAGGTTTGCCCCTGCCTCCCCGAGGGCCTCGTCCATCGAGCAGACGATCGTTGCAAGGTTGGCGACTTCAAACCCTTCTTCAATGATCATGCCGCAGGACAGCGCGACCGGGCGCCCGCCCATCATCGCGAGATCGTTGATAGTTCCACAGACAGCGATCCGCCCGATATCGCCACCCGGGAAGAAGATCGGGCGCACAACATGCGAATCAGTTGTAAAGACGATGTTCTGCCCGTTGAGGGGGATCACCGCCCCGTCATCGAGAGCCTCGAGGCCGATCCCCCCGGCATTGTTGTGGGAAAACTTCGTGAGTGTCTGGAGGAGCTCGCCCATCACCTCTCCGCCGGCCCCATGCATCAGGCTGACTTTCATCTCAGTCGTCCACCTCGATCTCGATATTGGTGACCACGACTTCCCGGCCCTTCACGAGTTCCGGTAATGCACCACACTTTGGGCAGACAAAAACCTCGTCACCCTCGTACCCGCATGTACACCGGGTCCGGGGATCAACTTCCGTGCATTCCAGCTCGGTCCTAGAGAAGAGGGAATCGTCTTCTTTTATGGTATCAAACAGAAAAATGACCTGATCCGGGTTTACCATCGCCATTTTCCCGACCTCGACGTTGATCTTCTTGACGCAGTTTGCATGATGTTCGATGGCGGCCGTTCGTGCGGTCGCGTACAGATCATACGCAATGCTGTACTCGTGCATCACTGCTCCATCGCGGCATAGACCTGCCGGAAAATCTCGCGGGTCTCAAGCCCCTCCTCCCGGGACAGGCGTTGTATTGCAAAGCCAACATGTACCAGGACAAATTCACCGACTTTAACATCGACGAGATCGAGCCGGACTTCCTGCTTCAGGTCGCCGTAGTCCACCAGCCCCACATTTCCTTTCCTTATCTCCAGCACTTCAGCAGGGACTGCAACGCACATCGGAACTTCACCCTTTTACTTGAGAGTAATTATTTGGCATTGCCCACATAAAAACACTGATATAGCGCAGAAAGGGATTTGTAATCGCAGCCAAACCACCTTGTCCGGACGTTCTTTGTCACTATCCGCAGGATCTCAAAAAATGATATGCTGGCACGCCAATACCACAAAAACGCCGGGGAAGAGATTTGAACTCTTGAGGTGCGGGGCACCAGTGGCTTTCAAGGCCACCGCCTTACCGGACTAGACTACCCCGGCATCGCTCTATTCTTTTGAGCGCCCGATATGAAAAAGCTTTTTTGGCAGATCAATTTTCCCAAGCTCATGATATCAGGTGCAGTGATAGCGATTTGGCACGCAAGGGCACTGCCAAAAAAGTGAATTCCCGTATCAGCAGGACGGTATTCTTCATGTCTGTACACGATCAAACATAAGAATGCTGATGATTTCCGAAGGATCTGAAAAACCGCTCGCATGCTGGCGAGGAAAGGAACGGCATGCCCGGGATATCATTGACTGCCTCACCGTTATCTTCCGGAGTGGCGGGTGTTCGTGGGCGCGGTGCCGTATGTGCAGCTACCGCCACGAGCGGTATGAATCACGCTCATGCGAGGCTCTTTATGAACATCTCCGCCGCCAGATGGGATGGGTCCGTCAGCAGTTTGCATCGGACACGTTCCGGATGGTGAAGATCTTCACCTCTGGCAGTTTTTTTGATCCCGCTGAAGTGCCTCTGGCATTCCGGGAGGAGGTAGCCAGAACATTCCGGGGAAAGATCATCATTACGGAGACCCGGCCGGAGTACGTGGAACATGACGCGATCCGGGATTTTGTCGATGGGATCGATGACGGGAGCAACCGCATCCCCCTTTACTGTGCCATCGGACTTGAGACCACGAACGACCGGATCCGGGAAAAATGCATCAACAAGGGTTTTACGTATGCAGACTTTTTGAAAGCCGCTTCGGTTGCCCATGCTGCAGGAGCGGGTGTAAAAGCGTATCTCCTTCATAAACCACTGTTTTTAACGGAAGGTGAAGCGGTTCTGGACATGAAAACATCCATCGCGGAGGTTTCGGCCCATTCTGAGATCATATCAATGAATCCCTGCACAGTGCAAAGGAAGACTGAACTCGAACAGTTCTGGCGGCAGGGTGCATACCGCCCTCCATACCTCTGGAGCATCCTTGCGATCCTCCACGAAGCACCGGTTCATGTCTCCTGCGATCCGCTGGGGGGGGGCCAGAAACGCGGGCCGCATAATTGCGGGAAATGTGACGACGATCTGGTGAGAGGGATCCGCGACTATTCCCTGACCGCGGATCGCGACCTGATTGGGGCACTTCTGGATAGCGGCTGTCCCTGCAAAGCTGAGTGGAATTATGTCTTTGCCCATGAACGTTCCTATGGCATGCCGCTGACACGATAAAACTGGTCTGCATGAAAAGAATAAGGAAAGGATTATTGGAAGTGAGGCATTCTGTGAGAAACGGGTGCCGCAGATAGAGAGGAAATCACGTAAAACGGAAATTTTCACAGGAATATACTATCAACAGGGCTTTTTTGAACCGCTCTGGATCTCGAGCTGACGGGCAAGGAGCGGCAGGAACGTCCCTGCATCAGAAACCACGCCGATCGCCTGCATTGTCCCTCGATCCATAAGTTTCGTCAATGACGCGGGATTGATGTCGACGCAGACTGTCTTCACGCTGGAAGGCAGGCAGTTGCCGACCGCGATCGAGTGCAGGAGTGTGGCAATCATAAGTACCATACTGCAACCGTTGATATGCGTTCGCATCGCATCCTGCGCCTCCATGACGTCCGTGATCACGTCCGGCAGCGGGCCGTCGTCCCGGATCGATCCTGCAAGAACGAATGGCACGTTGTGCTTCACGCATTCGTACATGATGCCGCCGGTCAACACACCTTTCACCACGGCTTTCCGGATAGAACCTGCCCGCATGATCTCGCTAATGGCATAGAGATGATGACGGTGACCGCCCATCACCGGTTTGCCGGTCGAGATGTCCATACCAAGCGATGTCCCGAAAAGATTATACTCGATATCGTGGGTGGCAAGCGCGTTACCGGCAAAGAGGACGTCGATATACCCCTTCCGGATCATCTCTGCGAGTGCCTTGTCCGCACCGGTATGGATAATGGCCGGCCCGCCGACAAGGGCGATCCTGCCCCCGGCCTTGTGCACGTCAAGGATCTCCTTTGCGATCTGCGCGATCAATGTTTCGCTTGGGCGTTCCGGCGACACAGTACCGTGCATAAACTCGAACGTGCTGCTGACCCGTGGCCGTGCCGGATAGCTGACCCGGACTCCCTGCTCACCGACAACGACATGATCGCCTTTTCGGATCTTTGCAAGCGGTGTGCATCGCGCCCGTCTTTTCTCCGGATCGACAACGATCAAAAAGTCCATCTCGATGCCCTCGACCGGGATCCATTCACCGGCAAACTTGACCTGCGTCGGGTGGTTTGTTGTCGTGTAGAACCCTTTTGGTGCGATCCGGTCGCCTTCTGCCGCGATCGCATTGACGTCCTTTACTTCAAGCGGATGGGCGCCGAGACGGTGGAGCTCTGACAGGATGGAACTCAATTTCTCTTTGCTGGATGCCGCAATCTTGAGGCGGGCATAACTGGGATCGGTCTTCTTTTTGCCCACATCAAAAACGAGGATCTCAAAATTGCCACCCATGTCCATGACCTTATCAAAGAGCTGCGTCATGATCCCGGAATCGATAATATGCCCCTGCAGCTCAATCTCCTGCGACTCTGCCATAGCTAGTGAATTGTTAGGTGATGCCCATTAATATTCATTCGTATTAAATACCAAGAATTCGGGCGTTTTTTTCAACTAAAGGCACAAATTGGGGTTGATTATCGGGGGATAATCGAGTGCACCGGACTGTTTGGACCGGATATGATATTCAGGGGACGTCAGGGGGCTCCCGCAGAAATGCTTCTGCCGCATCACGATCCGCCAGGGTATTCACGTTGATGGCGAGCCGTGGATCGGTGAGAACGAGCCGGAGCTCGTCCTGCTCCCGATCAATACAATCCCCCCGCAGGATATTGAGGCCGACCGGGCAGGCATCTATGGTGTCGATAATCTCGCGATACGTGGTCCCGCCCCGACATGATCGGACAAGGGTCGCTGGCACCCATGTCGAGCATGCATCCTTCCTGGACCGGACAAATGCATCATGAATAGCTGCGATGCTGCCGGCATCAAGGCAGGGAATATCCGAGACGCTGATAAAGAGCGGCTGATGCTCATCAAGTCCACGAACTGCCTCTATCATATCCTGGATATAATCCGTTCCCCGCGACGGGTAAAGGTCAATCCCATGTGCCCGGCACCAGTTCTGCGTCATGAGTGTGCGGGGCGATGTGGCGACGACAACGGAACATCCGAAGTCCCGGAACGCATCGATAACATAGCTGATCATGGGACGGTCACATATGGGCAGGAGCGGTTTTTCACCGCGGTTGAGCCGGCTCCCCGCACCGCCGGCCATGATCAGTGCACGCATGCCGACAGCGCCTCCACGAGTGCCTTGTTCTCCCCATGAGTCCGAACGGCAACACGGATGCATGTTGGCAACCCGAACGATGTACAGTCGCGGACGAGGATCCCGGATCGCTCGAGTTTTGCGCAGAGGGGTACTACATCCTGCCCGTATTCGACAAGCAGGTAATTTGCTGACGAGGGATAGCAGTAGAGACCGCAGGAACTAATCCCGGATCCGAGCCATTCCCGTTCTTTTCTGATAAACTCCCGTGAAGATTCAAGCATGTCCATATGCCGGAATGCCTCTGATGCAAAAGCTTCAGCATATGCATTGACACTCCATGGCGGGCGGACGACCTCCATTTTGTCTATTATGTCCGGGTTGCCAAAACCATATCCGAACCGGATGCCTGGTACTGCAAAGCTCTTGGTCAGGGAACGGAGGACAAAGAGATTCCGGTCGTGCCGGTCGGTAAGGCTCTGCGAGGGATCGGCCAGTTCAATAAATGCCTCATCGACAAACACTGTTCCGCCATGGGACGCCATCTCCTTCACATGAGAAAGAACATCATCCCGCTTACGCAGCATCCCGGTGGGATTGTTCGGGTTGCAGATAAAGGAGACATCCACCCCGCTGCACGATGCAGCGGCGGTTGCACCGGTAAGGCGCGCTGACAGTGAATATTCGCCAAATGTCAGGGATTCTGTGCAGTACTTTTTGGCACCATCCAGCATGACCGAGCAGAAAACCCGGATCAGCTCCATGGATCCGTTTCCTACACAAACCTCCGTTGGCTTGCGGTGGAACGTCCGCGCAATAATCTCTTTGAGAAGGGTATAATCGTTATCCGGGTACTGGGAAAGGCATGATGGATCGCAGGACCATGCAAACGATGGGGGGAGGGGATTGACGCTCGCGCTGAAATCCAGCAGTTTTTTCCTTGTTTTTTCCCGCTGCTGCTTTCCGATACCTCCATGAACAACACGTTCTGGAAAATCAACAACCATGCCGGATTCCGTTTTTTACCAAATACTGAGCCGGGAAGTCATAAATTCGTTTGGAGCGGTGAGCGGAAAACAAATAAGAAAGTTTTTATATCTTAATGTTTCATTCTGGTTTATCTGGTTAAGTCAGACATGAGGATTCTTTCTGTCTGACATATAGATGACAAATGTCTGACGTATGTCAGAAATGAGAGATACAATGATGCAAAGGATCACGCTCCGGCTGCCGGAACAGCAAATTAACCTGCTCCAGCAGATGGTCGATGCGGGAGAATATCCCAACGTATCAGAGACCGTGCGGGCAGCCGTTCGTGAACTGGTTGAAAAACGAGCGAGCCGTGTCCTGAAAGATAACGACCAGGTTTCATTCAAGGTATGAGAGGGTAGAAATGCAGAGCATTATCAATGATGCGTTAAAAAACGCCGAGCTTGAGAAAGAGAACAACAAGCCCGGCGCGAATGCAACCGAGGATGACTTTATCGGGCAACCGAGAATTGTTATCATTGGTTGCGGAGGCGCTGGAAACAACACCGTTAACCGCATCCACCACATGGGTGTTTCCGGTGCCGAAACGATCGCGATCAACACGGACAAACAGCACTTGGACATGATTCAGGCTGACAAACGTGTCCTCATCGGGAAGTCCCTGACCAAGGGTCTTGGTGCCGGTGGTTACCCTGATGTCGGTAAACGTGCAGCCGAGATGGCGCGGCCGACACTTGAAGCGCTGCTCGAATCCGCAGATCTCTGTTTTATCACGGCCGGTATGGGAGGAGGTACCGGTACCGGGTCTGCTCCGGTGGTGGCGCAGATCGCGAAAGAGCAGGGAGCCATTGTTGTCGGTATGGTCAGTTACCCGTTCCAGGTCGAAAAAGCCCGCCTGATCCGTGCCGAGGAGGGACTTGAAGCGCTCGCCGCTTCAGCGGATTCCGTCATCGTTCTCGATAACAACCGGTTGAAGAACTTTGTACCGAACCTCCCACTCGGACAGGCATTCTCTGTCATGGACCAGCTAATCGGTGAGACCGTTAAGGGTATCTCCGAGACGATTACGGAACCTTCGCTCATCAACATTGATTATGCCGATGTCAGGGCGATTATGTCCAAGGGCGGTGTCGCCGTGATGCTGGTTGGTGAGAGCAAGCAGCAGAACAAGGCAGAAAGCGTTGTCCGTGAATGCCTCTCCAACCCGATGCTGGACATAGACTACCGTGGCGCAACCGGCAGCCTGATCCACATCACGGGTGGCACTGACCTGACACTGCAGGACGCAGAAGAGATTGCCACGTCACTCACCTACGAGCTTGATCCCCATGCAGACGTGATCTGGGGTGCCCGTGTGCGCAGCGACATGGAAGGCAAAGTCCGTGTACTTGCTATAATGACCGGTGTCAAGAGCGCCCAGATCCTTGGAACCCGCCAGTCGTACAAAACGATCGTTCAGGAGATCGAGACGAAGAGATCCAATCCCAAGGCAGTCGAGATGCCTCAGAGCCGGCGCGCCCCAAAGGACCAGCCCAGCGGCGGCGGCGTTCTCGAATGGGTCGGTTAAAGCTCACGCACATGAAAAAGCAACAAGAAAACAGCAATTAAATCACTCTCACGCAGATCCAGGGAATTGTTGGTACATAACCAACCCCCCTTTTTGGTCATGAAACGCATTTTTCCTGATATTTTTCCATTCCCCCCGCGATTCTCGTTCCTTCCCAAAAGACCGGCGAAACGCTTAATAAGACTCCCCTCCTTTAAGTTATAGTACATTCGACCAGACCTTTGCAGGGAGAATGTGGGTGACACCATGTGGACAGGTTTCACCCGTGTACCGGGAGTTGAACATCATGAACCGCGTGTCGAACAAAGACTTCGGGTGGAAGTCTTGCCTGTGTTCTTCAGGACGATCCTTTTCTGATGTTTATTATCCTGCATCCTGCATGCAGGGCAGCCAAATATCGTGGCATAGGGTTATTTCAAATGCCCTTCCTGCCTGCGACGGCCTCAAGCTATCGGTGTTGCGTTCCCTGCTGGGATATGAGATGGGGAGTGGTACCGCATGTTGAATGACCTGATGGAAAAACGGAAAAAGATTCTCGCCGAGTCTGAACAGCACAAAAACCGCAGAAACGAACTCAATGCCGCAGCGAGCAAATTCGCACGGGAACGCAATACGCTCAACAACCAGACCCGGGAGTTTGTCGAAGAAGCACAGAAAAACAAGGATCTCCGGGACAAGTACAATCAGGAAGTCCTTGACCTGAAAGGACAGCGTAACGAACTCAACGACAAGGCAAATATCCTCTTTGAAGAGATAGAAGCTTTTAAAAAAGATCATGGGACGCTCAAGAACCGGGGGATCAAGGAACTCCAGAAACAGATCGAGTACATGGAGTACCGGCAGCAGACCGAAGTCTTCTCGACGGACAAGGAGCGCGAGCTGATCGAGAAGATCAAGCAGATGAAAGGACAGGTCAAAGAACAGGAGGCGGAACTTGAACAGAACAAGGAAATGCGGACCAAGGTTACCGCGGCCCGCGATTTCCGGAAACAGGCCTCTGAACTTCATGCAAAGGTCACTGAAGTTGCAGAGCTTGCCCAGAAGCACCACGACCTGATGGTAGAGTCCTACCGGAAAGCGGACAAGTCACGCGAATCGGCAGATGCGGCGCACAAAAGTTTTGTCGAAGCTCAGGAAGCCGCGGACGCAGAGCATAAATTCTTTATCTCCTGCCAGAAGGAACTGCGGGACTATGACAAGGTGATCTCCGGCCTGCGTAAGAAGACCAAGAAAGTCAAGGTCACCAAAGAACAGAAAGCAGTCCGGCAGGAGGCAGAGCACCTCTTCAAGAATTTCCGTGCCGGAGAAAAACTGACCACGGACGACATCCTGCTCCTCCAGCGCTCAAAACTTATCTGAATCGCATTCTCCCCTTTTTTTGTCGATTGTGAGCAATAATTTAATAGATTTGCGGTAATTTTATTATATCAATGACAGCGGACCGGACTCTCGTTCTGAGTGTAGACCGGGACGATGATATCGGGTGGAAGGCAAAAATCGAAAGCCCGGTTATCGGACGTGCGGCGTGTCTGAAAGCGGCAGACACATTAGCTCTCGCTGATCCTGAGGATTCGGATGTCAATGCTATATTTTCTGCGGTGAAAATCTATGATGAGCTGATCGCAAAAGGCGAAGACGCAGTGGTAGCAATTGTCGCCGGCAATCACCTGCACATGATCGAAGGTGATCGGAAGATCGCATCGACCCTCGATGCGGTCATCAAAGAAACCAGTCCGACCAGCTGTATCCTTGTCTCTGACGGTGCAGAGGATGAATATGTTATCCCGATCATCCAGTCCAGGCTGCCCGTTTCAAGTATCCGCCGGGTGATCGTCAACCAGATGCCAAACCTCGAGGGTACCTATTATATCCTGAGAAAACTGCTGGACGATCCCAAGATCTCGCGCGTCGTGCTGGTCCCTCTCGGTCTGGCAATGCTGCTGTACGCGAGCGCCTTCCTTCTCGGCTACCCTGGGACGGCGACGATTATCGTCATTGGTGTTATCGGTATATATCTCCTGTACAAGGGGTTCGGTCTCGATGAATTTATCCATGGTATTGGGAGTGCATTCCGGGCATCACTTTCACGCGGCCGTTTTTCTTTCGTTACCTATTCGACCACCATCCTTCTCGTAGTTATCGGGTTCACAATGGGATTTATTACGGTCCTGAAGTATTATTCAACCGGCAGTGAATGGGGGGGGATTCTCCTGTACCTGATGACCTTCATATATGGCGCAATCTGGTGGCTTATCGTTGCAGGTCTCGTCACTTCGGTCGGGATCATCATTGATGTCTATATCAATGAACGCGAGGGTCTGACAAAGGTTATCGTCTTCCCGTTCTTTATCTCGGCAATCGGCCTTATACTCTATGGGGCAAGCGTATATATCCTCTCAATCAGCGGTGTTCCTGAATTACCCCTGGATCCGGCATCAGCGTGGAATTATATTCTCTATTCCACGATCTTCGGATTGGCCTGTGCGATTGCCGGAGTCATAATCCAGTATTTCATCAGCAAGCGGCTTTCCGAAGAGCGCAGGCAGGCCATCATCGAAGTCATATGACGGGTTCATTCTCTGGCTTGCATGCTTTTTACAGCTGGTTGATTTATTGCGTTATTCGGTTATTAGAATTCGCTGACCTGTTATCGCCCAAACCCTGTTGTCGAACTCGATACCATTCCATCGGTTAACAGAGAAATAGTCAGGATTGCTGCACTCCGTTCCGGCAGGAAAACCGTGGGGCTAATTGATTGGATATCCAACCTGTTTTCGCTAATAGTGCACGGAAGAAAATCCATGATTTGGCATATGCTCCTGTGAGAATGATAATATCCTTCCGCTGGAGATTGCGTTGTAAAAAGTCCTGACCGCCGGCTACCGGATTTCACCCAGTTGTACCAGTCCCGAAATAACCGATGCCTCCGGGAAATTGGTCAGTATTGGTAAAGTTCCTGATGAGCTGCGGGGACTCTACGGTCAGTTTGGGGATGACAATATTAAACTGGTGGGAGGGAAACCAATAAACCCCGTTGCCGTATGAATATGCAGCCTGATCAACAACAAAATCAGCCTGCGACAGGTCGAGATGTTCCATCTTGGCACCATCATAATTCAAGATCGTCATAAGTTTGTTCTTCAGATCCTGATATCCCAGCAAAAAGAAGATAAAACGCATGCCTTCATCAACGGAATAGCTGAGGTGGATAAGTGCTGTATCATTATCGAGCCGGATCTGAACCGAATTCACCGTGATATACCCGTACCGTTCATCATTTGCTGCCAACGCGGGGATTACGATTCCCGCTAGTACGAGGCACAATAGCACGACAGCACGGGCTCGCATAGCAATATACGTTTGAGGAGTCGGGGTAAAACGTTTGTGGTTTTTTGAGGCCGGACCATCCTTATTTCAGTAGTCCGTGATTGTTGGGATTTTTGAAAATGCCAATAAACATTGAAAAATTATTTATTTATCGCAAGAACGATCTCGATACTCGAGACGTTGGTCTTGCCGGAATCGGTATCGATGATCTCAGTTGAGGTAAGGATCTCTTTTTTTGTGACTCCCTCAAGAAACCGGTTCAAAGCGATTTCAGCCGTATCAACCGCACGGGATATTGCCTTACCGCGTGCCTTGATAGCGACCTCGTTTGCACCGTTATTGAACTGCGTCACGACCGCAAGCACGTAATTCATGACCGGCTTGTTACCTACAAACACGGTATTTTCCTTCATCTGCTGCATAGTGTTCTCCATAGTTATCAGAGGTACTTCTTCTTGGTGATCAGTTCTGCATTCAGTACACTTGCACCCGCTGCACCACGGATGGTGTTGTGCCCCATGGCCACAAACCGTATACCCTCACGGAGCCGGCCGACAGAGACTGTCATGCCGCGGCCCCGCATCCGGTCGAGCCGGGGCTGGGGACGATCGTCATCATCAAAAAAGTGAACCGATTCCGGGGGCTGGGTTGGAAGGCCTTTGATAGGGGGCTTATAGTCCGCATAGGCCTTTTTAATGGTACCAACCGGTTCTTTAATATCTACCCAGACTGCCATCGTGTGACCATCGATGACCGGCACCCGGTGGCAGCTTGCACTCACCCGGTAGGGAGCATTTACCACGTGTTTGCCCTTGAGAGTGCCCATGATCTTGAGGGACTCAGTCTCCATCTTCTCTTCTTCCTTGCCTATGTAGGGGATGACATTGTCGTAGATGGCCATAGCAGCGACACCGGCAAAGCCAGCCCCTGATATCGCCTGCATCGTCGCGACCCGGACATCCGTGAACTGAAACTTCCTGATCGGCGACAGCGCCATCACGAGCATGATGGTGGAACAGTTTGGATTGGTGACGATGAACCCGTCACGTCCCGCGTCCCGCTGGACATCAATCAGGCCGAGATGTTCCGGATTAACCTCCGGGACCACCAGCGGGATGTCCGGCTCCATCCGATGGGAACTTGCATTGCTGCAGACCGCTATCCCTGAGTCCGCAAATTCATTTTCAACATCCGATGCAATTTCGGCAGGAAGAGCAGAGAATACCAGGTCAACATCCTTCATCGCTTTTGGTGTGATGTTAGTAACCTTGAGTCTGGCAATATTTTCCGGAAACGGCGTTTCAAGGCGCCAGTTTACTACGTTTCCGTAGGGTTTTCCCGCGCTGCGTTCTGAAGCAGCGAGCGTTGACAGATTGAACCAAGGATGATCTGCTAATAGTTCAACAAACCTCTGGCCAACCGCGCCCGTAGCTCCGAGCACTCCAACATTGATCATAGGTGACAGGTCCTGTAGATTGTGTGTTTCCCGTTTGAGATGATGGCGGGTTGTAAAATCCCATTTCACCTGTGATAATAAAAACGTTGTTTTTTATTATTATATCATAAATTCGCATAAAATTCAAAGAGGATCATTTTACAAATCATTATCTTAGAGCATTAAAGACAGGATAAAATTTCTTCTGTTAAGAGATTTAATGACAAAAAAGCAGGACCGGATTGATGGTTTATCCGGGTATTCACTCCATATGGATGGCTTCTGACGGGCAGACATCAACGCAGGTCTGGCAATCCACGCACATGTCTTTGTCCACCTTTGCCTTCTCGTTTTCAAGGGATATTGCGGATGCTGGACACTCGTTTATACAGGTCTCGCATCCGGTGCATTTTGTCGTATCAACAACGGCAACCAAAATATTCACTCCATCGTAATAATTTTGTCAAATACAAAAAATAGGTTTCGATTCGTGCAAAAAACTGCCGTCAATTTTAAAGGGCAAGTACGTCATTCATGCCATATATGCCCGGTTTTTTTCCGACAACCCAGTGAACGGCCCGAATTGCACCGCTTGCAAAGACTGAACGATCATATGCCCGGTGGGATAACTCGATCGTTTCAAAGTTCTTCGAGAACAATACCGCGTGATCTCCCACGATATCTCCACCCCTGATCACGTGGACACCGATTTCGTTGCCCCGTTCCATCATACCTTCACGGCCGTAGAGTTTTTTCCGAAGCCCAACCTCTTCATCAAGGATCTGCAGGATGGTCTTTGCGGTGCCGCTGGGTGCATCCTTTTTGTTGCGGTGATGCGCTTCCAGAACTTCGATATCGTAATCTTTTAACAGTTTTCCCGCTTCCCGCACCAGCTGCCAGAATATATTTACCCCAACAGAGAAATTGTTGGAGATTACTGCCGGGACATTGCCCTCGATTGCGTGTGCCAACAACGTGCGCTGTTCCGGTGTAAAGCCGGTCGTTCCCACGACCAGCGCTACGTTGTTGGCAGCGGCCGCCTTCACGGTCTCTACAGCCGCGTTCGCGATGGTAAAATCGATCAGCACGTCAGGTTTCCTGCGCTTAAGGAACGTCACGAGATCCTTGGTCTCGATAATATCCACACCGAAAAATGTGCCGGGCCTGAGGTCGACTCCCCCGATCAATTCCAGACCGGCTGACTCCCTGACCATCCGCCCGACCGTCTGCCCCATGCGTCCCGAGGCGCCGCATACGACCACCTTGATCATGCGGTCATTCACCGCCGGTATTTCTTAGATGCGTGCCCGGGTTTCTTGACCGACAGGGGCGACGTTTTCCTGATTTCGTGGGATCGCGGGGATGCGGTTTTCGCTGCAGGAATGTTTGCAAGGACTTTTTTGAGCTCTTCTGTCTTTTTATCATCGAGATTATCGAGCGGTAGGCGTACCGGGCCACCGGCCATTCCTATCAATTCCACTCCCTTTTTGACCGGAATTGGATTCGTATCGATAAACATTGCCCGGAAGAGAGGGGAAAGGGCATAATGTAGGGCAAGTGCTTTCTTCCAGTCGCCCTTTTTTACTGCCTCGCACATCGAGACCATGCGTATTGGGTCTACGTTTGCCGCAACCGAGATCACGCCGGAACCGCCGAGTGCCATGATCGGGAGGGTGAGGTTGTCGTCACCGGAAATAACGGCGAAATTCTCGTCCTGCGTCAGTTCGATAATCCGCGAGACCTGCCCGATGTTTCCGCTGGCCTCTTTGATCCCGACAATATTGGGGTGACATGCGAGCTCGGCGACAAGATCAGGCTCAAGGTTCTGCCCGGTTCGGCCGGGTACGTTGTAGATGACCACGGGGATATCCAGATCGGCGAGTTTCGTGTAATGCTTGACAAGTCCGGTGCGGTTGGGTTTGTTATAGTACGGGCTGATGATGAGCACGCCGTCAGCGCCAGTGTCCTTCGCAGCCTTTGTGAGGATAACTGCTTCGGCAGTGTTGTTTGAACCTGTCCCTGCAAGAACGGGTATTTTGCCATTGACGGTATCCATTGTAACATCGATGACTTTCTCGTGCTCCTTGAACGTGAGCGTCGCAGATTCACCGGTCGAACCGCAGGGGACTATCCCATGAATGCCACAGGACATGAGAAATTTGATGTTTCGTTCCAGACCTGGTATATCAAGGTCCATCGCGGAGTTTCTTTTAAAAGGAGTAATAATTGCGGGAAGGACACCTTCGAACATACCTAGCGTTATGGGTGTCTTTTTGTATTAATTTTTCTTGTTATATAGCCGGCGACACGATTTCGGACACGTTTGCTATCAATCGCGGCAGAGTTGGCAAGCTGCTGCTTGTTGGCGTCAAAACTGTTTGAAAAGTTGTCCCGCTGTTTTGCCAGAAGTTCGGTACCGATGGTTTTTATGTAGGATGGCTTAATTCCCATGCAGAGTTCCTCAAAGTTCGGTATGTACAACGCGGTTTGACAACATAATAATATTGTTCACGACGTCGGCCGGGTGATCACCGAAAAAGCGAATGATGGGCTTTTTTTCCTTGGTTCCGCGGTCATAGATCACGTCGGGAACGTTATCCCTGCAACATGATGCAACCCCCCAGTCCATTGTGCTGATCCCGGGAGATTCCTTTGCTCGGTCAAATGAACAGCATTCCAGAAGCATCTCTTCAAGTATATGGACGGCGGGCCCAAAACACCGGATTACCGCAGCACTACGAATTGCCGGATTGAATTTCATGGCGGTGAGCACGATCTGTGCGATCGCGGGATCCGCACCGAACATGCAGGGGCCGGCAGCGGTAACCTTGTTGCCCTCTCTGCCGATCCCGTCACGAACCGCGGCAACACCCCCGCTGTCACGGGCTCCGGCCAAGGCAAAACCGATGTTTGCCCCGTTTTCAGGAACGAGGCGCGGATCCATCGATACTGACAGGAGATCAACGGCGTCAGAGAGCTCCTGGAGCACTTCGCTGCGTTGCTCAACCGAACTATTCATGCTTGATGCGCGTTGTCGCTCCATGGCAATAAGATTTACAGAACCGGTCAGACAGGATGCAGTCTTCCCGCTTCACGATTCATATGGCTCACGGATATACATATAACCGATAGAGGCCAAAACTTTCCTGATGGATGCGCGCCTTCTTGACGTGATTATCGGAGTAGCCGGTTTTTTAATACTGGTCCTCCTCCTTGCAACTCTCCCGATGGTCGTGAGTGCCGGGCCGGCGTACCTGCTGGCAATTCTGGTATTTATCCTCTTCCTTTCCGGTTCGGGTTACCTTGTCAACGAGAAGATCATCTGATGGCAATCAGCCGTCGACACGTTTTTCCTGTGGTGCCGGGGCAGTCCTTTCCGGTGCCGGCCCTCTATGGGCACCAGATTTTTTTATCTTGTAATAACTGAGCGGGTGACCTATCTTTTCACAAAGATGATCACGGTGAATACAGAGGCCCGTTGTCTGCATGGCTGCGCATGCCGGGGTAGTATACTCCGTACCGGCACCGCCACGACCTGTAATGTGTTCAACCTGGTACATGGTTTTTTCAGGGTCGAAATCAGGGGCACGGGCATAGAGTTGGGCGATTGCGGTTGTGTCCATGCCGATATTGTGAAGAAACGCGGTCAGGGAAAAACGGCCGGCATGTGTGAGGTTTGTACCTGAGGAGAGTGCGGTGATCAGGGCCTGCATGCAGGGGGGAAATGCCCGTTCCTCAACCGTCCCAAACTGCCTCACCATCTGTTCCTGATATGTCTTTTTTATCTGCTCCGACTTTGGTTCGAGCAGTTCGCAGATCGGTTTTGGCACCCGGTGCGGGAGGTCACGTCGGAGGAGCACCCGGACCTTTTCCCGCAAAAGTTCGTACTGCTCATTCTTCCGGATATTAACGTATCCTTTCGACACACGCCGGTTTACCAGCCGGAACCGGTCATCGTGCAGGGCGGAAACCAGTTCCACGTAATCGGCAACCGGCATCTGATCCTGCGCGATCCGGATGCCAAGTTCTTCCGCGATGGTAATCCACAAGCGGGAATACTCCCCCTCTCCAGTCAGGTAATTCTGGTTCCAGTCTACTTCGTTTACCAGAAAATAGTATGCCCGCTCCGCTTCATACCGGGTCAGGCGATCGATCAATTGCCTGTCATTCATGCAGGAGACGATAATCCGTGCAAGGGCGTACGAGGCGATCTCATCCTCCGGCCATTCAGTCACCTCCGGCGTAAAAGTCTTTTTTATGCGGATTGCATCCCGGATCCTTGCCTGGGCAAGCGAAACGAGCATCTCACCCTTTTCGGTGGACAGGAGGATATCAAGTGAAGAGAACCGTGACCGGATGAGGCCCTGAGCTTTTTTTAAAAACGGAAAATGGGAAAGTTCCTTGCCGGATTGCACATACTCCATTCAGTCTGCCTCAATCCGCGGCGCAAGAAGGTACTCGACATGCCCGTTTCCGCCAGCAATATCAAAGGAGAACCGTACCGGGTGATCGATACCAAGTGAGACCTCGATCTCGGTTGCGCGGCTCATGACCTTCCCCATGTCTTTAAGATAATCAAGGGAGAAAAGCGAACGTGCCTCAACAGGGGTCAGCGATTTGAGTTCGTCCTTGCCAAACTCGCGCTGGATATGATCGGTGTCGCCATCCGCGACCATAAAAAACGTCTGGTCCTTGGGGTTGGTTCCCATTGCGATCTTGTCCGAGATCACGGCTGCCGCTTTGATGGCGTTGTTGAGATCTTCTCCGGAGATTACCACTTTTCCCGGAAGTTTTATTGTCGGCGAGTTGGGGTCCTTCCGTATCGTGTTGGTATCAAGAAGAGTGATGGAGTAATGGTAGCCGTGAACGCTGACGGCCATTTTCTGGGCATTATCTCCGAGCTCAAGACTGATCAGGTCGCCCTTCCCTGCCATATTGAAGATGTTCTTCATTTTAGAGATATCGACACCCAGCTCGCTCTTGGTCGCTTTATACGAGTCGAAAGCTTCTTTTTTTAACTGGAGCGCGATCATGGCGACATTGGCGGTATCGACCGCCCGGGTAAAAATACCGTCTTCAGCGGTATGTAGCCGGCACTCGGGAACGAGCGCCGAGATCGCTTCGATGGCTTCCCGGAACACATCAGCATCAATTGTTGCTTTTAACATCTCTTTCCCCTTAACAACTGTCTTATACAGTATATCGTCATACTTTAATTATAGCGTTTTGGGTTTGTTTTATTAAAACGACAGGACAGACGAGTTTATGGGGTCGCAATGGTCGCGGGACAAGGTATATATCCGGGCAAAACACGAGGGTTATCGTTCACGGGCGTCCTACAAACTCATTGAGATCCAGAATAAATTTGCGGTTATTCGCAGAGATGATAATATCGTGGATCTGGGTGCGGCTCCGGGGAGCTGGCTTCAGGTACTGCGGACGCTTACGGACGGAACTGTTATCGGCATTGACCTCAACCCCATTGCCCCGATGGATGGAGTTGTAACACTGGAAGGAGACCTTACTGATCCGGAAATCCGGGAGCAGGTCAGGACCATGCTTGGCCAGGCGAACGTTGTGGTGTCTGATGCATCTCCCCGGCTTTCCGGACATAAAAGTTACGATCAGGCGAGGTCTGCAACATTGGTGGAAGAAGCGCTGGGATTTGCCTGCTCGGTACTGAAACCCGGGGGGAACTTTGTGGCAAAAACGTTTCAGGGTGCCGACCTCCCCGGACTGCTTGCCATGATGCAGGAAAATTTCCATTCAGTCCGGACCTACCATACGAAATCGACACGAAAGGGTAGTACCGAGTTGTACCTTATCGCAAGGAACTTCAAAGGCCACATGAGATGACAACTACGTTGAAGGATCCCTTCGGCCGGCCGGTGAGCAATCTGCGAATCAGCCTCACGCAGCAGTGCAACCTCTCGTGCATGTACTGTCATGCCGAAGGAGAGAGAACACCGGAAAACCAGATGACTGCGGACGAGGTTATTGCAGTCATGGAAGTTGCCGCAGAATTCGGTATCCGGAGCGTGAAATTTACCGGGGGAGAGCCCCTGCTCCGGCCGGATCTGGTGCAAATCGTGGAGTCTGTCCCTGCAGGGATGGAGGCGTCCCTCACGACAAACGGCACGCTGCTCGTGGATCTGGCTGCGGATCTGAAACGTGCCGGCCTCCGCCGGGTAAATGTCAGTCTTGACAGTCTCAACCCCGGGACCTATAAAAGAATTACCGGCAGTGACCGGCTGGATGATGTGCTTGAAGGGATCCGCGCTGCACTGGATGCCGGCCTCACGCCGGTCAAGCTTAACATGGTAGTCCTCGCCGGTATCAATGATACAGAAATTGATGATTTTCTCGCTTTTGTGAGAGGTAACAGGAACCTTGTTCTCCAGCTGATCGAACTGATGCACTTCAATGACTGCACCTATCATGGAGATTTGGATAAACTGGAAGATACACTGGCCGCACGATCCCGGCAGATCATTACCCGGAGGATGCACCACAGGAAAAAGTATTGTCTAAATGGTGCGGAAGTGGAGGTTGTCCGGCCGCTCCATAACACGGAGTTCTGCGCGTTCTGTAACCGGCTCCGGGTCACGTCCGATGGCAAGCTCAAACCCTGCCTGTTGCGAACCGACAACCATGTCAGCATACGCGGGAAGAACAGGGAAGAGATCGAGGAACTGTTCCGCGAAGCCGTGGCGCGGCGGGAGCCTTTTTTCCGGTAATACTACTGTAACACTTCCGGCAGGGGATTACGGGAATTTATTTACAATTCCGGTACCCATGGATGGATATGCAAGCCGACAGCGAATACCTCTTTGCGCTCACTCATTTATATGAAAAGTCCCTGATTCTCCACGATACCTCGCTTTTTAACCGGACACTGTATTTTTATTTCATCGATGCCCTTGCCCATATCGATTATACCTGCAGCATTTACACGTTCAATTACCAGTCCCCCAAAAATATCATGGGTGCAGAATATTTGAGGTGGCGCATCGATGAGGAAAAAAAAGGCGATCATGTGAAATTTCCGGCATTTATCAACTGGCTCAAGTCCGCGCACCCGGAAAAATTTGCCTCGCTCCCCTCACTCTGGCAGATGATCTATGATCCCGATGATCCCGCGAGCTATCGGAGCTTCAGGATCGTGCTTGACCCTGACAGCCGGCAGGAGATCCTGCCGCATGTTTTCCTTGCGATTATTGACGAATTCTTTGAGCCGGAATTTTTAAAAAGCCTCTATGAGGATGCATCCCTTTCAACACTCTTTGCCACATTTCTCAGACAGGAACAAGTGTGAGACACCGGTATGGATGCAGGTCGAATCTGTGCAGATCTCGTGGCCATAAACAGCGAGAACCCTCCGGGCAATACTGCAGAAATTATAGAATATATCAGGGAATTCCTGAACACGCTGGGTATCCGCAGCCGCATCATGGAGAATGCCGGTGGGCAATGCAACCTCGTTACCCCGCAAAAAGGCAACCGCCTCTTATTCTGCGGTCATGTAGATGTCGTACCGGCGCTCGATGAGGGGTGGACGCATCCCCCTTTCTCCGGAACCATTGAGAATCAGTATGTCTGGGGAAGAGGCGCTACAGATATGAAAGGCGGATGCGCAGCACTCCTTTCTGCATGTGATGCGCTGATCCGTGAGGGTCATGAACTGCCGGCGGGCCTTGCTTTTGTCTGTGACGAGGAAACTGGGGGTAAGCACGGAATCTGTTCCATAATCGCACAGGGCCTGATCGCCCCTTGTGACTGTCTGATTGCCGAACCAACGCCGGCGCGTCATCCCTGTATTGGGCAGAAAGGGCTCATTCGCCTCGGGATGAAATTTACCGGAACGCCTGGTCACGGATCGCTTTACCCTGCCGTTGGCGTAAGTGCGGTTATGGAGGCGATGTCGTTTCTGGAATACATAAGAAGCCTGCATGAGCATGAATATCCGGTCGATGACCCGCTCAAAGAGATTATCCAGCAATCCTCACGTGTATTTTCTGAGGAGTTTAATATGCGCAAAGGCGAGGAGATCCTGCAGAGGCTGATGTTCAACCCGGGTGTTATCAGGGGTGGAGAAAAGTCAAATATTGTCGCCCAGCACTGCGATCTCGATCTTGAAATCCGGATACCATGGGGATGCCGGATCGCGGATCTTCGGGACGATATAAGGGCGCATGCACCGCATGGCGCGATCCTTCAGGAAACCGTGCACGACCCATCCTATACAGAGCCCCAATGCGATCTCGTTCCTCTCGTATGCGGAGAAGTTGCAAAGGTATATGGTGGAAATATATTCCCCATCGTCCAGTGGGCGGCAAGCGATGCCCGCCATCTCAGAGCTGCCGGGTTCAGGGTGATTGAATACGGGCCCGGAGAACTTGCGACACTTCATGGAATAAACGAGCGGATCGCTATCGAGTCAATTGAAAAAGCATCACAAATTTACCAGGGAATTATGCATGCATATACCAAAAAACAAAAAGAGAGGAGCAATATATCCGCTGATGATGGAAATGCCCTGCACACCGATGTACCCAAGTAATGCCGGTGTTGGCGGCAGCGAGGATATCATGATCGATCTTCATTCCCACCATCGTACTTCAGATAACCCCCTCAGAACCTGAAATTTTTGCTTTTGCGATGACGATTTTTTTCAGTGCTTCCGCCCGCAATTCATTCCCGCCATAACAAATCCGGCCACTACAAGTGCCGCAACTGCATCAAACGGAGACAATGGCGTATAGGTGGTTTGTTGTGAAATTGGTGTTTTAGGAGGTAGCGTGGTCACGGCAGTGGTTTGGGGTGGTGCGGGCAGCGTCGCAGTGGTAGTAACCGGGGTTTTGAGGACCCACGGCAGCTCCGTAGGAGTCGGGGATCCGGTGATCTGGAAAACCTGGGGTTGAGCCGCTGCTGCTTTCAGGTTCTGCTGTGCTTCGGTATAGAGGGGATTAAGGGAAAGCGCCTTGTTAAAACAGTCTATAGCATTCTGGTACTGTCCCAGTGCTGCGAATGCCTCACCCTTATCATTCCAGATTTCGGCATTGGTAATGGTCAGAAGGGTTGCATGGTTGAACGCAACGAGCGCATCATTGTACTTATTCTCAGACATGAATGCCAGACCCATCTGATTCCACGTATCCGGATTATTGGGATCGAGATTCGTGCACTGGGCATATGCGCTCAATGCCTGATCTGGCATACCTTCCTGAACATAGGAATAAGCGAGATTGCAGTATGCATCTGCATAATTGGTCTGCACAGCGGTGAGGTTTACATATGCGGCAATGGCATCAGTGTACCGGCCAAGTTTAAAGAGTGCGTAGGCTTGAGCATTCTGTGCGGTGGTACTGAACTGTGACGAGAGTGCCTGATCTGCCGAATCGAGGGCTTCCTGGTATTGTCCGAGCTGGTTGAGAGTGGCTGCCTTCCCGGCTAATGCGGGTGCGTAGGATGGGTCAACGGAAAGCGCATTATTATAATACGTGAGTGCGTCCACATAATCCCCGGCATTCGCTGCGTTCTGTCCTTTCGCGTACCATTCAAATTGGTCCTCCGCCAAAACTGCAGGGATAATAATAAAAACTATGACAAGCAATATCTCTGCCTTTGCCCGCATCTTCATATCCCAAAATTTTCTTTTATCGCAGATGAATGTATTGTTTTTTGGTTTGAGGGGGATTATCCTGCGAATTCAGGACAATGATTGCCATTTCAGTCGATGGTGATTGCCACAGTCACCGCAAAAAACGCCGTTGCCAGAAATGCGTAGAAGAACCCGAAACGGTCTGCAAGCATGCCAGCGATGACCGGAAGTATGGTCATACCAAGATAGCTGGACGTGGAGAAGAGCCCCATTGCAGTCCCCTGGTGATCCCGTACACCTGCAAGAACCGCCATCTGGGCGATCATGACGATACCCGCGAGCGTACCAAGTACAACAAACCCCAGCGGTGATACGTATGAAAGGAGAACGCCAGGTATCATCATGATGGCGGACCAGCGGATTGCTGGTATCGGGCGTATCGTCATTCGTGATATAGCAACCACAGTTATGATCGTGGCGAGGCTCATGCCGGCAATCCAGATACCGAGGGTCTCCGGGGATTGGCCTGAAAATTTCGGGTACAAGGACGAGATAACACCAGTGATACCGACAAGGATCACCGATGAATACCAGATCCATCGGTAATCACGAACAAGAGGCCAGGAAAGGGAAGTTTTCCCGCTGATGGGGACATGCGCTGAATCACAGATAAAAAGACCTGTCACCGCAGGGATCAGAGAAAGGATTGTGAACAGGATGATCCCGGCTGCCGGATAGTCAACCTTGACGGCAAGCCAACCTGAAGCAATAAGGCCGATGACCAAGCCGGCGTTCAGCATTGCCATGAAATACCCGCTCAGGTGAATATGATCGGGACGCGAATTCACGCATGCCATCGTAGCCGCGATAAAAAGACCCGCCCCGGCACCTTCAAGCACACGGAAAACCAGTACTAGGACAGGTGCCATCGTTACCGAGAGCAGCGTGCCACTGAGGACGGTCAGCGCCAGCCCTGCCCGCATAACCGGGACCTGTCCGTGGCGATCAGACAGGATCCCGCCGGGAAGCGTGGTTGCAAACGCGCCCAGGAAATACGCTGCATAAATTGCGCCCTGCCACACAGATGCGCTGGCAAATGCCGGTAGGATGGGGACGATGGCGTTTGAGAGCGCCATGATGGCAAAGACACCGATGAAGAGAGTGAGATGCACCTTCATCGGCAACCTGTTTTACACCATGCGGTAGGTCTCGAGGTTCATCGGAGAATGAGTTTCTATATGATACCGCTTGTAGATCGAGCTTGCCAAATCGATCGTATTGTTTTCATCGCCGTGGACACAGAAAACCTTTTCCGGGCGTGGTTGGATCTGCCCGACGTAATTCATCAGCTGACGCCGGTCGGAATGGCCAGAAAAGCCGTCGATCGTGTCTATCTCGAGATTGATGGCGACAGTGCCCTTCCGCCCCATCGGCACCTCACGCCAGCCTTTCTGGATCCGACGGCCCTGTGTACCTTCGGCTTGGTATCCGACAAAAACGAGAGCATTTTTCTCGTCCTGTGCAAGCGTTAGAAGGTATTCCATCACCGGGCCACCGTTGAGCATGCCACTCGTGGAAATGATCACGCATGGATCGCCGGCCATCACCTTCTCCCGCAGGTCTGCAGAATCCACCTGCTGGAAGCATCCGGCAAGGAAGGGGTTCATCCCTTCACGGAAGATAAGGTTCCGCAGTTCATTGTTCAGATATTCGGGATACGTAGTATGGATTGCTGTTGCTTCGCGGATCATGCCGTCAAGATAGATCTTAACCGGCGGGATCTTGCCCAGTCGCATTCCCTCCTCGAGCGCGAGCATGACCTCCTGCGAACGGCCGACTGCAAATGCAGGGATGATCACCTTCCCTCCGCGGGAAAGGACCTTGTTGATCGTCTCATAGAGCCGGATCTCCGCGTCAGACCGGGCGGGCTGGAAATCGTTGGAGCCGCCGTAGGTGCTCTCCATGAAGAGCGCTTCAAGCCGCGGGAACTGGTTGATCGCCGGGTTAAAAAGGCGGCTTTTGCTGTAGTTAAAATCACCAGTGAATGCAATGTTGTACATCCCGTCCCCGATATGGAAGTGCGCGATAGCGGAGCCGAGGATATGACCCGCGTTGTGAAACGTCAGTTTAATATCCGGTGCGATGTCGGTTACGCTACCATAGTTAAGGGTGATCGAGTGCTGGATATAGGTCTTGACCTCGTTTGAGCTATAAGGGATTTTCCGGTCCTCCTTGTGAATGACATCAAGATAATCCAGCTGGAGCATCGCGGAGAGATCGCGCGTCGGGGGTGTGGAGTAGACCGGACCTTCGTACCCGTACTTGTAGAGAAGCGGGATAAGAGCACAATGGTCGAGGTGTGCATGCGTAAGGACAACGGCATCAAGCTGCGCGAGCGGATGGATCTCGGGCACGTACAGGTAGGGCGTCCCGTTGGAATTGTCAGGTTTTTCACCGCAATCGACCAGTACGCGGCTGTCTGGGGTAGTCAGGAGGAAAGCAGCGCGGCCGACCTCACGGCAGCATCCCAAGGTAGTCACCCGTACCCATTGATCCTTTTTAGTCACCTCCCGGTTTGTCTCGTCACGGGATGGGATATCCCGGTGGATCCTCCGCCCAATCGTGCGAAGGAACTGTTTGCGTTCTTCGTTGACCGAGCGAAGATACTGACGAATTTGCTTGACCGTGCTGCTCTCGATGGGAGGTGTACGGACAACCTTCGGGGTCCACCCGATATGCTTGGTGATCTCCCGGAGCGTTACGCCGTTCTTGCCGATAACGACGCCCGGTTTCTCCGCCTCAATCAGGACTTCCCCCGTATCGGGGTTGAAAAAAATGTCCGTAATGCCGGCAGTTTCCGGAACAACCGATCTGATCTCTACAGCAGCCTTTTCTGGATCTTCGAGAATCGTAGGACGGACAACGATCCGTTTCCGGAGATCCCGGGCAAGTATCTTGATCAGATCCGCTTCATCTGCAAAACGTTTCGGGTCATCAGTGTAAATAACCAGTTCCGGTCCTTCGAACTCTACTTGGGTAACCGTGATTCCCGGAGGAACCTTCTCGTTAATTTTATCCCTGAGCTCTTTGAGCCGTTCTTCTATGAGCATATAATAAACGTCCTAAAAAAGGTCACGCGGGAGTCTTGGCAAGATATTTTTTCAATGCGTCTTCGCCAAGCTCCTGATATTTGTCTTTCGTAATTACTACGACGTGGATCCCTTCACCCGATGCTGAATCGCGTTTCATCGCAGCTTTGAGCGCCCGGACGGCAAGTTCGATAGATTCATCTTCCTTCATGTGAGGATGGTACCGGTCCTCAAGAACACCATATGCCATAGGAGAACCGGACCCGGTGGAGACGATTTCTTCTTCCTTTGTCGCCCCACCCATCGCATCGACAGAATACACGCCCGGCCCGTGCTCGTCCACACCACCGACAAGCAGCTGGACGTAATACGGGAAATACCGGTTCTGGTTCAGGTAATTGGAAAGGAGCGTCGATGCAGCCCCGACCGTGATAGGACGGGATCTCCGGATCTGATACAGGTTGCATTCAACAGTAAGGATGCGGGCGAGTTGCTGTGCGTCACCAACACCTCCCGCTGTAGTCATACCGATCCGGTCTGCAACCTGGTAGACTTTCTTTGCACGCTTGCTCGCGATCATGTATCCCATGGTCGCACGCTTCTCCGTGGCGAGGATCACCCCTCCGGCAAATACCAGACCCACGGTAGTCGTCCCCTTCATGGACTCCTGGTACTGTTCAGGCATATTTAACCTCGAAAAATAAACAAAACGCCAAAAACCTGTTAAAAGCGCTTTAGGGTATTAAAAGACCCTGAGAAATTTAAAGGTTGTTATTCATCGTCTCCCCTGCAGAGTGCCCTGATAAGATCGCGGTCATAGAGCATAGCGACGAGTCGTTTGTCTCCATTAATGACCGGCATCTGGTCCACCCGCGAGCGGCGCATCTTTAGTGCGCACTCGCTGACTTCGGCATTCCTGGGCACTGAGACCACGTTTTTGACCATGGCGAGCTTCACCGGGCGGTTCGGCAGCTGCACCTTGGAGATCCCAAAACTGATCGTATGGGTGTCACGGATACTCTCCCAAGTCCATTCGTCATCGTCTGTCCCGTTTGAGAAATCGCTTACGCCGACAGAGTCCTCGATGCTTGAATTGCGGATTAGGTCCCTCTCGGAGATGATCCCCTGCAGGATACTTTCGCTGTTCAGGATAGGGATGGCATCCACACCGGAGATCTCCATGACACGCCCGACCAGCGGCAACGGGGTTTCTTCCCAAAGTGCGAATGTCTGGCTGGTATATGTTTCCTTGATCTCCTCTTTTATCTTCATTTGGGCAATGGCGTGAATCAGATCAGCAACGGACAGCAGACCAACCAGCCGGTTGTCTTCGACAACCGGCAGCCGTCGGATACGCTTGGTGACCAGCAGCCGGGCTGCTTCCCGGATATCTGTATCGGGACTGATCGTGATCGGCTTTGAAGTCATCAGGAGGCCGAGCTGGGTCTCTTCGGGTTTTCTCAAGAGATCCTTACGGGTAATGATACCGACAATTTTTTTGTTCTTGATGACGGGTACACCAGAAATTCCCGTCCGTTTCAGGATCTTGAGGACATCATCGCGGTTACCGGGAATTTCGACATGCACGACATCAGACGTCATGTAGTCCTGAACAGGTATGTCAGTTATGATCTCACCACCATAGTCGTCACCGAACTGTGCGTCACGATATATGTGCTGACACTACCCAACAGGAGGCGGTCAGTCTGGCTCTTGCCGTGGGATGCGGCAACGATGAGATCCACGTTTTCGCGTTCAGCAAGGAAAATAATCTCAGTTCCGGCATGACCCCGCTTCAAATGCGTAGTGATCGCGACCCCTTTGTCAGCTGCATATTTTTTCGCCTTTTCAAGGGAGTTATTTCCTTCATTTTCCAGAACTCGGTACATTATTTCGACAGTATTATCAGACGGGATTGAGGAGAACAGGCCGGTTTCCACAACATATACGGCGTGGAGTTTTGCGTTCCACACTTTTGCTTCATCGACAGCCCGCTCCATTCCTTGCTGGCTTGCCACTGAACCATCGATGGCAACAAGTATGTTAGTAAACACCGTGATCACCCAGAACAAACATGCCTGTTTTATTTAATTTACACATTAAAAACGTTATTCCTGATCATACCGGCACTTAGCCTTTTTACTATCGAGGCAGCCGGATCGCGGCTGAATTGCAGCGCAGAACGGGAGGGGTCCACCGTAAAAAGGGCGGCGCGGGAACCCTTACGGATAAAAAACGATGACCCTGCAAGTGCGGAACCACCTACCGCTGCATGGATTAGTGCGCGCGGGGGCAGATGATAGACCGCAGCGGTAAACGCCATTTCTGAGAACATGTCCGGAGGTACGAACATGGCATTGTCCGTACCGATGAGGACGGTGCAGCCGAGGTCAAGCATCATCTTTACCGGGGGGTTCCGTGCTGTAGAGGCAACACCCAGCGTCCAGTTGGAACGGGGACATATGGCAACCGGTATCTCCTTTTCTGCGCATTCCTGCAGCTGTTTTTTTGTCGCGTATGTCATGTGGATAAGGAGATCCGGATCAAATGCAAGTGCAGGGTCGACATCGTCACAATCACGCTCCCCTGCGTGAAATGCTACAATATTTCCCCGCCGGCGGGCATCCGCGACAAGCGGTTCGATGCCATTAATATCACGAGTGCTGCTGATGCCAAGCCCTTCCGCTTCCCGCTCGCCACCGTCGCGGCCGAAAATAACCGGATGGAACGAAATCCCCGCCGCCGCCTCCCGGAATGCCTGTACCCCTTCAATACCTCCCTCCCTGAAGTCCGCACACCCGAACGTCCCCCCGGCGGCCATCCATTTCATGCTCGCCCGCATCCCGGCAACAAGGTTCTGGCGGGGCGTGCCTGCAAGGATGCGGTGCTTGAGTCCACCGGGAGGAGTCACCAGCGCGGCAAGGTTCCCGTTGACAGTGCAGTCCATCGCCACAGTATCACCAAGATGGGTATGAGCATTGAAAAATCCGGGGCATATCCAGAGGGGAGGTGCTGTGGATCTCTCCTCTATAGCAGTGATGACACCATTCTCAATGATGATATCGGCCGGCCGGAGCGTAAGATTCTCGTCAAGAAAGGCCTGTCCGGAAAGTACCCGCACGGATGTCATGATGTACTGTAACTCTCCTTTATATATCGAAAAATGAAATATATTTGCATGGCAAAGAAACAAGGCGGCAGGTTACTTTCTTCGGCTGGTCTCGTCAATTATTACGAGAGCGAGGATCGGCGGGCGGTCCATATCAGTCCGCTTGTGGTCATGGGAGTCGCTGCAGTTATTGGAATTATTATTTTCCTGCTCAACGTCCTCTATTGATCCCACCCTTTTTTCAGGGCTTTTCGCGTGCTGTCCTCATCTATAGTGAAGTAGAGATGATCGTGCCCTGTCATCGTGGGCAGTTACGGAAAATAACCGCCGGAATACCGTTGTTGCTCTCGTCCATCACGAAATTTGCAAAGCCGGCGATCTCGTCTACCACCGCTTCCTCCGTGATCTTGAGTACGTGACCGAAGAGATCGGTATCACCCCGGAAGTCCCGTACCGCGGGGAAACCGCTCCATCCGATCGCGTTGCCGGTCTGCCCCTGTCGGAATGAACGGCCGCAGGTGTCTGTTATGATGACACCAACGTCCTTCTGTGCGGTCTCTTTTATCCCGTTCCTGATCTCATGGGCGGATTCCATAGGGTTAGGTGGTAAAAAATCACCATGCCGTCATCAATGTTGCTCTGGTCTACACCTGCCCGGACTCCGATATGGCCAAATGGCAGTTCCGAAAGAATAAAAGGGTGCCCCATGATGATATCTGTGGATGCATCGAGAACAGCTTGGACGAAGTGGGGGTCTTCTCCGTTTATCTCTCCAAGCCGGTATGCCCGAGCCGTAGGGGTGATTGCAGAGAGCGGTCTCGTATAGCCTTTCGATTTTGAATAAACGGTCGAAGCGATCACGATAATATCTCCATCCTGGACCGGCATGCGCTGGCAGATCATCGCTGCGAGATTATCCCCGGCACGGATGAGAGGAAGTCCTACACCTCCATGACCTGAATGTGCTCCATAGTACCAGTTGTATGAGGTGATCGGACGATATAGGAATTTTGTTTAGATTCCGGGTGAGGGCTTATCAGATCGCCAGTCATCTGCCGTTATGTTCATGGTTGCTGAAAATATTCATGTGGCCGTATATTCGATCACCGATATATTTTTATGAGGACAGGGCACATCACCACATTACCATGTACCTCATCCTCCGGTGCCCGGGGTGCAAGACCTTTGCCTATGTGGACCGGTTCCAGCGATGGAGGCTCTGCCCGGTCTGCGGCAATGCCTATGAGGTGGCAAAGGTCCCGGCATATCTTGAGGTTGAGGATTATCACGAGGCCGAACACATCGTTGCAGAAATGACAAAGTATCTCCACGCGATGAATCGAAAAGATTTTACCGCAGAGGAGACAGAGGAACTGCGGCGGCAGTACGCGGTGTGGCTCCGCAGGGAAGTATAACCACCTCCAGCAGACTCCCTTTTTGTTGTTGCCCGGCTTTATAGTACCGGCAGATGATTAAGAGATTCTTACAAGATGAAATTCCGGTTGTTAGCTGTTCAAGCACCAGAACCCGCCTTCCAAAGGCATTTGTATTTGGTAGCCGGACATTGTGAACGATTGCGATGAAGTACGAAGTCATGGGTGATAACCTGCAGATGGTGACGTGCGAATTGGTGCCGGGCGAGGGTATCTTTGCAGAAGCCGGGACGATGGTGAACATGAGCGGCAACATGCAGATGGAAAGCCAGATGAAAGGGGGCATTCTTTCCGGGATCAAGCGTGTGGTGACCCGTGAGAGTTTCTTTCTCACCCGTTTCTCCCCACGGGATCAGCCGGGGTTTGTCTCGTTTGCCGGCAACATCACCGGTAAGATATTTCCGGTCGCAATCAAAGACGGCAGAGATTACATCGCCCAGAAAGAGGCTTTCCTCTGTTGTGAGGAGGGGGTGGCCTTCGATATTGCGTTTACCGAAAAGATCCGCGCCGGCCTTTTCGGTGGCGGGGGATTCATATTCGAGCGCCTAAGCGGCAATGGAACGGTCTTTTTCCACTGCTGCGGGGATATTATCGAACTTGCACTCAAACCCAAGGAAGTTATAAAAGTGCAGACAGGGCTCGTGGTTGCACTTGAAGATACGGTCAGCTACGATATTGCACTTGCCGGCGGGATCACAACAGTACTATTTGGCGGGGCCGGGTTGTTTGTCACGACATTGACCGGGCCCGGGAAGGTGATCCTCCAGTCCATGGACGTAGCAAAGCTGGCCGCGTCACTCATCCCGTACATTCCCAAGCCGCCAGAACCTTCGGTAAAGCATTAAACCCAAATCCTATATCGTGGAGGAATAATCGGATACCAAATCAGCGGCGATCATCATGCAGGAAAACCATGACATCCCTGAACCGGATAAACCCGGCCCGGCAGAGACACGTATTGGAGCTGAGAAGGAAGTGGATAGAGGTCGATCGGGCCCCCACACCGGCATGACCCTAGAGCAAATTGTCGATATGACGGGGGAATTCGAGCACCTGAATGAGCTGATGATGATCCATATCGGGCGGAACGGGGGGTTTACCGGAAGAGAAGCCTATTTCAGAACTGTCCAGCCTATACTTGACCTGCTGGAAGTCGAGATCCGGATCCGGTTCCGCCCAGAAATGTCCCGGGAAGAGATGAAACTGGTCGTCCAGGACTGGATTGACCAGGAGATAAAAGAACTCCGGTAACGCTATCCCGTTTTTCAGGCCAGCCCCACTGCCCAGGTCCACATGTTGTGGACGCCGGACAAAATGACGACTCCCGGGTCGATTCCGAGCAGAGGAAAGACAAAAATGAAGTACAGAATTGTACCCAGAAGGCTTCCAAGGTTTGCCAGCGCGGCCACCAGCACTACTTTGAAAAGCGGGATCCGCGCCATTTCGGTTAGCGACTCAGCCTCGTAAATTTTCCGGAAATCAGAGACCGGCGGTTTTCTTACCCGTGCCTCGACATATGCAGCGAACCACCCCGCATGCAGCATCGGGTTTAGGGAAGTCATCCACGCAACGCCGAAGCATGTGAGCGCGGAATACGGATGCCCCCCGGCAAGCAGGGTGAAGATCGCGGCGAAGACGCCGTGGATGATCACCCAGAAAAGAAAGGCATACAGCAGCACCATCCAGCCGACACCGGAAAATGCAATTGCCGCGAGAAGGAACGCAAAAAGCGCGGTTACAGCAAAACCAAACACAGTTGCCCACGGAAACGACCGGGGTTCGCGGTTGAGCGCATCAAATGGCGGGAGCGCACGGGGGTCATCTATATACCGGGAGATGCCCTCGCGGTGACCGGCGCCAACTATGGCAAGGATGCGTCCCTGGGGCTGCTGCGCCTTTAAAAGGATAATCTGGTGGGCGATGAATGCATCGCGCTCATCGATCAGTGCACGCGCCCCGTTTGGAGAGAACCTGCGGAACTCTTCCATGACTGCATCTATCACGTTCTGCTCCTTGAGCGCCTCAATGTCAATCTCCTGCCCCCGGTCCGCTTCGGCAATGGAGAGAAGCAGCGCAACAAACATTCGGATCTTCTCAAAGATACCCAGCGATTTCCAGAACCGCAGAAGGGTGAGCCGCAGGTCGCGGTCCACGAGTGCGATGGTCAGCCCACGGCCCTCCGCCTCTGCAACGGCCGCCTTCATCTCAGCGCCGGGCTCGACACCGACATCTACGCCGATCCTGCGCTGCAGGTACGAGAGGAGCCACTGGATGAGGAGCGAATTGAAATTCTTGACTTCGAGAACATCATTAACAGTCGGATCGCGGGCCTGTTTTTTGAGCGCGGCAAATCGTGCCGGATCCAGTTCAACGGCAACAACATCGGGCCTGAACTCCTCAATCGCCGCCCGGACCTCATCGACACTTTTCTGCGAGACGTGTGCCGTCCCGACAATTTTTACTTCCGCCATCCGGCACCGTTATGCCTCTGGTATATGCGTTCCATCCTCTTTAAGGGTAATGTGCCGGGCATGCGATGGTGACTACCTTGACGCCCTATGACTATAAACGAGTACGATGCCTTGAACTGCCAGATAATCTTATGACGATTGCACGGCCGGATTGTCTTCCGGCTTGCACCCGCCCATCCCGTATTGGTCATCCCAAAAAATCCGGGCAAAATTCCTTCCTGAAACGATTCTTTAAATACACAACCTTTCCAACTCTTGGAAACAAAGAATTCGCGTAGATATACAGGAATCGCCTGCAGAAAATAATATCCAATCATCCACAGGAATTTTGAAAATATGAAGACGCTGGTGACGATGGGACGGGGCGGGACCGGAAAGACAAGTTTTGTGGCACTGATGGCTCGTTACTTTATCAGAAAAAATGAGAGTCCGCTTCTGCTCGTGGATATCGATCCCGATCAGAACTTGGCTGAAATGGTGGGTATCGACCTCGAGCGTGAAGGCATTAAGACCATTTCCGAACTAGTTACGGATACGTTTCTGAAAAAGGGCGGAACAACAACCGGCATCGCGCCGTCAGAAAGGATCGAGACAGCCGTCCTTGAACGCGGGCTTTTTGAGGGTAAAACGTTTGATCTCATCGCAGTCGGTACAAAATGGATAGAAGGATGCTACTGTATGCCAGATGCCGCACTTAAAGACGCCCTTGAATCGCTATCGAGAAATTACCGGTACGCGCTGATCGACTCGCCTGCTGGCCTTGAACATCTGAACCGGAAGATAACCGCACATGTCAGCGACATCTTTGACGTGATGGGCCCGTCCAATAAATCATTCGAGCACGTGAAACGTGCATACCGGATTGCTACGGAAATCGGGATCGAATTTACCCGCTTTTATGTTGTCGGGGGTTGCCTCTTTCCAGAGGGACTGAAACTGTCTTCAGAGGAAAAAACCGGGCAACCGTACCTGGGAAAAATCGATTATGATCCAATGGTGCAGGAAGCGGTGATGGCCGGCCGGTCGCTGCTCGATCTCCCCGAGGATTCACCTGTCGTTCGTTCCATCCGGCAGCTCATGGAGCGTGCAGGATATTGATATTGGATGACGAATATTAATCCAGACTATTTTTACCCCCGTTCTGTAATGAACAATACATTAATCTTATGACTGTCGGTAGTGTACACTAGTGACAGATACCCCTGGTTGTGGCACCGTTGACAGAAAAGGGCATCAATATCAGGATTAAGGATCTTCAGTCAGATATCGGACACATAAAAGATCTTGAAGTATCTATTGGCCGGATCACCCGGGAGAACTGGACAGAACCTCAGGGGCCCACACCATTTCCTTCCCTTGCTACCTTGCGGGACTGGGACCGGAAACTGCTGGGGCGTTACCAGCCGTTCTACCTGCCATTCTGCGACCTCTGCTGCCTCTGCACGTTCGGGAAATGCGATCTCACCGGAAGCAAGCGGGGTGCGTGCGGGATTCACATGCCGGCGCAGCAGTCACGCACGGTGCTCCTTGCTGCCTGCATCGGTGCCGCCACCCATGTCAGCCATGCGCGGGAGCTGGTCACCCATGCGATCCGGAAATACGGGGGTGACTACGCGCTCGACCCCGGGGGCCTCAGTATCGAAGTGGAAGCCCCCATCATACGCCTTGTGTGCGGAGTCAAGCCCGCGAAACTGGATGACCTTGAGAGTGTACTTGACTATTGCGAGAACCAAGTCACCCAGCTCCTTTCAGTGACGCATACCGGCCAAGAGGCAGACTCCCTTGACTTTGAATCCAAGGTATTTCATGCCGGCATGATCGACCAGGTTGGCATGGAAGCGGCGGATATTGCCCAGATCTCAGCATTCGGTTACCCGAAAGCGGACCCCGAAGCTCCCCTGACTGATCTCGGGATGGGGACGGTCGATACCACCAAACCGGTTATCCTTGTCATTGGGCACAATGTACCGCCCTCCATCGCCATTATCGATTACCTCTCCGAGCACCGGCTGCTGGAGCAGGTCGAGGTGACCGGCATCTGCTGCACTTCAATCGATGCCGCACGGTATTCCCCGGGCACGAAGATCATCGGCCCCATGTCGTGGCAGATCCGGTATATCCGGAGCGGGATTCCGGATGTCATTGTCGTGGATGAACAATGTATCCGCACCGATGCCCTGATCGAGGCACAGCATATCCGGGCACCGTTTATCGCAACATCGGCAAAGAACTGTTGCGGTCTTCCCGACCGGACGCACGACCCGGCTGACGAGATAGTAGCGGACCTTGAATCCGGGAAGATCGCCGGTGTCCTGATCCTTGACCCGGACAAAGCAGGAGAGGTCGCAGTCAGAGTTGCCCGTGCTGTTGCACCGGAGCGGAAAAAATATGGCCTTCTTCTACCTGTCGAAAAGATAGCGGAGGCTGCAAAAACATGCACCCAGTGCAAGCAGTGCAGGCGGGCGTGCCCCAACGATCTCCATATCCCGGAGAGCATGAAGGCGGCGGGGAAAGGGAACATGGCGATGATCAGCGATATTTATGATGAATGCATCGGTTGTGCCCGCTGCGAACAGGCCTGTCCGCAGGAGATCCCGATCCATTCCCTCATCGTCTCGGCCGCCGCCCACAAGATAAAGGACGAGAAGTTCCGTATCCGTGCCGGGCGAGGGGCCATCCAGGACATCGAGATCCGGAAAGTCGGCGGCCCGATTGTCCTTGGGGAGATACCAGGGGTCGTCGCATTCGTCGGGTGCGCGAACTACCCGAAAGGCGGAAAAGAAGTCGCTGAAATGGCTGCTGAGTTCGCAAAACGCCGGTATATTGTCTGCACCTCCGGCTGTGCCGCAATGTCAGTTGCCATGTATAAAAACGAGGATGGACTGACGCCCTACGAGCAATATCCCGGCGGTTTTGATGCCGGCGGCATTGTCAACGTGGGCTCGTGCGTATCGAATGCACATATTGCCGGTGCCGCCATCAAGATCGCGAGTATCTTTGCACGGCGTAACCTCCGCGGAAATTACGAGGAGATCGCGGATTACGTCCACAACCGGGTCGGGGCTGTGGGGGTTGCATGGGGCGCGATGTCCCAGAAGGCAGCAGCGATTGCCGCCGGTTTCTGGCGCCTTGGGGTGCCGGTCGTCGTCGGCCCCCACGGCACAAAATACCGGCGGATGCTGCTGGGACGTGCCGACCATGAAAAAGACTGGTACGTAAATGACCGGAGGAGCGGGGAACCCGTTTACATCGGCCCTGCTCCGGAGCACCTTTTCTTTGCGGCGGAGACCAAAGAAGAGGCGATGGTGATGGTGGCCAAGCTCTGCATGCGGCCCAACGATACGACAAAAGGAAGGGCGATCAAGCTGACGCACTATATCGATCTCCATAAGCGGATGTTTGGCACGAGCCCCGTTGACATCTCCCTGTATGTCCGCACGATGGGCGATGTCCCTGTCACGATGAAAGAGGATATCACCCGGATCCTCACGCAGGCAGGCTGGAAAGAGCGCCCTATCCCGGATCCCACGCTATTATCCCGCCCGGTGCACAGAAAGGAGCGCTGAACCGCTATGCCGTTTATTGAACCATGGCAGACCGCTGAGATTGCAGGCCCGAAAAAAGCCTCGGTAATTTCGAAGCCCGAAGTTGCAGATGCGATGATCAAAAGGGCGAAGCACCCGGTCATGATCATCGGCCACCTCGCAGCCGAGATCGATCTCGATGACCAGAAGATGATCGATTACCTGATCGAGCTGGCAGAGAAGGCACATGTCCCCATAATTGCCACCGGGCACACGAACCGCGAACTGCTCAGGCGTGGATATAACCACGCAGTGGTGATGCCGGCCGTTGAAATCGGGCACCGGCTCTCCGATCCGGACTGGAAAGGGGTTGACGGGAAAGAGGCATACGATCTGGCGATCTTTGCCGGGCTGCCGTACTACATGGAGTGGACGATCCTCTCCGGCCTCAAGCACTTTGCCCCGCACGTCAAGACCATGACTCTCGACAACACGTACCAGCCACATGCCAGCTGGTCATTTTCCAACATCTCGGTCAAGGACTGGCTGGAAAACCTTAGGGCGATTATCGGCCACGTGGAGGACTGATGGATGTTTGAGGACATTCCGGTTGAAGTCGGGCTCGTGCATGCCGGCGAACGGATCCGTAAAAATGATATGTATGTCGAGCTGGGCGGGCCAGATGTCAAAGAGAAGTTCGAACTGGTCAGGGTACGGCAGCCGGAACAGGTAAAAGACGGCGATATTACGGTCATCGGGCCGGATATCGGTCAGATGGAGCCGCAGAAAAAATACCCGTTCGGTATCCTCATCGAGATTGCAGGTCCGGAACTGGAGGAGGATCTCGAAGGCGTCATCGAGCGCCGGATCCACGAATACACCAACTATATCGAGGGGTTCATGCACCTGAACCAGCGCTATGATATCTGGGTCCGGCTCTCAAAAAAGGCATATAACAAGGGATTTACAACGCTATCGTATGTCGGAAAGGTCCTTGAGCACCTCCTTAAAAACGAACTGCCCCTCATCGAGCGCATGCAGATCACCTTTTTTACAGACGCGGAAAAGATCTCGGAGGTATATCCCGAGGCCAAAAAAGCCTACGAGACCCGCGACGCACGCGCCCGGGGGCTGACAGACGATGATGTCGATGTTTTCTACGGGTGCGCCCTCTGCCAGTCATTCGCCCCGAGTCACGTGTGCGTTATTACTCCACAGAGGTACGCTAACTGCGGTGCAATAAGCTGGTTTGACGGGAGGGCTGCCGCACGGATCGACCCGAAAGGACCGATATTCACTATCGAGAAAGGCGAATGCCTCGATACGATTCGCGGAGAATATACCGGTATCAATGAGAGCGCAAAAAAACGTTCGCTGGGAGCAGTAAACAGGGTCTATCTCTATAGCGCCTTTACATATCCCCATACCTCCTGCGGATGTTTCGAGGGGATCGCATTCTATGTACCGGAAGCGGAGGGGTACGGCATTGTCATGAGGGGATATAACGATGTCACCGTGAACGGCCTGCCATTCTCGACCATGGCAGACTCCACTGCAGGCGGCCGACAGGTGGACGGCTTCCACGGTATCTCTCTCGAGTACATGCGCTCACCCAGATTTCTGGCGGCTGACGGGGGATATGCGCGGGTCGTCTGGATGCCGTCCGATCTGAAAAAGCAGATCCAGTCCTTTATCCCGGCAGAACTTTTCGACAAAATTGCCACGGAAAAAGACGTGAAGACCACGAGTGAGCTTGTTGCCTTTCTCCGGGAGCACCTTCACCCGGTTACGGATCGGTGGCAGGAGAAGAAGGTTACAAGCGACACTTCCTCTGCTCTTCCGGTATTTTCCGGCAGTGATATCCCCATAACTGCCGGTGGATTCAGGATCATCCTGAAAAATGCACGGATATACGCGGAACGGGTCATTGTCCAGCCGATCCGGCCAGCAAAGCAAAAACAGGGTGACTGATATGCCGGAAGAAAACTCCAGTCGAAAAAATGATGGAAATGAGCCTGAATCACTGCCCCACCTCCTCTCCTTCCTCTCCGGTGTGGAAACAATGGAATTTGAGCAGTTTTCCATGGAGATCGGAGACCTCGAACTCTGGATTGCGACAGGAACGCCTGCCGCACCTGCCAGCATAACGGCAGCAGTCCGACAGAAACCGGCTGCTCTGATGCCGGAGACATACCGTCCACCGCGGGAAGAATTCCCTGGGCGAGTCCGCGAGGTCCGGCTGGGCGCCACCCGGAGCGAGGGGGGAAGCCGGGGAACGTCGTTTGTTGTCGGAGGTGCCGATGCCCCGCCCTTTGTCTCCCCGAACCGGCCACCTGCTCACCCGCCGCTGTTTGCGCTCGACGTTTTCGACATGGAAGTGCCGCTTCCCTCGGCGCTCAGGGCTGGCATCAGGGACGTAATGGGCGACCCTGCCGAGTGGGCGCGGCTGAACGTGAAGAAATTCGGTGCGGACATGGTCACAATTCACCTCATGTCCACCGACCCGCTCATCCGCGATACGTCTCCTGTCGAGGCCGCACGTACAGTGGAGGATGTTTTACAGGCAGTCGATGTCCCGCTCATCATTGGAGGATGCGGCGATCCCCACAAGGACGCCCGGGTATTTACAAAAGTTGCTGAGGTCGCCGCCGGGGAACGGGTGCTTATAAACTCGCTCACACTGGACATGACAGAGGCAAAAACGCTTGAAGGGGTTGCAAAAGCGGCAAACGAGCACGGCCATGCAGTCCTCGGGTTTACGGGCCTTGAACTGAACAAGGCGAAAGAACTGAACCGCAGGCTCTACGAGTACCTCCCGCCCGAGAGCATCGTGATGGATCTCACGACAGTAGCGCTTGGATACGGGCTTGAGTATTCATACACTATTCACGAGCGCGCCCGGCATGCGGCACTGATGGGTGATACTGAACTCCAGCACCCGACTATCTCCGCATCCACCAATGCGTGGGCGGCACGAGAGGCATGGATGCAGATGGATGCACGCTACGGCCCGCGGGAGTTCCGCGGTCCGCTGTGGGAGACGATCAATGCCCTCACCCTGCTCCTTGCCGGTGTGGATATCTTCATGATGATGCATCCTGCGGCGGTACGGACATTAAAAGACGCGATCCGGATGCTCATGCAGAGGGAGACCGCCGTGCAGGTCCAGAACGTCCCATGGGCTACCACAAAGATCTCATAAGGGAGGAACCAGCGTGCCAGAGTGTATTGTGAGAAAATCCATCAATGAGATCAGCCCTATTGACGTCTACAAACTCCTTCCGAAGACAAACTGCGGCGAATGTAATGAGGCAAACTGCATGGCATTTGCCACACGGGTCGTCAACGGCGAATTGGGTACTGAGCACTGTCCGCCACTGGCCCGCGAGGAATACCGGGCCGCACATGAAGACCTGCTCCGGCTCCTCGCGCCCCCGGTTAGGACCGTTCTGTTCGGCACCGGTGATCATGCTCTCAAAACCGGCGGGAAGTACGTTCTGTACCGCCATGATTTCACGTACCACAATTCCCCGCCCATCGCCATCGATATCGCTGACGATATGTCCGATGATGTACGGGCGGCCCGTATCAGAGCAATTGAATCGTTTACCTATAATTACATCGGGCGGGATCTCCGGCCGGATGCCATTGCGATCCGCTCGACCCGGCACGATCCGGCCACCTTCGCGTCCGCGGTAAAGGAGGTGGCTGCCCGGACCAATCTCCCGCTTATTCTCTGCACGTTCGATCCGGTCATTATGGCGGCGGCGCTGGACCATGTCAGGGAAAGGCGCCCACTCCTCTATGCTGCGACCCGGGACAACTGGAAGGAGATGGCAGAGATCGCACTCCGGTACCGGTGCCCGCTGGTCGTGTCCGTTTCTCATGATATCCCGCTCCTGCGGTCGCTGGTGAAAACACTGGTCGAATACGGTATTGCGGATCTTGTGCTCGATCCCGGCACCACAGTAGAACCGGACCTCGCTGCGACGATCCACGACTTTTCCCAGATCCGCCGTTCGGTCTTTCTAGATGACGACGATCTTCTCGGTTACCCGCTTCTCGGGGCCCCTATCGCTGCGTGGCTCTCTCCGGAGATCTCCCCGGAGGTGATCCAGTGGAAAGAGGCATGCACAGCCGCCATGCTGATCACCCGGTATGCCGATCTCCTGATCCTCCACAGCCTTGACGGCTGGGTGCTCCTGCCCCAGTTGATCTGGCGGTTCAACCTTTATACCGATCCCAGAAAACCGGTCTCCGTGGATGCCGGTGTCAGGATATTCGGTTCACCGGACAGGAAATCCCCGGTGCTGATCACGACCAACTACGCGCTCACCTACTTCACGGTAGAATCGGACATCAAATCAGCCGGCATTGACTGTTACGTCGTGGTGGTCGATACCGGAGGCATCAGCGTTGAAAGCGCGGTTGCCGGCAGGTACCTGACCGCGGAGACCATGGCAAATGCCCTCCGTGATTACCAGGTCGCCGAGATGGTCGATCACCGGTACCTGATCGTCCCGGGCCTTGCCGCCCGCCTGAGCGGCGAGACGGAAGAAGCAAGCGGCTGGAGCGTTATTGTCGGCCCCAAGGACTCCTCCGGCATCGCAGGGCTTCTGAAAGCCCGCTGGCCGCCCACGGACGTTACATCGGTCAGTCCGGCGTCGTGACAACCGGTCACAGGGGCCAAAAACCCAGAAGGTATTATCAGGCAGTGCAACAGGGAGCTTGGGATAACATGACCGAACAGGAAGTCAGGGTCTTTTTTCAGCCGATGAACAAGATGGTGATTGTTCCCAAAGGCACACCGCTTCTTGATGCCCTCCGCGAGGCAGGCGTCGCAATCGAGAGCATCTGTGGGGGAAAAGGGCTCTGCCGGAAGTGCAAAGTCATTCTTACCAGCGGAACATGCGCGATGTCACCGCAGCCTGGCGCCCACCCCCTCCTACATGAGGAAGCGGCACAGGGGTACTATTACGCTTGCCAGGTAACGCTGACTGCAGATGCTGAATTCACGATACCGGTGGAGAGCCGGATCGACTCCCCCCAGATCCTCCTCTCTTCCGAGATAAAGATCGGACACATTGCACCAGCGGTAATGCGGTACCGGGTGGAGATCTCGCTAATAGACGGACTGCCGTTTGCCTCACCGTCCATTCGTCTTGACGGGTATGCCGGAGAGCGACCGACCATGAGCGATGTAGTATATCATTCCCTGCGTGCCGCCAACGGACCGCTCATCGCGACGGTATCACAGGTCCGCACGCCGCCGGAAATGATCGATGCGGCGCTGGAGACCGACACTCATCGCCCTCTCTACGGCATGGCCATCGATCTCGGGACCACAACAGTAGTCGGATGCCTTGTCAATCTGGAAACCGGCGAGATCGCGGAGACCGGATCAACACTCAACCGGCAGATCACCTATGGCGAGGAACTGATTACCCGGATCGGTTATGCCAGCGTGCAGGAGGGCCTTGCCACCATGCAACGGGCGGCGGTAGACAGCATCAATACTGTGATTACCCAGATCTGCAGCGCGGCTGGTCTTGGCAAAACTGACATTATGGACATCTGCGTTGCCGGGAATACGGTCATGAACCACCTGCTGTGCGGCATTGATCCGCAGTACCTTGAGATGGCGAACGCGCCGGTCTCCCGAACGCCGGTCATCCGGCATGCGCGAAACATCGGGCTCTCTTCCCACCCGGAAGCATCGGTATACTGCCTGCCAAATGTCAGCCGTTTCGTAGGGGGCGATGCGACCGGCGACGTGATCGCTTCCGGCATGCATTCCTCCGATGCTCTCTCTCTTCTCATCGATCTCGGTACGAATGGCGAGATCATTCTTGGCAACAGGGATTGGATGGCATCGGTCTCCTGCGCATCCGGACCTGCTTTTGAGGGCGCGGGCATCACGGCGGGCATGCGCGCGATGAAAGGCGCGATCGAACACGTCCATTCAGAACCATCGACAGGGGAGATTTCCTGTCCGGTCATCGGGCAAGTGCCCCCCCGGGGCATCTGTGGTTCCGGTATTATCGATGCGGCAGTTGTGATGCTCGAATCCGGCGCTCTCGATTTTGCCGGCAGGCTCTATTCCCGTCACGCGCGGGTCCGGACCGGATATGGAGGACTGGAATATGTGCTTGTACCATCATCTGCTACCGCCACCGGGCGGGACATAGTGATCACCCAGCAGGACGTCGATTATCTCATGGACTCAAAAGCCGCTGCCTGCGGGGGGATTGGTGTGCTCTTAAAGAAATACAAACTGGCCGTGGCTGACATCGAACACGTTTATCTTGCCGGGGCGTTTGGCGCGTTTACCGATATCGGGAATGCGACCCGGTTCGGGATCCTGCCGGAGTTCCCCCGTGCCTCATTCCATCCGATCGGCAACGGATCGTTCTCCGGGGCCTATGCGGCGCTCGTCTCGCGGGACTGCCGGGATCTCGCCGAAAAGGTCGCCCGCCGGATGGTCTATATCGATCTCTTGGTGGACACGGATTTCATGGAGGAATACGCAGCCGCGCTGTATATACCGGGTAAAAGAGAACTATTCCCCGAATTCTTCAAACAAAAAGAGCGGCGGTGTAGATGACATACCAGTGTTCGGATAATTTTTTATGATTTGCCAGATACTCCAAGAAGGAGAAAAAACCACCAATTCCGGATTTCAAATAGAGAGTGTTATGATATTGGGCAATACTCAATAAATTCAACGCTTTTTGTGAGACAATAGAAATAAAGGATTTGATTTGGATTTTACGCGTCAAATATATTTTATTGCTATAAGAAGTTTTATAAACTTATTATTGTATTTATTTGTATTTAGTATGGTTTATTATAATAATATTGGGGATTATTGACATAAAAAAGGTGTTGTATTGCAATGGCAAGAAAATCCAAGACCCTTGAAGACAGTATCGCAGGAAAGCATCCAGTGTCCCGCCGGCACTGGTCAGGAAAAAAAATTGTCGCTGGTGATGTCTGATGGTATCGTATTTGCCATTTGCTAATAATTCCGCACTGCAATTTTATTCTTCAAATTTTACTGGTATTATTTCAGCCACCAATCCCAGTTTACCCAATCCTGTGCAAGGTCAAACCTTCGCCAATTGTCCGTTTGTTTCCGCACTTGCTTCCATCGCATGGGTGAACCGGAAATTTATCAGGAATAATATTTCGGGACCAGATGGGAATGGGGACTATACATTTACCTTCTGGGATTATGGTGTAAACAATACTATCACGTTACCAAATACAACCCCAGGAACTCCGACACCAGTCACAGTAGGTCCTTCTGCGCTACTGGATAGCAGTAATCAGTGTTGTAATGCATCTGGATTTTATGGCCAAGGCTCGGCGTACATAAACGAGATATGGCCTGCGCTGTACGAACGGGCATATGCAAAATTCTGCATGTATGAAAACGGGCTTGCGCTTCAGGCAACTCCGACAGCGCCGATGTCGGAAACTAATCTTACCAATACAGCATGTGATCCTGCTTTGGGGGATGTCGTTGCACTGAGTCACAACTCAGTTGGAAATTACTGGGGAGGAAATGGCGCGTACGCCTTGATGTACCTGACCGGCTTGCCTTGTGTCAATTTAAGTACACAGACTTCAAACTTCCCCACGACCATGTATGGTGGAGTGGCGGGGAATGTAGGGTCAACCGCAAATAGTGCTCTCCAGTCGAGCCAAGCTGGCATAGATAGCGCAAATGGCAGTCCGGATACCGTAATGTGCTCGCTCTATGAATATATTAAGGCAGGGCTCTGCAACGAATACGGTATCTTATATGGAGTAAATAAAACGCGGTACCCATGTGTCGCAACGACCTATGCTTCAGCCTCATTGAGTCCGATTTACAACTCAAATCCAAATGCCGTCAATTATGGCAACACTACCATCATTCCTAACCACAACTACCCTGTTTTAGGAGTGTTTGATGCGCCGAATGGGCTCCATTATTTTATTCTTCGGACGACATTTGGATCCAATGTGAATTTCCCGAATCCAACCTTCGGCAGCATTGCGACGGGTACCTGGACGTATTATGATGCCCAGTTCCCACTAGGAACAACGACGCAATATCCGGCAACTTCTTCCAAAAAAACGATGATTACTATCAACAGTAATTTGTCATCCGCCACCCCGAATGCCGTGTTTGGGTTGGAGCAGGGGGCATTTGTCAACTATTTCTCCTCAATAGGATGGGCACAGGGGTATTGATCGGAGAACAGAAGATTTGAAACCGAAGCCGGTGATGCTATGGAAAGGAACCATGCAGGAATGTGTCTCCTGGTCTGTTTCCTTATCCTGGCAACTTTTATCATCTATCCCTCAACTGCTGCCGGAACAGAAACGCTCATCACTCCGCTCAATAATAACTGGAATCACCGGTGGCCAAAGATTTATGGCGATCAGATTGTTTGGGCTGATATCAATACAATCAGCCCAATCGGCATCATTTATTTGTATAATATAACATCCGGTGTTGAGACACAAGTTAGCAATAATGTCGATTATAATTACAACCCTGCGATTTTTGGAAATAATATTGTCTGGACTGATTGTGGAAGTAATTCAGCATGTCCGGTATCGACAATTTATCTCTATAATATCTCTTCGGCGGTAACAAAACAGATATCAGATGGAACAAGTTCACAGGATTTTGCTGCAATATCCGGGAACAGGATTGTCTGGCTGGATGATCGAGGTGCAACATACCAGATTTACATCAACGGAACTACACTAGGTCTAGAAAATCCTGTGGATGTTACGACGACAACCCAGAATTCTCCTGCAATCTATGGCAATAATGTTGTCTGGCAGGATTGCGGAAGCGATACAACTTGTTCATCGAACTCGGCAATTTATCTCTCCAATATATCATCATCGGTAACAACGCAGATATCCGATGGGACAAGCATACAGCAGAACCCCGCGATCTATGGAAATTATATAATCTGGCAGGATAACCGAAACGGAAACTTCCATGTTTTTATCAATGGAACCATTCCAGGACAGGAGTATGATCTTTCGCCTCACGCAAACGTGTTAAATTCTGTGTATCCTTCGGCAATCTCAGGCAACTGGGTGGCGTGGGTAAACCAGACGAGTATCTCCTCATATTATGATATCGATGTGAACGATACCAGCACCCTTCAGACATTTCCCGTTGCTCTCGACCGTTATCTGGTCGATCTCACATCAATCTCATATTCCCCGGCACAATCATTATACCGCATTGTCTGGGACCAATATGATTCTAGCGGCTGGAATGTTTACCTTTATACGAACACATCGAACGGTGCCTGCCCGGTAGCCGGTTTCACGAACAATTTTGCCGGCGGAAATGCCCCTCTTACCGGACAATTCACCGATACTTCGAGTTATTCGTCTTCAAACCCGAGTACCCACTGGTTCTGGGACTTTGGCGATGGATCCAACTCGACCTCGGAGACTCCCACCCATACCTACTCTGCAAACGGGGCATATGATGTATCGCTCACCGTGAGCAATTCTCTCTGCAGGAACTCCACCACGGTTACCAACAGTGTCGTCGTCGGCAAGCCGGTGGCAGGATTTACCGCATCCCCCACCAGCGGCACGGCCCCTGTTGTGATTACTTTTACTAATACCTCGCTCGGAAACCCGACGCAGTGGAACTGGAGCTGGGGTGACGGGACATGGACGAATGGGACAACATCCCTCCCGCTGAACACGGTTCATACATATTATTCAACCGGTACCTATTCCGTATCACTGACCACAACGAACTCCTATGGCAGCGATACCCTGACCAGGACTAACTACATCACCGTGCTTGCCGGCGCCAACGTGTTTGCGAATTCGACCATAAATGGTATTGCCATCCAGTATCATGGCAGCCAGCAATATCTGGTCTTTAATAATTCCACACTTCCCAACTGGACATTCAATCCGAACTCCTCCGTGCTCGATTTTGAACCGCCGACTAACCGGGGATTCCAGAATATCAGCATTTATACCTCGGACCCCGGGGGATTCCAGGTCTTTTCGAATGGTTCTATTGCTGGCACTATCAGTAGTGTCCATTTACAGACAAATGACATACCCCCCTCAGGATTTTCTGTTTCAACCGGGGGCCCTTTCTGCTCGATGAACTACTCGATAGATCTTTCCTCCTATCCGGAGAATGCAGAACTGAACACGCAGGTATGGGAGGGGGCAACCTCCTCAGATGCGACGAATTTTAACTCTATCGCCGCCGGGAGTCATTTTGCGGGGACGAATGGAACCGCTTATACAACAGAGATCGTAAAAACAAACTTCCCAACTGGCGGAACAGCAAAACTGTTTATGAGCGTGAATGCGTCTCTGGTAGCCTCCAAACCATATGGCCGAAATGAGGTCTTTGTCGAACGGATCGTTGACGGTGGCCAGCAAGGGGAAGTACTGGGAACGCATTACCTGTACCATAATTCAACTGACAATCTCGACTATTTCGAGGCAGACTCACCTGATGGATTGTCAACGTTCGGGTTGTCATTTCTCGAAGGTGCGGGCAACCTCTTCCAGCTTATCACATTGTCGGTGAGCAGCCAGGTGGCGAGTGGTCCCAGCGGGAGCTACAGTGGCGGCGCACCTGCGGCGGTTCAGAACCCTGCCGCACCGCAAGCAGCACCCCCGGCTCAGCCAGATGTAGGAAAGACCGCCAACCTCTACATCAACGCCAATAACGTTATCACGCAGGCAACTTCACTCCAGTCGAATGACAACCTTGCAACGCTCTCGATCGGGCAGGGTATCGTGGCGCAGGATGCCGGTGGCCACGCGCTCTCATTGGTGACGATCAAGGGACTGGCGGCATCCGATGTTCCTGCTGCCGGAAGTGCAGCCTATTCCTTTGCTGGCATGGCATACGATCTCCAGCCGAACGGTGCAACATTCTCTCCAGCGGTCACGCTCACCTTCACGATCCCGGAAGCCCAATGGGGGAAGGAATACACGGTGCAATCATATGACCATACGACGAATACGTGGCAGAACCTCCCGGCGACCTATGATCCGTCGAAAGGCACGATCTCTGCACAGATCTCCCATTTCTGCTGTTTTGCACTGTTTGCAAAACCGGTAGCATCTGCATCCCCATCCCTTGCCAGCGCCAGCATGCCTTCAAAAGCCTTACCTGCACCATCACCCCCGGCGCCGACGGCGATGAGCATATTCATAGGTATCATTGTCTGGATCTCAGGAACCAGCATCGGCCATATATATCTCATAGCGATAGCGGGGATTATTTTCATCGTGCTGCTCGTTACGCGCCAGCGCAGGCGCCGGTACGATCTCCTGCGGTAAACCACCTGCGGCTCTCTATATATCGGAGTTCGGCGCTAAATCTGGGGTGGCATGTAGACCGGTTCTTGTATATAGGAATGCATTGCAATCAGCTGCAGGTCTTCTCCCTGCCGGTATATGCGCATCTATATACTGCATTGGTCGCAAAACAGCTGTATATCCATGACCGGCGATTCAGGGAACTTTTTGGCCGATATTCCTGTTCTTATCCTGTTGCTTGCCTGCCTGATCCTTCTCTGGCCGGTGCTCGACATGATTATCCTTGGCGCATCGCTCGCGGTTGTACTGCTGCCGTTCCATCACCGGCTCTCCCGCCATACCCGTCCCCTGTATTCAGTTGGAATCATCACCGGGAGCATCTTTGCAGGGTTTATCGCCGTCGCTTATGGCATCGTCTCGATTCTTCGGGCAAATAGCGGGGTATTGGACGGGATATTTGTAACAATAGGAACTTGGCTGGCCAACCCGGCCACGAGCTTGGAAGCATTCGGCCTGTCGCTGAACAAGGGAATCCTTGCCCTCTGGCTCTCAAAGGGCAGCACCCTTTTCCTCACCTCCTTGGCAACACTTACCTACAATGTGCCCTTTTTTGCGTTCAGGATCCTCGTCTTCTTCCTCTCGTTCTCAATCCTTCTGCTGAAAGGCGAGGAACTGAAACGTTGGATCGTTATGCGCCTGCCGGCCCCTGCCGGCAGCTATATTACCAGCCTTACCCCCGTGACAGTGGACACCTTGTACGTCATCTATATTGTTCAGGCGGCAATCGCGATCCTGACGTTTTTTATCTCCATCCCGGTCTTTTACCTGCTTGGCTACGGACATATTTTCTTCTATTCCTTTCTCGCGGCATTCTGCGAACTGATACCCGTTCTCGGATCTTCGGTTGCGTTCATCCTGATTGGGGCATACGCGTTTGCGCTCGGCGACTTGAGGGGCGTGCTTATCCTTTTTATTCTCGGGTATTTCGTCGTCTCCGCCATGCCCGAGATTTCTGTGCGCCCGGTGCTGGTCGGCAGAAGGGTCAGGATCCACCCCTTGATCATGTTTGTCGGGATCATCGGGGGGCTCCTGACAATGGGGCTCGCCGGTTTCGTTCTCGGCCCGCTCATCATTGTGCTTATGATAAACGGGTACCGAATCTGGCAGGAAGGCCGGAAACCGGTGGCAATTCCCGTCGATTAAAAAGAGAAATCCATATACCTTTTATTTTACCACAGATACAACAGGAATGCCCAAGGATTATTTTGCGGTAAACGGGATCGTAAAATCGATGGGCCTCGTGTTTGGCGATATCGGGGCAATCCTCAAAGAGGCCGGCATTGATGAAAAGACAATCTTTTATGGCATGGAGGACATCGTCACCAGCAACGTACTCTGGCGGGTCTTCTCTGCCATCAAGCACATGATGCCGTTGGTGGTGCAGTTCTCCAAGAATCCCTCCGATAAGGTCCACGGTGTGGTGACCCGTGTGGAGATGGAGGTGCGATCTCCCTGATCTGCGGGAAAGATCCTGCCGGCCTGCGATACGCTCTTAATGCGCCCGCACCAATATACCGGAGGATGCCGAGATTAATCGGCGCCCGGCAGGAGAAAGGACGAGTGCCGGGGGTTTCTGCGGCTGAAACGTCCGGTACCTGACCGCACACAACAACGAGCGTGGATTTCCGAGCCAGGTCAAAGGAGCGGGATTTAGGGTCCCGTCGCGGAGGCGTTCGCAGGTTCGAATCCTGCTCCACGCATTCATTTTTTCAGCGGCAGGTATTGTTGTCTGTCATGCGGATTGATGGGTGTCGATTGGCGAACGTTCTCAAGGATTCACCGGTATCGATAATTTTGATTGTGGTACTTCGCGTGGTACCGCGGAAGATCCTGTAACTTTACCGGATATTTTTAAAATTTTCAACGAGCATCCCGGATTTTTTGTGAGAGGTATCGATAAACGTTCCGGATTTTTTTAAAGAGATTCGATAACATTGCCGGACTTTTTCAGAAATTCCCGGAAATCTTTCCGGACTTTTTTTCCGAAAAATTGCCGGTAACCGCGATGTACTTTTGGTTGGCTCTCATTACGGCACTCCGGCCTCATCTTTTCCTGAACCCCTGTTTCCCCGGATCAGGCCCGGATCCGACCCTGGCAGATTCACAGAAAAATAAGCCCGTAAAACGCCCGGATTGGCAATCCGGCAGGGGTCAAAAAATCTCCAGTGGAGACGACAGTGACGCCGACAGAAAATATCGATATAATCGACTATTTTCAAAAAATACGCGTTTTAATCAGGAAAAAATCGGCCAATTTAGCGGGCCTGCAGCAGCCCCGGAAAACCGGATGGCATTTAGATCGATCTGAGGGAAGATCGGCCGCTGGAAGGCCAATAGCGGCCTTTTGTACGGATGTGCTAAAAACTGCGTTTTAATCGGTTATTTTCACGAAATAAGCCATAATTGAGGTTTTTCATTCTTGCAGAGGGTCATTTGGCCTCCCTGACCGTGCATCCGGTTGAAAATTTTTTAAAATTGGCGAGAGAGATGCCAGAATTTTTTGAAAATGGACACGATGTCATTTCACACCACAATTACGGCATCCGTTAGCGGATGCTGTCAAAATCTAAGGAGATAATTCAAAATGACAGAAAAATCATCCGACAAAACCTATGATGATTGCGTATCTGCGATTGCTGTAATTATCACAGTTATCTCAGTATGGGCAATCATCACAGTTGTATGGGGATTCTAAATACAACAAAATCTTTTTTTTTTTCGAACCTTTTATTTGTAGATTGGGGAAAGGGTTAAAATTATTTTATTAGACCCTATTGAGGAATCCAAGGATTAAACTTAAGTCATATCAATCGATTCTCAGTCATCAATACAGAATTACAAAGCCAAAAACCTTATTTTATGCCGGTAATTCTCTTTAAGCATGCTTGGATTTTCTGATCACCGGTCATCATAAGCCATGCAACTAGAGCAACTGCAACGAGATAGAACACTAGTGAAACGTTTAATAAATTCATCATAAGACCCAGATAATGAATCAGGAATACATAGAATGATAGTTCTGCCAGTACCCGTATCCAGTGACTTTTGCACGTCCATTTTGGATAAAAACCTTGCTGGACTATCCAGATCCCCAAACCGAATTCGAGAAAATTACAAAATGGAAGCCACCTATCTGGACTTGACATCAGCAATGGGAAATACCCGGTATTGAGAGCATACCGAGTGAAAATCTCGACAAATGTAATTAAGAACAACATTGTGTACGGATATTTCCTAATCGACGCTGAAAGGAATGGAAACAAGAAATAAAGTGCTACAATCAAACCGATAAACCACCCGACCTCAGTAATCGATCCTCCCCACCCACCACTCCACGCATTAAATCCTATAACCTGTAAAAAAAGGTAAAACGGACGAAGCCGCAAAAGGAGAATAGGAGCGCCAACTAGCCCGATAATAATACTCATCCAGAAAGCCGGATAAATTCGGAATAATCGTTTCACGTAAAATTCCGCAACCTCATCAGAATTGTTCAATTTTGGATGAGAATATTCAAGAACTGCCCCACTCACAAAAATTAGGAGTGCGACACCTATAGCTCCAAGGCCTAAATGAAAAATATTAAAAATAACAGGATCACTACAAAATGGACCCCATAGATACTTAATTGCAATGTGAAAAAATACAATGAGGCCAATGCTAATAATACGCAACATATCGAAAAAAAGCAACCTGTTTGTTCCATTTCCCATTAAGAGTTTTAATTATGTTTGTTGGATGATAGTATTTTTGAATGCTGGACGCTCCCTTTGTGGAAACTCTCTATTTGGAAACGATCAAAAGTCCCGCCACTTATCACCTCTTTTCAAAAGTCCCGAAGTCCCTAATACTTATCAGAACCGGAGAGTTCTATGTTTGGGATTGATTGCCGGTAGATGCATACTAACGATTTCCTCCGAACAGGGGATTTAAAGATTATGAACAGTGATCTTTTTTCATATGAGAATTATGGATAACCTTAAATTTTCAGCAAAAATCGCTACAATACTATATTTATTTTAATGATCTATTTCTTTTTCATTTTTCCCCTCATTAGACCAACAATAGATCAACCACCCGGTGAAAAGAATTAACGGGACACCAAACGGTATGGAAAAACCTTTTTCGCCATGGAGCAGGATACCGTACTGGAAAAACATGGCAAGCAAGAAGAGGAGGCCTCCAGCAATAGTGAGTACAGCACTTTTCTTCAGCGCCACCGGCTCTTCATTATTCCAGGCAAAAATCAGGATGAAGAAGGAAATAACAAGGAGAACTGCGCCAATAAACCAGAGCAGGATTGGGATGGCGCTTTTCCCGGTCAGGACGCCAGTCAGAGTATACAAGAGATCGCGGTTGAGCAGAATCAGGCTGTTACCCATATAGCTCTCCTGGTACCGGAACAACGCCCACTGAATGCCGGTCGCCATCCAATCACCGATTACGTAAATATTCAGTGGGATCAGAAACAGCAGGCACTGGAGGGCAATAAGAAGTTTGTATCGGTTCATTGTAATTTATTACAAATATTTGGTGAGGAGGTATTAAACATAGTGAGATAATTTTTGAGAAAGGGTGTAAAAATTTTTTAAGATCTCCAGACTTTTTAGCAGGGGGGATTTATTACCATATTAACCACCTGACGAGAGAGGAGAGTGGATTGGATAAAAAGTGTAGCTAATTTTCCGGAACATTTATGAATTGAATTGCATTGGGGGTCTAATTATATCAGATCTTTCAATAAACTTGTGACTGATAATAGGAGGAAGTGGAGGGAACGAGTACATCGTTATGGTAATGTTTTTTCCAAATCCTGCATCAAAACTTCCGGTTATAACACTATCATTCCATTCCCAGACCCGTTGATTATCCATTCCTTTTGAGGGAAGATAAACATAGTAATAAACACCAATAAACTGGATGATAACCGAAGCTGCGACAAGGATGATAATGATAGTGGCAATACACAATTTCTGAAGCCGGTTTGCCGGGGATTTTATAAGGGAGTCAAAAAAGAGTGCACAATAGATGATTAAAACTGGTACAATTCCAATCAGATATCTTGGACCGAAACACCAAGTTGAAAACCACCCATCAAAAAAACTGTATGTTAAGATAGTCAGGAGGATTACCGGACCAAAAACAAAAAGAGTACTAGCCAGCTGCGGGTTACAAATGTCTTTTAATCTGAAATATCCAACAACCGAGAATATGAGAACCGGGGTAAAAATAAACAACCCAACATTCGGGGAGACGAGCAAACCGAGGTAATGGACGAGAAAATCCCCAGTGAAAACATATTGATGGAAATCATGACTATATCCTCCGAAGGCGGTGCCGAAGATCAGCAGATTATACAGGAGGAACGGAAGGCCGCTTACGATACCAGCAAGTGCATAATAGTTTAAATGATTCCGATAGAACCGAATGACATAATAAACGATCGGAATGACCAGCAAAGCATCCGCGGGCCGGTTAAACACAAACAACCCGGAAAGGATTCCAAGAGCCGCAATATTTGTCGAAGATTCTGTTTTTTCATTACGGATAATACAATAGAGTATCACAATAAGAAGAAGTTCTCCCATGCCCTGCTGCCAGAGAGCCTGACTACTAATCGACCATGTGCTGGTTGCGAAGGCATAAATGAACGTAGAGAGCACCGCGATTCTCTTTGAAAATAATTCCTTGCAGACGAGATAGACGACGATTCCCGAAAGTGCCGTAATAATCGTGGCGCAGGTTTTTGCAATGAGCAGGATATTCCCCCCAGTGAGGGGGGCTGAAAGTGCATGAAACAGGAAAAGGGAGACCGCATAGACCGGCGTCACCAGTACCGGCGTGACAATAGGGAAGAGGGAATAATAATGGTTGTTGATCAGCAGGTATCCATATGAAGTATCGGTATTGATCGCCTGTTGCCCGAATTGATCAAAAAACAGGTTATGGTAATTCAGAATAGATACCGGAAGAAATGTTGCCGGGACAGTATCTCCGTTGGTGTTTACTACATATATTGTGTTAAATGCAAAATAGAGAATCAAAAAAATACAGATGGCCGTATGATTATTAATAAAAGTGGCTACTGCTGTTTTTATAGACAAAAAAAGTGATGGGATATTCTTTTCGCGAAATCCGTTATTTTCATTCTTTTTTCCTTCACCAGCATACATCCACCATCCAACAACAAAAATTACTGGGATTCCGATCGGTATGCATATCCCAACAGGGCCGTGAAGGAATATCCCATACTGTATAACATCTGAGATAAGGAATGCAGCACCGCCGAAGATCAGCAAAATACCAGCATGACGAATACCCACTTTTCCCGGGATTTCAGTTGAAAGCAACAATGCCAGAACGATGAAGATTAAACCAATGATCCAGACGCCAATTGAGAATCCGGTTTTTTCACTTACAAAACCATTGAAGATATAATTCAGGTCCTGGTAGATAAAAATCAGATTTGAGCCGAGATAGGTTTGCTGGTAACGAATAAATGCCCATTGTATACCTGATCCCAGCCAGTCGCCAATTATATAGACATTGATTGGAACAAGAAGGAGAAGCCCCTGAAGAAAAAGAAGGATCTTATCTCTGCCCCAAGATACCATAATGCATCTAGTACTACAACAGTTTTGAGTCTGTCGGAATGATTCGATACGTATTTCACGTAAATTTGGATAAATAACGGGGAATTTGGAGTCTGTGACGACTTAAGAATTGGACAGAGAAATCAATAGAAATTCGTTATACAATTTAAACAGATGAAAAAGATATGCACGATAAACAATAAAAAAAGATTAGATGGTAGATTGGTAGATTACCTGGGAAGACCCGTCACTGAAATATCCCGTTGCAACGACATTCGATTGGACAGATGCAGTAAGGGTTGTAGAACAGCCCACCGCCAATGTTGATTGTCCATTTCCATTGCCCATCATAAATGTATTGGCACCGTTGACCGTCCAGCAAACGTAGTTCAGTGAATTCGCATCTTGTCCACCATTATAGGTGACCGTTATAGTGGTCGAGGTTATGCGGCTTGCCGTCGCCGCAACCACCTTGGTCTTCTGGATATTTCCTGCCATGCCGAACACAAACGCAGCGATGACCGCTGCGAGGATCACCGTGATCGCAACCATCAGGATGACGCCAATAACCGGTGATACTGCCTCTTCATTCTTTCTGGTAAATGCCATAATCTTGTACTCCGATTAAATGCCTGCCATCAGGCATGACAATGTATATTCAAACTATTTCCTACATTGATATATATATGTTTGGATACAAATCTTGCAAATTTCACGAAGTGTTGGCTGGAATTGCACCAATTATAATGGAAAACCTTACTGTGTCCGTAAATTTTATACATCCAAGATCCGGGTTTATGTAATCCACTCAATTTTTCTCAAACCGATGATTAAGGATTTTTATAAAAGATTATAATTTCTTTTTAAAAGGGGGGGAAATTAGATAGTAGTTTGATAGATTACCTGCGAAGACCCGTCACTGAAATATCCCGTTGCAACGACATTCGATTGGGTAGCTGCAGTAAGGGTTGTAGAACAGCCCACCGCCAATGTTGATTGTCCATTTCCATTGCCCATCATAAATGCATTGGCACCGTTAACCGTCCAGCAAACGTAGTCCAGTGAATTCGCATCTTGTCCACCATTATAGGTGACCGTTATAGTGGTCGAGCTTATTCGATGTCCCGATGCCGCAACCACCTTGGTCTTCTGGATATTCCCTGCCATGCCGAACACAAACGCAGCGATGACCGCTGCGAGGATCACCGTGATCGCAACCATCAGGATGACGCCAATAACCGGTGATACTGCCTCTTCATTTTTAATCGTAAATGCCATATGTTCATTTTCTCCTTTAAATGCCCGGACGCCGGACATGACACTGTAACATCAGATTATTTTCTATTTTTGTATATAAATCATTGCATTATAAGAAGGAAAAAATAGGAGAGGTGTAATGTAAAACATACATATTTTACGAAGATTCCTCCTTAAAACTTACGAATCTGATTTGATTTTGAATTTTCAGGCCATACGTTCTTTTGAGAGAGAAACTTGCCGAAAATTCTGTTGGGATATTATTTCAAAGACCAGAAAAACGAAATCCAATAAACAGAAAAAATTACGGTCCAGCCGCACATTTATCTTCGGACGAATTACCCGGGCCCAGTACTTTTTTAAAAAAATCCGCTTTCTGAGACCGGAATAAAATAAAAATCAGACGGTGATATCGAGAATGACCTGCAGGGTCCCGTCACTGAACACTCCTGTTGCGAGAATATGATTATGGCCGGGGTTGCCTGCATTGGTTATTTGTGCCTGCGTGCCGGTATTTAGTGGTACTGACGTGGGATTGGTCGCAGACCCTGTGCCGCCGTTCTGCATATACCCGGTCGCATTGAGGGTATTGCCGCTGTCCGATGCATATGCGCTATCAACGGTCCACTGGATGACATCCAGCGAACCCGCATCCTGACCGCCGTAATAGATGACCGTGACGTTCGAATCCGAGGTTCGATGAGCGGTTGCGGCGACCACCTTGGTCTTCTGGAGGTGCGATACCAGACCGAGAACGGACGCAGCGATAACTGCGGCAAGAACCACCGTGACCATGACCAGCAGGATAGTGGCAACCACTTCCGACACTGCTTCTTCACGGGCATTGGTAAACGTCATGCTGCCAGACTCCCCGGATACCGGCCCATTTGCCGGACGGCATTTCGAAATGGTTCATTGGTTCGGTTTTTGCCTATATAGTTTTGTCCATATACAAATGGTTACCGGGGGAGCAATGCAGGAACACCCGCGAAGATATCCCGAAATTGCGGATAGCCCCATCATTTTCCGGAACGCAAACTGTGAAGATCCCTCGTGAACTCGCGGATGGTACAGGTGATTCCTATGGAGCCTGAAGGATGTTTGAAAAACTGACGCGATCCGGGAAACCGGGCCAGTTGGGCTGCTGGTCGGCTTTTACTGGGAAGCGCAATAAACAGTGACCGGAAGAAAAGAACGAAAGACTGGCATATAATCTGTAAGGATTGGGTGCGCTTTTCTTGATCCAATTGCAGAGGTAATTCCTTAATCCCTCAGTCCGGAGGGGGTCTCACCTGAGACCCCCCATCCCCTAATACCCCCCCATACTCAGGATTTTCCGGCAAGAGTGAGGGGGGTCTCGTACGAGACCCCCCCTTGCCGGGCATTGGGGGCAACATGTGATGAGGGCGCGGCAAACCAACAACGTCGTACGTGTGAATTGTATGCCGGTCTCTTGATCTTTGATATAAATTCCCGGCAAACATCCTGAAAAAACACTTCATGAAACGTTTTTGGAGTGTATCCCATGGTTCTTATTCTTTTCAGTACCAACGTGATCCGGTAGCATGATGATCGCCGTATTCCAGCATCACCCGGCCGAACCGCCCGGCTACTTCGCGACCGTATTTGACGAACGGAACGTACCGTACACCTGCATCAGGCTCTTCGAGACTGGCGAGGTACCCTGCACAGTTGCCACCCACCTTGTCTTTATGGGCGGATCGATGAGCGTGAACGATGAGCGGGAATACCCGTACCTGCAACAGGAAAAGCAGCTGATCCGGTTGGCGGTGAAAAAGGGGATGCCGGTGCTCGGCATCTGTCTCGGCGCCCAGCTGATCGCATCCTCTTTTGGGGCCCGCGTTTATCCCTTTGTGAAGGAGACCGGCTGGCACGCGATGGAACGCGAGCAGAACTGCACCGGCATCTTCCGGCAGCTGCCGGACCGGTTCTTCGTCTTCCAGCTTCATGGGGAAACCTTCGAACTCCCCTACGGGGCCCGGCGGCTCTGCTACGGCAAACACGTGAAGAATCAGGCATTTGCGTACCGGAGCGCCCTCGGCCTCCAGTTCCACCTCGAACTGACCGGTCAGATCATCAGGGACTGGTCACGGGATTTGAAGAGATATACCCGTGAGAAGATCGCCCGTGAGACGCCCCGCTATATCGTGGAGAGCAACCGGCTCTGCCGGATGATAGCGGAGGATTTCATCGCCCGGTAACGTGTCTCCCGCCGTACGCCAGCGGGGATTCACGATATTAGCGGTAGTGCGCATCACGGGATCGAACGTGCCGGATCCAGTAGTATCTCGTGAGGGAGCCGGGCGAGTGCAACTGCGCCGAGTGCACCGATCACACCCCGCCCGCCATGCAGGACCACCCCGAATCGATCCGCAGTTGCCTCCGCCACTGTACGGTCGATCACCTGATCGCGCACCAGCCGGCCGTAGTCCCGCAGGCCCGGGGGTATTCCCATACCGGTCCTGAATGCGATCCCCCACTCGGGTGAAACCGCCTCATCTGCGACAAACTGCCAGCTATTTCTGAGAATGTTGTCCACTTTTCCCGGGGGAACGGCAAGCTCGATGTAACTTGCCGAGTTGCCGGCGGTTTTGTAGAAAACATCCTGGTTGAGCATCACCACGTGGTGGCTGATAGGAATGACGCCCGTATTTCCGGTGAGGCGTGTAAGGAGCGCGAGGGCAAGCGCGAACGTGGCGCCGCCTTCTTTGGAATCGGTATCGTCAAGCCCGATTGTAACGTGCAGGAGCGCCTGCGTCCAGACTCTCCCTTCCACGATATTCTCCTTCTGGTCCAGGTCGACCCGGACCACCCCCTGCGCCCGCGCCATCATGTCCGTAAGCGAATATGCCGGCCCACCGATACACCGGATGTGCTGGACGATGCAGTCTCCGTCGCGTTCCACACCGCCAACCCCGACCGCTGGCAGGGGTGAGAGCCCGATGGAAAGCGCGGATTCTCCCAGCCGTGCGCATTCCCGAAGGAGAGTACCGTCCCGTTCGATACCGGTCAGGACGCCTCGCGCGAGGGCGTGATGGTACCCGCAGTACGCAGCGCAGGCCCCGCTCATGCAGTCGTGGAAGATCTCGACCCGTTCGCCATCGGTCGTCGTAAAGATGCGCCGGCAGGTGCTGGGGGGCACCGCACTGATCGCCGCATACCGCGCAGCGCTCCTCCCCCGTTTTTCTTCTTTTAAGAAAACACATCCCTCCCGGACGAGCCGGTTTACCCAGTCCTGCGCAGTGCTGTGGGGGATGCCGGCGGCCTTCTGGATGTCGGTTACCGTAAAAAAGCCCTTGTCCAGCGTGGACTGCCGCATCAGGCGCAGGTACTTGCGGCGGTGCTCAAGCACGCTGGACATAGCGATCACGGATATAGAGCAGGTCACCGATAATGGCGCTGGCAGTCTCGACAGAGCCCGCGCCCCTGCCGATCAGGGTGATCTCCTTGGCCATATCGGTCTCGATGGTCAGCGCGTTCAGGGAGCCGTCAACGACAAGAGGGTGAACATTCTGGAGGATCCGCGGGGAGACGCGCAGGAGACGTTTTGAGGGCATCGCTTCGGCAATGAGACGGATGGTACAATCCTCCTCTTCCGCAAGGCGAAGGGCATCCGGTGTGAGAAGGTCGATTCCCGTGACACTGACGTCAGAAAGTTTTACGCTGTCCCCCCAGATCGTGTTGGCGAGGATGACCAGCTTGATGGCCGCATCGATACCCTTCACGTCATATGTGGGATCGGCCTCCGCGTACCCCATCTCCCGGGCTTCCATGAGCGCCTGATCATAGGAAAGGCCTTCCGCTGCCATGCGCGTGAGGATGTAGTTGCAGGTGCCGTTGAGCACCCCATAGACAGCAAGGATCTCGTTTCCCGCCAGCCCGTGCTCGAGGGTGTGCATAATCGGGATGGCGCCGCCGACGGTCGCTTCGTATCGGAGCGCAACCCCCTTTTTCGCAGCCATTGCGGCAAGTTCCTTATATGCGAGGGCAATAGGGCCTTTGTTGGAGGTGACGATGTGCTTTTTTCTCGCAAGCGCCGCCTTGATGTACCCGATCGCCGGCTCACCGGAAAGAGCGTTGGTCGGGGTCACCTCTATCAGCGCATCGTAGTCCGCCTTTTTGATCACGTCAACTGCAGAGATATCCCGGTCGCCGCATGTCCCCCTTTTCTTCTTATGTTCCAGTACTTCATCCGGGTCGATCCCGCTATTTTTAATGGAGCCGCTCCGGGAATCGGCAATGCCGGTAATGGTGATCCCAAGATCTTTTTTCGCGATCATGCCAGCGACGCCGCGGCCGACCGCCCCCATGCCGATCAGAGCGATCTTCATGCGATCTCCTCCAGCGGTTCGATCAAAAGGAGGGACTTCTGCTGCGCCACGCGGCGCAGGATGGCGAGGGCAGCGGCCATATCGGTCCTCGTGACTGCCTTGATGGTGACCCGGGCGGTCGAACGCTCATTGACTGCAGGCATGCGCATCGCGATCCCGGTGACCTCTGCAAACCCGGTCGAATCGATCTGGTCGACAGTATCAGAGATATCGGTGTGCATGAGGTGGCCGATCATGATGACCGTCTGCGTATACAGGAGACGCTCCCTTCCGATCCGCTGGATATGCACACCCTGTTCCTTCAGTAGAGAGACCAGCCGGTCGAGACGCCCCTCGGGAAGTTCGAGCACGATCTGGACATCCAGCGTATGGCGTACCGAATCGGGATCGCGCTGGTGGATGACCGCTATGATGTTACCCCCAACATCTGATATGGGCTTGAGGGCGGCGACCAGCTGCCCCGGCGAATCCTTCATCTCGAGTTTCATGGAGACCTGCACGACACCACCTGACAGGGAAGTACTGGATCATCCTCCAAGATAAGCTTTTTATTTTATGACGGGATTTTTCCGGTAGGTTCACAGTTTCCGGAGCTTGTTGTCCACCTTTTCGAAAAAATTCCGGCGGGCGTCGATGAACAGCGCAGGTTTTTCCGCTCTCCTGACCTCAAGAATTCCCAAGCTCCCCAGATCGACCGTCTGCTGGCCATCGATCACGAGGTTTGCCGGTTTCGAACTCTCCAGCCGGATCTCAAGAAGGCGGTTGCTGTCGATAAAATGGGGGCGGGACGAGAGCATGTAGGGCGCAAGCGGGACAAGAAGAAAGCCCTCTATCCTCGGGTCGATAATAGGCCCGCCGGCGCTCATCGCGTAAGCGGTGGAGCCGGTGGGAGTGCTGATGAGCAGCCCGTCGGCACGGAACTGCCCGGCGACAACCTCATCAACCACGATGGAAAACCGCAACATCTTGGCCGGCCGGGCGGTCACGATCAGCGTCTCGTTCAGGGCATCGCCAAGATGCCGGCCTTCGCGGAAGAGCGAAATCCTCATCCGTTTTTCAGTGGAAAAACCATCCGGCAGGTGCCGGATAAATTCAAGTGCCTCCCCCGGTTCGAGATCGGCGAGGAACCCTACCTCTCCCCAGTTGATGCCGACCAGCGGGATCTGGCGCCGCATCTGCTGGACGGTGCGCAGTATGGTCCCGTCGCCACCGATCACGACCGCGACATCCGCGTCGATCTCCCGGAACGGGAGGCCTCTCTCGCCGATAGCGGCAGCAGTATCGGCATCCAGCGTAACAGGAAACGATTCCTCTTCAAGCGCCGCCTTCATCTGCCGGGCAAATCCAAGGGCATCCGGCAGGTCGATCCGGGAAACAAGCAGGATTTTCATGACATATCACCGGAGATATTCGATCACCTTAGGGTGCAGCAGGGTGTTGGTGGCAACGATGCACCTCCCGACGGTCACGTCCTCTGGAAACCCGATGGGGGCCCCGTTCAGGTCGGTAACCAGACCTCCTGCTTCCGTACAGAAGAGCATTCCTGCCGCGGCGTCCGTTACCCGCAGGGTGCCCCGCAGGTCCACAAACCCATCGATTCTCCCGGACCCGACATAACAGAGTTCAAGGGCCGAAGCGCCCAAAAGACGCCACCTGCGGATCGTGTGGCCAAGCTGCATCATCCGGGTTGGATCGAACTTCCGCCCATATACACTCATCGCGCAACGGTCAAGCCGGGATATCCGGGATACCCGGACCGGTTTTTTATCGCACCATGCACCTTTTTCCCGGATCGCGGTGAATGTCTCGCCAGAAGCGAGGTTCCTCACGAACGCCTTCCGGACGAGACCGTCGATGGCCCACGCGAGGGAGAGAGCATAGAACGGGATACCGGTGACCGCATTATAGGTGCCGTCCACCGGATCCAGAAAGATCGTGCCCTCGCCCCCATTGATCTCAACCTTCCCAGCCTCCTCGCTGATGAGGATGGAACAGAGCGGGTGTTCCTGCAGGTACGTGACCACCGCATCCTCTGCGACCTGGTCGATCTGTTGTGTCGGGGTGCCATCAGCGCCCATCCTCACAACATCACCCCCCTCCGGAGTACCGACACATGGGCGGATCCGTTCACCGACCAGCTGCGCCATCTTATCGCATGCGGAAAGAAACTCCATATCAGTAAAATCCCCGGATTCGGCCCAAAGTTATCGTTATGCGTTGTATTTATGTAATGCAATAAAGATAAATTACTTCTGCGGTCAACTAATCTTGGCATTTTAAGGTAGTGAACAAAAAATGAAGGAACAGACAGAAATCGGGAAAATAAAAGAAGGACGCTATATCGTTATTGATGATGAACCCTGCAGGGTTGTCGGGATCGCGACATCAAAACCCGGCAAGCACGGCGCCGCAAAGGCGCGGATCGATGCTGTAGGAATTTTCGATGGTGTCAAGCGCTCGATCGTCCAGCCGGTTTCGGCCAAGACCTATGTCCCGGTTGTCGAGCGCAAGAGCGGGCAGGTGATCTCCATTGCCGGCAACATGACGCAGCTCATGGACATGAAAGATTATTCCAACTTCGAAATCCTGATCCCGGAAGACCGGAAAGGACAGATTGAGATTGGCAAGGAGATCATGTACATCGAATCCATGGGAAAGAGAAAGATAGATTAAATATTTATCCAACGGTATACCGGGAATATCATTCTGGATGATTTTTCCTCCCGAGGCAAATTCCTGCGGCTTATCAGGTAATTTCAGCGCAACCCGGTTTCCCGAAAAATTCTTTTTGCATCATACAGTATACCGTAGTGGGCGATAGTCCGGCGGGTGAACCCTTTCTAGTTCCCGCAGCTATAAGCACGCGTCGCTGCAAGAAAAAATAGCCTGCAGAAATGTCCCGGAACATGGATATCGCTCTCCCTGATTTTTATCGTTCCGGTACATCAGTATTGGCCGATATACCGTGTCGGAACGCGGATCTCGATTTTATACGAGTTGATGTACTGGGACGTGATGATGAAATAATAGCTCCGCTGTCCTTCGAAGAATTTTTCCGTCCACGGCCGCGGGTCCGTGTTGATGAGGGTGGGTGTAGGTGCAATGGTAGCATACTTCGGCCGGGGGGTCACTGTTGGAACTGTCGGCGTTATCCCGGCCCAGAGAGCCGGGTTGATTCCTCCCGGGGGGGTGATGAGCCGGACGATCCGGTTGGGATCACCGGCATCCATCACCTGAATGGTAAAGACCGGATTAACAACGGAGTACGATCCCTGGATTCCACTATAGGCAATGCCCTCCCCGTAAGTTGGAGTGATCTGAGTTGATGGCGGTGGGGAGCCGCTTGCCATGATGCTGGTTGCCGGATCAATTGTGTACCGCAGCTCCCAGTAGGGGAACGGGATGCTGATCACCTGTGTGGTGCCGCTGTATTCCCCGGATATGGTCGCGTAAGTTGTCATGCTCGTGTTGGGAGCGGTATACGTGATGTTCGTACCGGAAAGTGTTGGCTGAGTCGGGGTAATACCGTAGGTGGCCGGGTTGACAAAACCAACGGACGATGCCTTCCCATTCCACGTCGGCACCGGGGTGGGCGGTGTTGTTGTTGGGAGAGAAGTAATATTTGCGTATACCACCTCCGGGGTCGCCGGTATGGAGGTGGGGGGCTGGGCTAGGGAAATGCCGGTATTGATCGGCTGGCCGGTTGCAAGAGGTTTGATGACAACAGCTATGACAAGAATGATGGCGAGCGCACTGATCACATATGCAATATCCTTCTTATCCATGACCGCAAAAGAATATTGTTGGCTTCATGGATAAAAAACCGTGTAATAGATGGAATTCGCGAGAAATGTTATGGAAGGAAAATGAACGTTTTTTGCCAGTTCCGTGCAGGAAAAAAGTATGATTTACAATACTTTGCAGGAAAATTTCAAAAATTACCTGTGATTAAAACAAAAATCTTCATTTTTTAACCTATTATTTGCAGAAAATATATATGCTATTAATACATTTTATCCAACAGGGACGCTGGAATGGTTCAGTGTCCACTGTCAAAAGAAGGTGAATTTATGAGTTCTATGAAACACGCTGACGCGGGATTCACCGGCCTTGAGGCGGCGATCGTGCTGATTGCGTTCGTCGTCGTCGCGGCTGTGTTCTCGTACGTCGTCTTAGGTGCTGGTTTCTTCACCACGCAGAAGAGCCAGCAGGTGGTTCACACCGGTGTACAGCAGGCAAGCTCAACTCTTGAAGTAGTCGGAAATGTGTATGGCACCGGACCAGTAGGAGCTATTACTACACTTAATTTCTCGGTTGCACTTGCTCCCGGTGGAACGCCGGTAGACTTTGACAAAGTAGTATTGACGTTCAGTAATTCCTCAATAGTGCAAACATTATCATACGCGGGTTTCGTCCCGACCGGATATGGTGGTGCGACGATAGCCGCCGGATCGTGGGGAGTTTCTAATGTTGAACATGATGTCGGGACCAGCAACCATCTGCTCGAACAGGGCGAGATGTTTGATATCACGGCCATGCCGTCATCAAGTGTTTTCGCGAATGATCAGATTAATCTCGAAATTAAACCATCCGTCGGACCTTCGCTCATGATCACGCGGAGCACGCCGGGTGCATTGAACGCGGTAAACATCCTTTACTAAATTCCCCTCTTTTTAAAAACGCCATCACCAAAAGGGTATGGTGTTGCTGGATATGATTGAGAACGTATGTCGCGAGAGATCTTGAGAGGACTTGCCGTTTTTCCTGCAGATTATCAGGATTTTTCTCTCCCTTCACGCTCTCCAATCCGTTGCCGGTAAATCCCATGAGAGATCCCAATTCTGATGCAGCAGGGAAAGTGAAAAGAAATATACATAAAACGAAAGATTTTATGTATTGTGATAATCATTACCGCATATGACCTCCAAGAGAGATGATATCCATGGATCTGATTGAGCACGCAGACACTGGATTCACCGGCCTTGAGGCGGCGATCGTGCTGATTGCGTTCGTCGTCGTCGCGGCTGTGTTCTCGTATGTCGTACTTGGTGCTGGTTTCTTCACCACGCAGAAGAGCCAGCAGGTGGTCCACACCGGTGTGCAGGAAGCAAGTTCCACACTGGAACTGGCCGGGGCAATATATGGAACAGGTGCTGCCGGGGGTCCTATCGATACCATCAATTTCAGCTTGGTTCTGGCTGCAGGAGGGACACCAGTGGATTTCGACAAAGTAACATTGACCTATAGTAATGCATCCGTACTCGAGACATTGTCTCAAGCCAGTTGGAATGCCGCCCCATCTTCAGGAGAATGGTCGGTTATCGCTGTGGATCATGACGTCGGCACTAACAATCACCTGCTGGAAACCGGCGAGGAATTCGACATTGTGGCAAAACCCTCTGTGGGTATACCTGTGAATGATCAATTCGATATCGAGATCAAACCATCTGCCGGGGCGTCTCTGGACATCAAACGAAGTACACCAGGTGCCCTGAATGAGGTGAATATCCTTTACTGATGAAATCCATTATGGATTAAAAAAAATTTATAATTGCCCCCCGCAGGTTTAGGCTAACGGTTTTTTCCTCCCATGATGTTCCCGCTATAATGAACCATTAACCTGATCAGAATAAAACACCAGTCGACACAATACCGGGCAGATTCTCCCGCCAAAAATTTGTCCGGGCGTGTACTTTCCGTCGATAACTATAAGAAAATTTATTAATGACAAAAGTCATATAACCATAGAGACTTTTATGGCAGTCAACCAGGCTCAGGTCGATCACATCATCACTGCTGCTTCGGAAGATGACCCGGAGGTCAAGCTGCAGAACCTCGAACGGGAAGTCGACCTCATCAAGACATCCATCAAGCGTCTCCTGATGGACATCCGCGAACGGATGAACGAGCTGGAGAATCCCTTTACCATCGCAGTCGCGTCCACCGGTGCCGGATCTGGCGGGAGCGAAGGATCGGCAAGCGCTAAGACGGACGATGCGAAAAATGCCGCCCTTGAAGCACGGGAAGCGGCGCTCGATGCACGTGAATCCACGATGGAAGCGACACGGGCCAAACTCGAGGCAGAGGCACAGAAACCCCAGCCGGCGGCAAAACCGGAACCGGCAGCTCCATCTGCGTCTATGCAGACGCCGCCACCACAGGTACAGGCGATGCCCCAGTCACCTCCTGCAGAAGAGAGAAAAATTATCGATGAGCAGGTTGTATCGCTCCTCAGATCGCAGGTGCCGGCCCCACCGGCCCTCCGGTCCAACCACTTCCTGCCTTCCGTAAACGAAAAGATCCGGCTCCAGAAGGTCTATAAACTGTTCAAGTGGACCAACCAGGCGATCCAGAAGTTCGGGCACGACCGGCTGGAGATCATCCTCGAATCGTACCGTATCATGGGATATATCTCCAAGGAGTCCTGTGACGAGATAAAGGAGATATCACGGCTCATGCCGGCAAACCTTGGGGAAGAACACGAGGTAGGGCCGGATGAATTCGTCTCCGAACTGTATGCGTTGAACCGGATTATCGCTCCCAGCGATACATCGCTCGACCGGGACATGATCGAGGTCATGATGGAGCAGCGCCAGCAGGGCCTCGCCCCTCGGGGAAAAGCGGAGATCCCGGAAGTTCCTGTACGGGAGCGGGAAGCCCCACGGAATGCCAAGAAAGACGAAGAGTGGATGAACCTCCCGGACAGGATATAACCGATGTCGGCAGAGGCAATTTCCAATGCCCTTTTCCTGATAGCTGCGGTCATATGTGCGGCGGTGTTGATCGTGGCCATATTCCCGGCAATCTTCACCATGGCCGGGACATTCGGATCCGCATCGCATGCAGCCGATCTGAATATCCGGACCGACTTCAAGATCGTTCTCGCTACAAACACAGGTACAACCGTTAGCGTCTGGATGAAAAATATCGGGAGTGCACAGATACCGCTGGCTGATATTGAGCAGCGCTCTGACGTCTTCTTAGGCCCTGAAGGGAGTGGTGTCCAGCGATTCAGTTATGGTGGACAAAGTTATACTTTGGGACAATGGACTGATGATACCAGCGGCCTAAGTGGAAACGGTTATTGGAACCCCGGGGAAACGCTGGGAGTGAATATCGCCCTGCCGTCTTCTATGACTAATATGGATCCTTCAACAACCGAGATGTATTTCCAGTTTGTTCTGCCAAACGGCGTTTCACGGTCAGTGACCTTTACCCAGACATATTCCTGAGTGTGGAAAGAACATGGCTGTCGGGGAACTGATCGGGGCTGCGATTGGGGTTCTCCTTCTTATTATTGTCGCATATGTGCTCATGGGGAGCACACTGAGTACGGCAGTGATTGTGTCATCGGCACAAAAGGATATGGCGCAGCAGCAGGAGGTACGGTTGAATACGCAAATCGCCGTGAGTCCAACAGTCAATTCGGGGAATGTGAGTTTCACCGTCACGAATACCGGGAGCGAAACCATTAATGACGTGGCGCATATGGATGTTTTTATCTATGATCAGACTGGAGATGTAATCTGGTGCACCAATTCCACAGGGTTGGCGACCGGTACCAGTGATATTTGGTATTTTGATGGAACTCCATCTTATTCCCTAAATCCGGGAGGCTCTTTTACCGGAACCTCTGATGTCGGTAGTCAAATTCAAGCTTGGACATCACCGATACGGATCAAAGTTGTCACTGCCAATGGGGTTTATAATTCGACACCCCTATCATAATAATAGGAGGATGCGACCATGGCGGCCAATATCGCGGACCTGATCGGCGGGGAAGACCGGCAGATCATCTCGACCGGCAACAACGAGCTCGACAAGAAGATCGCCGACGGCCTCCCGATGGGGTCCCTCACGCTCATTGAAGGGGAGAACGATACCGGCAAGAGCGTGCTCACGCAGCAGATCATCTGGGGCGCGATGAAACAGGGGCTCTCGGTCGACCTGTTCACGACGGAGAACACCAGCAAGAGTTTCATCAAGCAGATGGAATCGATGAGCCTTGATATCTCGGAATTTTTTGCGTGGGGCTACCTCAAGGTCTTCCCCCTCCACGTGGTCGGGTTCGAGTGGAAGAAGGAAGAGATGGAGGGTATCCTCGCACGGCTAATCACCCATATCAAGAACAGCAAGTCGCAGGTGGTCGTCATCGATTCCCTCACCCTCTTTACGGAATACGCCAAGACCGACACGATCCTCACGTTCTTCACGAACTGCAAATCGCTGGTCGATCACGGCAAGACCATCCTTGTCACGCTCCATACGTACGCGTTCGAGGAGGACACTCTGGTGCGGATCCGGTCCATCTGCGATGCCCACTTGAACATGAAAAAGGCGCTGGTCGGCGAGAAGTACGTGATGGTACTTGAGGTGATCAAGGTACGGGGCGCCCGCAAGACCACCGGAAACCTTGTGAGCTTTGAGGTACATCCGGGGTATGGGATGAAGATCATACCGATGAGTTTTGCGAAGGTCTGATCATGGGCTCCCTTTCCGTTGCGGTCAACCTCCCCTTCAAGCCGGAGACCGTAGACCCCCAGATTGATTTTTATTCCGATATCGAATCAAGCCCCCTCTACAAGATGCTCCCGGCAAACGCAAAGGAATACGTCAAGAACAGCCCGCACCTTCTCGAGTACCTCCATGTGTTCCCGGTGAACACCTATGGAATGCCGCTCTTTTTGTCGGAACTCAAAAAAGATCTCCGCTCGATGAAGAGCCCCAACCTCATCTATCCGGTCAACGAAACGACGTTCGTCCACATTTTACCGGACCCGGACGATGTGCGAAGCTTTTACATCCCAATCGAACCCTCATTCCTGCACAGCGTCAATCTGCTCATGCCGGTCATCGAGACCAAGCTGATCGACCTGATAGACGGCCTCGAAACCGATCCATCGACCGACAAGGACCGTTCAGAAGTTATCAGGAATATGCTGGCATCAGTCGCGGTGATCAAGCCGCAGGGCGTGGATATGGCCACCATGACCCGGACTGAAGAGAAGAATGCCAAGTCAAAAATGGTCAAGTTCCTCAACACGGATTTCACCGCGCAAAAGATGATAAAAACCGGTAAGAAGGGCAGGAACGTGCCCCTCACGCCGGATGGCAAGGTCATCCTCACCAATGTCGAATACCGGGCGATCGAGTATCTCCTCGTCCGGGACAAGATCGAGATGGGTGTGCTCAAGCCGTTCCTTTCCGACAGCTATATCGAAGATATCTCCTGCGATGGAGTGGGGCCGATCTTCATCGAGCACAAGATCTTCAAAGGGCTCAAGTCCGTCATCGAGTTCAAGGTCTCCAGTGAACTCGACGAGTTCGTGGTCAAGGTGGCGGAACGGATAAAACGGCCGATCACGTACCGGAGCCCAATCGTCGATTCAACCCTCCCGGACGGTTCCCGTATCAACATCGTCTACGGGACAGCCATCAGCAAGCACGGCAGTAACTTCTCTATCCGGAAGGTCAACGAAGTGCCGCTCTCCGTCCTCAACATCATCGAGAGCAACGGTTTAGATTACCTCGCCGCCGCATACCTTTGGATCTGTATCGAATACGGCATGTCGGTATTCGTGAGCGGCGAAACGGCAAGCGGTAAGACGACGCTCCTGAATGCGATCACGACGTTCATCCCCCCGGAAAACAAGATCGTCACTATCGAAGATACCCCGGAACTGACCGTACCGCACCGTAACTGGATCCGGGAGGTAGCGCTCGCTAAGGGCAAGGGGGAAGGGTCGGATGCCGCCGGCGGCGAGGTCACGATGTTCGACCTGCTCAAAGCTGCCCTCCGCCAGCGGCCGAACCAGATCCTTGTCGGCGAGATCCGGGGTGTGGAAGGGAGCGTCGCGTTCAGTGCGATGCAGACCGGGCACCCGGTGATGAGCACATTCCACGCCGCATCGGTGGAAAAGCTCATCCAGCGCCTCTGCGGCGATCCGATCAATATTCCCAAGACGTACGTGGACAACCTCAACCTCGTCCTCATCCAGAGCGCGGTGAAAAGGCCGGACGGCCAGACCGTGCGGCGGATGCTCAGCTGCAACGAGCTGGTTGGGTATAACGCGGAGACGCAGGGATTCACGTTTGTCCAGATGTTTACGTGGGAACCGGTGAGCGATACCTTCATCTGGACTGGCAAGGGCAGTTCGTACCTCCTCGAGAACAAGATCGCGACCATGCTCGGCCTGCCGGATAGCAGGAAAACGGAAATATACCTCGAAGTGGAAAAACGGGCGAAGATCCTCGAACGGCTCCACAAGGCCGGTTACGTGAAATTCTGGGATCTCTTCCACATGATCACCAAGATCAAGAAGCAGGGGCTCATTACTATCGGTACATGACCATGGCTGAGACCGCGACGGAGACCCTACAAAAAAAGGCGCATGGAACCATCCCCTTCGCCTCCCATATCGCGGCGCTCAAAGAGAATATCGCCCAGCTCACCGAAAACAAGAAGATGGGGGCGGATCTCCTTTTTATGACCACGTACATGGCATCGCTTGCCCTTGCCAATGCGACGCGGCCGGAAATTTTCTCCTATGCCTCCAACCGGCAGGAGTACATATCTGCAAAATATATCGCCAAGGTGGACACGTTCGTAAAAAAATGGAATTACAGCTATGCGGAAGGCCTCCTCATCGCCGCTGAACGGACGAAAAACGAGATCCTCAAGAGCATGCTGAACCGTTACGCAAACGCGATGGAATCTGGTGTTCCTGACGATGACTTTTTGGGTAACGAACTCTCAACGGTGCGCAGTGTCTACCGGAGCCAGCTGGAACAGGGATTGGCCATGCTCCAGAAATGGGGCGACGCCTACGTCGCCATGCTCCTCTCGGGCACCGTAATTGCCGTCACCATCATGATCTCGGTGGTCATCTATTCCGCAGGCGATCTCCAGTCCACCCTAAACCTTTCCTATGCGATTATCCTCACGATCTGCACCTTCGGCATCGTGCTGATGTACACCTCCGTCCCTGACGATCCCAAGACGCACGGCCTGACCGAGCGCAGTTCAAAGGAGCAGCAGACCATCCATGCGATGGAACGGATCATCGTGCCGGTGGCAATTCTTGCCGTGATTGTCATGGCGCTGCTCGGGGTCGCTGCCAGCCTGATCTTTATCCTCGTGGGTGTCCTGATGGCGCCTCTTGGCATCATCGGGTTCATCGACGACCACAACATCACCCTCCGCGATAACGATTTTTCTGTTTTCATAAGGAGTTTCGGTGCAATTATGGGCGGGCAGGGGACGACGGCGGTTCTCGCACTGGGCAGCATCGACCGCAAATCGCTTTCCGCCCTTGAGCCGCTCATGGACTCGGTGTATTCGAAGCTGAACCTCGGCCTCGATGAGAAACAGACCTGGGACAAATTCATCGGGGAGTCAGGGAGCAATCTCATCTACAAGTATCTCAACATCTACCGCGATACGGTCGCGCTGGGCGGACCACCGGAACCCATCGGTACGGTCGTCGGCTCGTCCATGCTGGAGCAGACGCTCCTGCGGGAGAAAAAGGATATGCTGGCCCGGAGTTTCATCGTGCTTCTCGTCCCGATGCATATCGCCATGACCTCTATATTCGTCGCATTGTACGAGATCCTTCTCACCCTGACGGGATCCGTTACGACCATGATGACGCAGGTCAACAGTGTGGCTGCCACCTCGGGTGGCCAGGGTGCTGCCGGCAGTGTTGACATGAGCACGGTCCTCGGCGGGGGCATGGGAATGTTCACCAATTTCCCGGCAGGGGCCATGTATACCTACGTGGTGATTACGCTGACCGTGCTGACCGTGTCAAACGTCACCGCTGCACGGATTGTCGGCGGGGGAGACCGATACATGTATTATTTCTACGGGGCAATATTCTGTGTGCTGACCGGACTGGTTCTCGTGGCGGCGCCGCTCGTGGTAGGTCTGATCTTCAATCCAGCGGCACTGGCGAACATGGGAAACACGACAGGAGCCTGAAATGAAAGACAATATCCGCCGGATCATCCTCTTTGCCGTGATTGTCGGGACGGGGACCGTCCTGATTGTTTTCAATGTCCCGCTTATCTTCCTGATACCGCTCATACTTGCCGTCGGATTTATCCTGCTTCTCCTTCTGGGCGCGATCACCGTTTCCGACCTGCGGGCCGGTCTTTCCCGTGTACGGCTGAAGAACCTGACCCAGCGACTTAGTGCCATAAAATTCCCTGGCAGGAAAAACGCCCCGCTTCCGGTACCCGTACCCGCGAAGCCGGAAAAGGCCACTGGAAAGCCCATGGCAAAAATCCCGGAAAAACCGACGGGCATTCGCCAGCATCTTGAGTCATTTGTCACTTCCGTACGATCGATAGGGCTGATCATCCAAGATCGCGGGAAACACACAAAAAAGGTAGAGGATATCGACAAGATGCTCGACAGGACCGTCATGGAAAAAGTGAAGGGCTCAGCTCTCGCGAGTGCCGGAGCGATGCCGGGAACCTCCGCAATGCCGGCCGGGGGTGCGGGGGCGATGGCAGGCCAGTCCGCAGAACAGGACCCGTTCCTCTCTCTCTCCGGTGAGGAACTCGAAGCAGGCCTTCTCGATGCGCTTGACGAGAATGAACCGGCCCTGCCCCCCGCTGCCGCATCCGGAGTTACCGCACCTGACATGACGGCGGAAGCCGCTCCGGTTCTCGACATGCCTGACCTTGAGATGCCGCCCCTGCCGGATGATATCGACGTTGGTGAAGGAACCGGATCCGGGCTGACGGCGGAAGCCGCTCCGGTTCTCGACATGCCTGACCTTGAGATGCCGCCCCTGCCGGATGATATCGACGTTGGTGAAGGAACTTCCGAAGAGGGTGGGGCTACCGGACTTGCCGGGCTCGAAACCGGCGAAGCAGCAGTAGATGAGAGTCTCGGGGAGCTGGACAGCATCAACATCGAAGATGTCGATCTCGGCGAGGATACCGAAACCGAAGAACCGGCTTCTGCCCAGCAGGCCGCCACAAAGCCGGCACCATCTCCCGGATCGTCATCCAGCCTGATCCCGCCGCCCCCCATCGCGCCACCACCACCTTCCGACCTGATCCCCAAAGCGAAGGATTCCGGTTTGGACCAGGCAGAGATGGCCTCTTTTGCAGCAGCATCCGGTTCTGATGACGATATGATGAGTTCTCTCGCATCCGAGATCAAGCACGTGAAAAAGGAGAAGGATCTCAGTTTACTCCGCGAATTGAGGGACTTTAAAGCTCCTGCAAGCGAGATCGAAAAAGACCTCAAAGATCTCTACGACCGGATTAATGCTGCTAAGAACGAGGTAAAAAAGCGATCGAACCCGTCCGGGGGAATAAAGTAATCATAATAAAGTTAACATTCTCATATCTCACCTGACAGGTATATGAAAACCCTGTCGCATCCTGTGAGGCGCCATGAAGGAAGTCCCCGTAAAAATAGAACATAACAAGGAGTGGCTGGTCGTCAAGGCCGGTATCGGCGATGACCGGATCTCCTTTCCCGCGCCAGTGAACCAGGAGATCCTCTTTAAATCCGTCATAGATCTGGAAGAGCGGAAAAATACCCTCATGATCACGGTAAAAAAGGAGACGGAGACAGTCACAAAGATTGCGTCCGTTGAAAAAGTGCTCGTGGTCCTGAAGCGCCTGATCCTTGCCAGCTGCAATGCTTACCGTCTCATGGCGTATTTTATGTCGCCTGCCATAAAGGGAGGGGTTCTTATCAAGAACGCCCAATGGGAGAAAGGAAGCATTGTCGTTGTCAAGAGCGGTATCTGGTTTGTCAGCCCGGTAAAGCAGGTCTGTGTGCCTCTCAAGGATGTTGCAGCAATCGAACTGACGAAACGGGACGTACAGGGAAAACAGACGGATGTTGTGCGCATCGATCATCTCGAATCCGGCGAGGTCGTTTCCAGCCTCGTCCTCTGCCCCCTCTCCACCCTGCAGGTGCTTGCGAATTTTCTCAAGGACGCCACCAAGGGGATCGACATGCAGGGAAACGAGCTCGACGCCATCGACCAGCAGGTGGCGATGCTCGTGTATTCCGGCATGGACTCGCATGCTATCGAGAACATGCTCAACATACCCCACAAACAGCTGGATGCGATTTATGACAAGATCATAAACCTCGGTATTGCCGAGGTAACGGTCATCCGGAGGGAGATCCAGCTAACCACCAAAGGTGTGCGGTATATCACTGATGTGACAAAAAGCCAGACAAACTAAAACATTTCCCTCCTGTAAAATCCCATACTGCTTTATATCATGATCGACCAACCTTTTGTCTGATACTTCATGGGAACCATTTTGATCGTGGACGATACGCTCTTTATGAGAACCCTTTTAAAAAATATTCTCTTTTCGGGCGGGCATGCCATCGCAGGGGAAGCGGCAAATGGCGAGGAGGCGGTTGCCAAATACAAGGAATTAAAGCCTAATCTCGTTACCATGGATATCGTCATGCCGAAGATGAATGGTATCGAGTCCTTAAAGGCAATCAAGCAGGTCGATCCGAATGCCAGGGTGATCATGTGCACGGCAGTCGGACAGGAACAGATGGTGAAACTGGCCATCAAGAGCGGCGCCAAGGGATATATCGTCAAACCGTTCCAAGCGCCCAAGGTCCTCGAGGAAGTTAAAAACGTGCTCGCGTCCTGACCGTATGGCCGATGTTCTCATTGTCGATGACTCCGTGTTCATGCGGACGGTCATCCGGGACATGCTGCAAAAGGATCCAACGATCACTGTAGCGGGAACTGCTGCAGACGGTATTGAGGCGCTCGAAAAGATCCGCACACTCCAGCCGGATCTCATCACGCTCGATATCGAGATGCCGAAAATGAACGGACTGGAACTTCTCAAGGAACTCAGGAATGTGCGGCCACGCCCGAAGGTCCTGATGCTCAGTTCACTGACGTCGAAAGATGCGGAGATGACCGAGAAGGCTATCCGTCTCGGTGCCGATGATTTCATGTTAAAGCCACGGGATATGCCCCATGTCCGCGATATCGCTGACGAACTGACCGCCAAGATCCGGCACCTCATCACACTCGCCGTCCCGGTCTTGCACCATCCCCAGAGAGACGATCTGGCGCGACCGGCAGCCCAGAGGGTCGTTTTGATCGGGTCATCCGCCGGCGGGCCGCCCATGCTCGATTCCCTCCTCGCGGGCCTTCCCGCAGACCTGCCTGCAGGGGTCATCATCACCCAGCACATGCCGGCCGGATTTACCGCTCCTCTGGCAGCCCGGTTCGACCGGATCGCAAATATGCCGGTCAAGGAGACCGAGAACGGGGACCTGCTGGAGACCGGCAAGGTCTTCGTGTCGAAAGCCGGTTTTCACACGATCGTGAGTGCCGCCATTACGGAGACCGGCGTGCGGACCGGGAGGATTGTCCACACGCAGACCCCACCGGTTCACGGGGTCCGCCCGGCCGTCGACAAGACCTTTGAGTCCGCCGCGCAGGTATTCGGGAAGAACATCGTTTCCGTGATCCTGAGCGGCATGGGAAATGACGCCGGGGACGGGGCATTTGCCATAAAGCAGGCCGGCGGTCTCTCGTTCGTCTGCGACGAGAAAGACTGCCTTGTCTATGGCATGGCGCGATCGGCGATGAAGAGAAACGCGGTTGACCAGGTGCTCCCCCTGGAGAAGATCCCGGATGCGGTTGAGCGGGCCGTGATGCAGATGGAGAGGGCGTATGTCTGAATTCGAGCAGTACCGGGCGCTTTTTGTAGCGGAATCACGTGAAAACCACGAAAACCTTGTCAACAACCTCCTCGTTCTCGAAAAGGGATCTGATTATAATGCCATTGACGAGATCTTCCGTTCCATCCATACCCTGAAAGGGGCATCCGCATCCATGGGCTTTTCCAACATGGAAAGGCTCTGTCACAAAATGGAGGACGTCCTCCACCTCATCCGGAACGGGAGTGCCGAAATGTCGCAGGATCTCGGGAACATCCTGCTCGCGTGCACCGACCTCATTGAAGAGATGCTTGACGAGATCGAGACCGGGGGCGATTCTTCGTCCAAGAACCCGGATGAACAGGTGCAGGCCCTCAACCTCTGGCTGGAACGGCATAGGGGCAAAGAGCCCGTAAACGCACCTTCCCCGCCGGCAGACTCCCCGGCCACCGGGGGAGCAGGTGCCACCGTACCAGAGGTGATCGGGCCGGAATACACGATGCGGATTGTCGTATCTCCGGAATGCGCAATGAAAGACGTGCGGGCGCTTCTCGCCATCCAGAACCTTGACGCGCTCGGCACGATTCTGTCCATGGTGCCGTCACGCGAAGCAATCGACGAGGGAAAATTTGACGGCACTGTCGAACTCCGCATTGCCAGCGATGCCGGTGAGGAGGCACTCAGGACGGCTGCGTCGGGAACCGAGATTGCGGAGGTCGAAATTGCACCGGCAGCCCGGTCCGTACCGGCTGTGGTCAAATCCGAAGAGGCCGGGGGAAAAGCCGCGGAGGGCGATAAAAAGCAGGTGGCAGCGCCGGAAAAGGCACGGGAGGTCAAAAATCTCCGGGTGGATATAAGCCAGCTCGACCATATCATGAACCTCGTCGAGGATCTGGTGATCAACCGGGGAAGGCTCAAGCAGATTGCCGAGCAGAACAAGATCAAAGAGATGGACGAGGCGATCAGCATGGTGGAACGGTCGGTTGACGACCTCCAGAACCTGATGATGGCGATCCGGATGATCCCGCTCTCTCATATCTTCAACCGCCTTCCCCGCGTCGTCCGGGATGTCGCCCAGCACGACAATAAGGAAGTGGAGTTTGTGATGGAAGGGGGGGAGACGGAACTGGACCGGAGCGTCATGGACGGGCTCAACGATCCCCTGCTCCACCTCATCCGCAATGCCGTGAACCATGGCATCGAACTCCCGGATGCCCGCGAGAAGGCAGGAAAGCCGCGGAAGGGGCTCGTGAAACTTTCCGCCCACCGTGATCGCGACAACGTGATCATCGAACTGACCGATGACGGAGCCGGTATCAATATAGAAAAGGTGAGGAAAAAAGCTGTTGAGAAAGAGTTGATCACGCAGGAAGCGGCCAAAGCGCTCACCGAGGACGAAGCGATCGATCTGCTCTTCCGGCCGGGATTTTCCACGGCAGATACCATCACGGATATCTCCGGCAGGGGCGTCGGTCTCGACGTCGTGAGACGATCGATTGAGGCGCTGAAAGGCACAATCAAGGTGGAAACCGCGCCGGGCAAAGGAAGCCGGTTCGAGCTGCTGCTCCCGCCAACGATGGCGATTGTGGACGTCATGATCGTCCGGATCAACGGGAAGCGCCTCGCCATTCCCGTCAGCAGCATCGTTGAGGTAGCGAACTTCCGGCGTGACGCGATCCACCGGATAGGCAAAGGCGAGGCCATCGTTCTCCGGGAAGAGGTGCTCCAGATCCTCTGGCTGAACGACATGGTCGGCGGGTCCGAACGGGTAGAGATCCTTATTGTCGTGCAGTACCAGAAACGGAAGTGCTGTATACCGGTCGATGCGGTCGAGGGACAACAGGAAGTCGTCGTGAAACCGTTGAGCAGTTTTATCGGGACGACACGCGGCATCACCGGTGTCACCATCCTTGGGGACGGAGAGGTCGTACCGGTACTTGATGTAAATACGATTCGTTAGGTGCAGACCATGAGATTGTCGACAGTACAGATGGATGCAATCCAGGAACTGGGAAATATCGGCGCCGCGCACGCCGCGACAACGCTTTCCCAGATGCTGATGAGCCCGATCGAGATGAGCGTACCGAAGATCAGTGTCATCGATGTTGCCCAGCTGGCAAATTATATCGGCGAGGAATCCGCTGCCATGGTGGTCTTCGAACTCCAGGGGGAGATCCCGCACGGCGGTTTCATCATCTTCTATATCTCCCGGGCATCGGCCGTCCGCCTTACGAACACGATGTTGGGGCTGACCGATCTCGAACGCCCGCTCGACGAGATGGACCAGAGTGCCCTCATCGAGATCGGCAATATTATGGCCTCGGCTTTCCTGGATGCCACGGCAGAACTCCTCGGTTTTGTCATGCTCCCGTCCCCGCCTGCCATGACAATCGACATGGCGCATGCCGCCATGCAGTCGCTCATCGCCCAGATGAACGAAGAGATCGACGAGGTCATGCTGTTTTCCACCGAGCTTGTCTGCGAAGAGCACAAGGTCGACAGCGATATTATCATGATGCCGGAGACCAGCACTCTTCAACGGATTGTCGGGCTTCTGGAGAAGATTATGAACACCGGCTAAGAATAACGGATTTTAATGACCGAAATGCCCCAGCAGCCGGAGCAATTGCCGCAGATGATCGGAATCGGTGAATACCGGGTGGGTTCCTCGCCCATGATGACAATCGGTCTGGGCTCCTGCATCGGCCTTGTCCTGTATGACCGGGAACGGAAGGTCGGGGCGATGGTCCACATTATGCTGCCAGAAAGCGCCGGGAGAACTGACCGCCCGGGAAAATACGCCGACACCGCGATTCCCCTGCTCGTGAAGGAACTTGTTGCGCTTGGTTGCCGGAAACAGGCTCTGGTGGCAAAGATGGCCGGCGGGGCATGCATGTTCGAATACTTCGGAACAAACCTCAATATCGGCGAACGGAATGCGGAAAAGATACGGGCCGTCCTTGCCAAAGAGAATATCAAGCTGGCAGCGGAAGATGTGGGCGGCAAAAGTGGCCGATCGGTCACGTTCTTCCCGTCCGGCAACGGAAAGGTGATGGTGAGAACGGCGGATGGCACTTCACACGAGATATGAGACTCTTCCCGTTTTTGTTGAGGCCTGGTGCCCCCGCTCTCCGTGTCCGTTGGGATCCTCACGGAGATCCGTTCTTTATTTAATCGGGATCCTTCACAGCATTTCCCTGTTCAGATATTTTTCAAAATGATTCCCGGTACCGCTTCCGCACCACTGGCTTGTCCGGGCGGCACCATTGTAGGGATACTTGTCAGGAATTCATTTTTTCAGGTTCAATTCCTGCAGGCAGAACTGGTCGACCGAGTCGAGGAGCGCTTTTTTAGCTTTTTTCACCCGGCTCTGGTCGGCAGAGGAAAAGTCCATGGAGATGTAGCGGAGCGCAATTGCATAATACTGGAGCCGGGGGTAGTCCTTCTCGAACTCCGCCATGCGGTGAACCGCATCCGTCTTCTCGTTGGTCATCAGGTCGAATGCAAAATCGAAGAGCTCCAGCGTATAGGGCGGAATCCCTCTGGCCGCGGCGAGTTTCCGGAAACTGTGATAGGCATTCTTTGTCGTCGTTAACAGCGAGAGCTTGAGACCGAGGTAGACCGGTTCGGGCTCATTGGGATACTGCGTGATCAGCTGGCTGACCACATGTGCGGCGCCGGCAGAATCCCGGTTTTCCAGCTTGAAGTAGTACAACTCGCGCAAAAAGTCAAGGTCGGAGTAAAACCGTTCCGAACCAATCGCCAGCAGTTCCTTCCGGACCTCGGCATTCTTCGTGAGCGTGGCCTGCCTCAGGCCCACCTCGATGAACCACTTTTCGCTGGGGAACCATTCAAGGCCGAGGTGGATCATGTGCCAGAAGATCCGTTGCAGGAACGACGGATCCTCGACCTGGAGCTGGGCGAGATGGTTCACCGGCGGCTGCACGCGCGCAAGGTCGATCAGTTTCTCGCGGGCGAGCAGCTCATTCTGATTCGGGCGCCGGATATCGCTTCCGGGAGCGACCTTTGGGGACTCACTCTGGGAGAGGAAGTAATAACAGTATGCCACGGCCGTCCCGATCAGCGTGTCGCGGTGCCAGTAATTTCTCAAAAACTGCAGTGCACGCTCGTAGTCGCCGATCTTGAGCAGTTTCAGCCCTATGACGATATTGATGCCCACATCGCCGTCAGGTTTCTTTTTCAGCCGGCGGGCACTGGACGCGACCTTCTTTATATACTCAAAATCGCTCCCGTTCTGGCTCGCGTCCAGCACCTTGAAGGTGATCGCGTCGAGAAATTCGTCATGGGTATCATCGGAGAGCCCGGGAAACGAGTTCTCCAGCGCAGACACTACATGGCCGAAGAAAACGACGAGGTTGGCATCAATCTTTGGAGAATTACGCCCGATGTACCCGCAAAAATCCCGTTTCAGCAGGTTGAGCCGGTCATAGACAATCGCGTCCGATAACTTCTCATCCCGCATATAAGAGAAAATGGGGTTGGAAACTATTAAAATCTGTGATTGTCCGTATCAGGTATCCTCAGCGGAATAATAGTAATATTCCCCACGGCCCTTCTGCTCACGGTCCAAGAACGACCCGGGCTTGTTGATGCGGGGGCGGCCGGACTGGTCGCGCCGGAATGTCACATCGAGCGCGCGGAGGAAGCGGTTCATGCCGTCCCGCATGGCAAAGGGCCCCGCGGCGATCCCCTCGCACCCGGGTTCGCCTTCAAAGACAAGGATCCTCTCGCTGATCATGTCGATGAGGTAAATGTCATGGTCGATCACGAGGAACCCCGTGTCTTTCCCTTCGGCATGGTGCTTGATGAGCCGGGTGACCTTCACCCGCTGCTCGACATCGAGATGGGCGCTGGGTTCGTCAAGGATATAGAGATCCGCATCCAGTGAGAGGCAGCCGGCGATCGCCACCCGCTGGAGCTCCCCCCCGCTTAGGGAGTCAACCGGGGACGGGAGAATTGTTTGTAAAAATAGGGGTTCTATGATCTCGTGCTGGTAGTAGGACGTGTCGAACTTTGGCGTGCACCGACGGAGGTACATCTCGACCGTATCGGACATCTCCGGTTTTATGTACTGCGGCTTGTAGGATATCCTGAGCTGGCTGTCCACGCTCCCGGTATCCGGTTTTTCGACTCCCGCCAGCAGCCGGGCGAACGTGCTTTTGCCCATTCCGTTTGCACCCACGACACCGAGCACCTCGCCGGCCCTGATGATTCCTCCCGAGACCGTGAGGGTAAATCCCGGATAGTGCCGGGTCATCGCCGGGATCCCAACAAGGTCATTCCGTTTTGACCCCTTCTCGTGTGCCCGCTTCTCGAAGACCACCTGGGTCTCGCGGAAGCGGACATTCTCTTCGGCAAGGTATCCTTCGAGGTACTGGTTGATCCCGACCCGGACGCCTTTAGGGCGGGTGATGATACCAAAGACCGCCGGCTTCCCGTACCCGACATGCACGGTGTCGGCAGCCATGTCGAGGATTGCGAGGTCGTGCTCGACTACCACCACCGGCCGATGCACCGCGAGCTCCCGGATCAGCTTAGCGGCGGAGATGCGCTGGTAGATGTCCAGGAACGGCGTGATCTCATCGAAGAAGTATAAATCCGCATCCCGTGCAAGGCAGGCCGCGATTGCCACCCGCTGGAGCTCACCACCCGAGAGCGTCCCGATCTCATGATCGAGAATCAACTCGAGCCTGAGTACCGGAAGAATTGCAGAGAGTACACCCCGCTCGTCCGTGGTCCTGAGCAGCTCCCCGGCCGTGCCGGTGAATACCTTGGGGATATAATCGATATACTGCGGCTTTACCGCGATCTTCTTGCTCTTTTTTGAGACCGTCTGGAGGTAATCGAAGATCTCGGTACCGGCATAGCGCTTCAGGATCTCTTCCCATGGGGTTTCGGCATCGAAGTTCCCAAGGTTCGGCCGGAGCTGGCCGGAGAGGATCTTGACGGCGGTACTTTTGCCGATGCCGTTTGCGCCGAGGATGCCGGTGACTTTTCCCTCGACCGGGACCGGGAGGCCATACAGGGCAAACCCGTTCCTGCCGTACCGGTGGGTCGGGTGTTCGAGCTCCTCGGGCAGGCTCACGATGTCGATTGCCTCGAACGGGCATTTTTTGACACAGATGCCGCACCCGACGCAGAGTTCTTCGGAGATGAGAGCCTTGCCGTCTTCTCCAATGATCACGGTCTCATCACCGGTCCTGACACGTGGGCAGTAGAGGACGCATTCGGTCCCGCACTTCTTGGCATGGCACCGGTCCTTGTGAACGATGGCGATTCTCATGGGGGATCAAAAAGAGGCAGGGGTCATTGCGGCGCTGCCGGCGAGACGACGATATAATCGATCTTTGTGATCGTATTGCTCCCATCGGTATTTGCGGCCGTGAAATTCACCGTGAAGTTTCCTGCAGACGCGTAGGTTTTTTCCGGGTTCCGTAGGGTTGAAAACGTACCATCGCCAAAACTCCAGTTCCACGATGTCGGGGTATTCGTACTGGTGTCGTTAAAGGTGACGGCCAGCGGGGCAGCGCCGGTGCTGGTGTTCGAAGAAAAGTCGGCAACCGGCACTGTAGCGGAGAGCAGGATGGTCCATGTCATGAACCAGAAGGCAAAGGTCATGAAACCCTGGTACAGCCAATCCTTCGCCCCCAATCCGGGGGTGCCGGCACCGATCAGGACAAAGATATGCCGCTGGATAACGACACCGGCAAGCATGAGCATGAACGCAAGGAGCCCGATATCCCGTTCTGAGACACCGCTCAGGTAGAACGATACAATCCCTACGCCAATGCCGATCAGGCATGCAACCAGCGTCCGCTTGATCCGGCCGATATGCTCCGCCTGTTTTTCGAGCCGGGTTTTCTGTTTCTTCGACAGTGCCGGTAGCTGCTCTTCATGCGCTTCCTCGCCCATCCCGTCACTCCAGTAGTCTTATTTTTTAGTGCGCAAGCCATATGTAATTTGGTTTATTGGTCTGTCAACCAATATGTATACTAAAACCTCACGGCTTGCGAATTCGGATTTTCGGATAACTCCGAAATTTCCGTGTCTTCAGATGGGTTTGGAATCCTCAAATATTCTTCCACGATTCTGTTCGAACATTGATGGCGCAATGCACCGCGTCCACATCAGGCAGATTGAGAATAATAAGCAGCAATGGCTTGCAATTGGTTGGCAGTATTGCCCGGCATGTGGGATGATGCTGCCGGATTGAGTGTGAGGGTAACAAGACCAGCCCACAGAAACGCATGGCGGGGTTCGTTGTCTATTCGTGGTATGAGCCGGGCGGCACTGTCATCTCGAACCGTGCTCCTTTTTCGGGTTCACCGGTTTCCCGGATGGTGATGCCGGTGATATCAAGGATCTCCCGGGCGAGGAAGAGGCCCATACCGGTGTTCTTCCCGAATCCCCGCTCGAAGATACGTTCTTTCTCATCTGCAAGAATACCATTACCATCATCCTCGCATATGATCAGATGATTATCGCCTGATCCCTCTGCAGAGAACCGGATGGTTGTGATCTTCCCGCCATACCGAACCGCGTTATCTATCAGGTTGTAAAAGACTTTGATAACGAGTGGGTCGGCGACCACTTCAATTCCGGCAGGAATATTGTTTTTCACGGTTACATTTCCGAGTGTGACTTGCTTTGCCGCAATATCGGCGAGGTTACGGCAATCCTGCCATACCGGGGCATTGACACCAATGTTCTCATATTCTTTGGTGAACTGGATCATGGCGGAGATACGCTGTGCAGCTGTTGCGGTCTTCTGAAAATACTCATTGAGTGAGGGATCAGATTGCTTCTTTTCCAGAATGACGAGGTATTCTTGCAGCACCGACAGCTGGTTGTTGATGTCGTGACGTGTAATGCTGGAGAGAAGGTTTAATTTTTTATTGGCGATCTTGAAAGCCTCTTGGGACTCTGCCAGCTGGGTATTGAGGGAGTGCATCTTCTCATTCGTATCGGATAGCTCGCGGTTCTGTTCAGTGATTTGATCATTCTGTTCAGTGATTTGATCATAATAACCGCGCATCTGTTCCACGATCGTACCTATGACGAATGCCACGATGAGCATAATGAGGCTCCTCAGAAGGGCATCCGGAGAGATGACATTGGTGAGAATATAGGTGACTATTACTTGCAGGCTGCCGTAGAACAGCGCGATCCAGATTGCTTTTCTCCCGTACCAGAGACCGGCGATAACAATGATCAGGTAATAAAATTGCGTGTAGACGATGGTGATACCCAGATGGTAATGAATTACGTATTCGAGATCCAGACCGGCAAGAATCAGGAGTATGAACACGAGCGGGTGGGGCTTATCAAACGATCTCCACCAGGATTCCCCTACGTCACATTTCTGCAAAATTAAACCTCCTTCTTTTCCGGTTCTGTGAATAATTCTGGGACAGGTTCTGTTGCATCTGCGGGACGTTTAAATATTACACATGGTGGTTTTACAGGGAGGCCATGCTCTTCAAGTCCGTCAATGCAACAGCACCTGTATGCTAATAAGTCTTTCCGTAAAAATGTTAGATCTGGACGGCTACAAGCCCAGAACGTTCATATTTTCCCTGATTTTCTTCACGAAGTCCCGCCAACTTATCAGGACACTCATTTTGTTCTCTGTCCATTCAAACGCTCCTCCATCTCAACCACTTTCAGGGTGATTTTCATCACCGAGTCCGGGTTGAGGGATATTGAATCGATGCCCTCCCTGACCAGGAACTCGGCGAACTCCGGGTAGTCGCTCGGTGCCTGTCCGCAGAGCCCGCTGTGACGCCCGTTCCGCCGTGCGCCCTGTATCGCCATAGATACAAATTTCAGTACGCCAGGGTCTTGTTCGTCAAAATCATGGGCAACCACCGCGGAGTCACGGTCGACTCCGAGCGTCAGCTGGGTCAGGTCGTTCGACCCGATCGAGAATCCGTCGAACAACCGGCTGAATTCATCAACAAGGAGGATGTTGTTCGGGATCTCGCACATGACATAGACCTTGAGCCCATTCTCTCCCCGCACGAGCCCGTTCTTCACCATCTCGGCCAGTACTTTTTCACCCTCGGTAAGACTCCGGCAGAACGGGATCATGATGATCAGGTTCGTAAGCCCCATATCCTCCAGTACCCGTTTCATGGCACGGCATTCGAGTGCAAAACCTTCGCGGTACCTCTCATCGTAGTACCGGGACGCCCCGCGGAAGCCGAGCATCGGGTTCGACTCGTGAGGTTCAAAATAGATCCCTCCCAGAAGGTTGGCGTACTCATTGGTCTTGAAGTCGCTCATCCGGACAACAACCGGCTTCGGGTAAAAGGCGGCCGCGATCGTTCCGATGCCCTGCGACAGTTTCTCGATAAAATATTCTCCCAGATTTTTGTACCCGTAGGTAAGTTCAACTATCTTTGCCTTTACGTTCTCATCGGTGACTTTTTCCGGGTGGACAAGCGCCATCGGGTGAATTTTGATGTAATTATTGATGACAAACTCCATCCGAGCAAGCCCGACGCCGTTGTTTGGGATCATTGAGAAGGAAAAGGCCTCGTCAGGCTCCCCAAGGTTCATCATGATCATCGTTTTCGGGCGTCTGAGATCCTTTAAGGATACTTTCTCGACATGAAACGGCAAAATTCCGTCATACACGATTCCCTCGTCACCCTCAGAGCAGTTGACCGTCACGTCCTGCCCGGTCCTGATCTTTTCCGTCGCATCGTTCGTTCCGACCACCGCCGCAACGCCAAGCTCCCGGCTGACAATCGCGGCATGGCAGGTCCGCCCTCCCCGGTTGGTAACGATTGCTGATGCGGTCTTCATGATCGGTTCCCAGTCCGGGTTTGTCGTGTCGGCGACCAGGATCTCCCCAGGCCGGAACTCTGATAGACGGCTCATATCGGCAATCACCCGCGCCGTGCCGGTCGCGATCTTTTCACCTACGCCTTTTCCCGTCGCAAGCACCGGCCCACTTTGCTCCAAGTGATAAGTCAGAAGAACGTCCATCGCTTCCTGTGAGTGGACGGTCTCTGGCCTTGCCTGTACGATGAATAATTCCCCGGAGATGCCGTCCTTTGCCCATTCGATATCCATAGGACTGGGCTGGTGTGCCTTCTGCGAGTAGTGATCCTCAATCTTGATCGCATACTGTGCCAGCTTGAGGATCTCGTCATCAGTGATACAGAAACGCCGGCTGTTTGATTCGGGGACTTCCACATTCCTCGTCAGGTCCTTGGATGTCCCTTGGCCGTAGATCATCTTGATCCTCTTGTCGCCGAGGTTTTTCCGGATAATGGCCCTGTGTCCGGTCCGAGCCGTCGGCTTGAAGACATAGAACTCATCGGGGTTAACGGCTCCTTGCACAATGTTCTCGCCAAGGCCGTACGAGCCGGTTATGAAGACGACATCCCGGAAGCCGGTTTCGGTGTCAAGAGTGAAGATCACTCCGCTCGAAGCCAGATCTGAGCGAACCATCTTCATGACCCCGATAGAGAGAGCTACCTTGAAATGGTCAAACTTCTGGTCGATCCGATAGGATATCGCCCGGTCGGTGAACAAGGATGCAAAACATTTGCTGCAGGCCTCCCTTAAGGCAGGATATCCACGGATGTTTAGGTAGGTTTCCTGCTGGCCGGCAAAAGAGGCGGTGGGAAGGTCTTCTGCGGTAGCAGAGCTCCTGACCGCCACATCGGTGTCAGGGCCATACTCTTCGCAGAGCCGGTCGTAGGCTGACCTGACCTCCTTCCAGATGTCGTCAGGTACGCCGGCGCCGAGGATCAGGTCCCTCACTTTTTTCCCTCGGTCCGCAAGATCGGCGGTGATGGTCTTATCGAGGCCGGCCAGGGTGTCTCTGATCCCGTCAATGATGCCCCCGGTCTTCACAACGCGCCAGTACGCGTCGGCGGTTATTGCGAAACCGTTGGGGATCTTCACGCCTTCCTTTGTCAGGTCCTGGTACATCTCACCAAGGGAAGCATTCTTGCCTCCGACACTGGCGACATCTTCGTTCCTGATCTCCTCAAACCAGCGTATATATTTTGCAGGGCTCATACCAAGGCTTCCGGCTGCAGTCTGATATACGTTGGCTTTCGAACCAGGTTTTGAAACCAATGTTAAAAATTAACATGGCACTGGCTTAAGCCTACGGGGTTTCAATCAGTTTTCAGACGCATCGATGGGTCAGCATCACGGATCAATCCGAGTACTTCGTCTTTCTTCCGTTTCATGAGGAGTTCGCTGTCCGCTTCGATATTGAGCCGGATCACCGGTTCTGTGTTCGATGGCCGGAGATTGAACCACCAGGTATCAAACTCGACAGATAGTCCGTCAAGCCGGTCAGTCTTCGCGTCCCTGTAGACAGACGCCAGGGAGGCGATTATGGCATTCTTGCGGGAGACCTGCAGGTTCAATTCACCGCTGGAATGGTATTTCATGAGGGGGCTGACAAGAGACGAGAGCGGCTCGCCCTTCATTGAAAGAACGTTTGCCATCGCAATCATGGCCATGAGGCCGCAGTCAATATAACCCAGATCCCGGAAATAATAATGCCCGGAAAGTTCGCCGGCAAAGAGTGCACCTTCTTCCCGCATCTGCGCTTTGATGAACGCATGGCCAACCCGGCAGCGCGTTCCGGTTCCCCCAAGGCGCCGGATCGTTTCGGCAACAACCCGACTCGAACGCAGGTCATACAGGATCCGGGTTCCCGGTTCCCCTGCAAGGAAAAATTCTGCGATCAACGCAGTCACGATATCGGGAGGTACCTGCCGGCCCTGTTTATCAACAAAGAGGCACCTGTCTGCATCTCCGTCAAAGGCAACCCCCAGATCGGCCCTCTCTGCAGGTACCCTGTTCTCCAGTTCCTTTGTAGCATCATGGGCAAACGGGTTGGCGCCATGGTGCGGGAAACTCCCATCCGGTTCCATGTTGAGGGGGATCAGGTTCCATAACGGCAACAAATCGAATAGCCTTCCAACCTCCGGCCCGGCCATGCCATCCCCGGCATCGATGGCGATTGTCAATGGATGTTGCTCACGGACAAACCCGGCCAGTTTCACAAGATATTTTTCGGTCATCCCGGTTTTTTTGAGGGTGCAGCTAAGAGACATAGATAGAGCTACAGGGAGTGCCCCGTTGGTTATGCGCTCGAGTTCGGGCAATCCCGTATCACCGCTCACCGGAACTGCATTGCGTCGGCAGAGCTTGAACCCGTTCATCTCGCTTGGCAGGTGGGATGCCGTGACCATGACGCCCCCGCCGAAATTTCCTTCGATTATAGAATAATAAAGAAGGGGCGTGCTGACCATCCCGATATCGGTGACTGCACCACCTGCCGCGGCATATCCCCTAGCAAAAGCCCGTGCGAGAGCGGGCGACGAGAGGCGTGCGTCGCGACCGATTACGATGTGGCTGCAGTCCAACAGCCGGCCAAATGCATACCCGATCTTTCCGGCCGTCGCATCGTCAAGTTCATCGGTGTAGGAACCCCGGACATCGTATGCCTTGAATATTCCTCCCATGGCTTACCCTGGATCCCTGTTCCCTTTATTAAATCTCTTCCTTTTCCTTGAAAAGGCTCCCTCCTTTCGGTTGTCCGTTGGATCTCTTCACAGGGTCCCCCAGATAATGATGGCGCACCGGCAGGGTTCCGGGCCGTTCCCGTTCTCCAGGCAGCAATTTCATACACAGAGGGAAGTCCCTTGCTATTAAAAACAGTAACCCAAAAATCAGGTGTACGACTGGAAGAAAAGCACCGGGTACCTCTCGGGATGATTAATGAATCCGAGTACCTCCGCCCGCTGTTCCACGAGAACATAGAGGGGGTTCTTGATCCTGTCTTTAACCGCGGCAATCTGGCGGGCTTTGACAAACCGGAGCCGGGCCGGGTCAGTAAAATGCGGGTTTTTTACAAATTCCCCGCTGGTCATTTCGTAGTATGCAGCCCCGCGGAGCTCCTCATAGGGCCGATACTCGCTCCGGAATGAGGATGAGACGAGATTTGCCATCTGGAGAACGGCCGTGCGGGAAGGATTGATCGTGACATGTCCGTATCCCGGTGGCACCACAACGATCTCCCCGGCAGTAGCGGCGATCATTACCACGTCCGTACAGTCCCTGGTCTGGATCAGGTAATGCGCCTCACCCTTCAGCACCTCATAGATCTCCGGGTAACCGGTACCGGCAGGATTTGCCGGGTGGTAGTGCCCTTTGGTCTTCATAAACTCCCCACAAAGGTCCCGCGGGGGGATGACCGTGATGTCAAACCGGATTTCCTGCTCTCTGAGCCACTGGCGGTCTGCGAGAGACCAGGCCACGTCCCGGTACATGTAATAGACAGGCCCGCTAACGGGACAGCCCGGCACGGCAAGGACGCTTGCCAGCTCCCCGGCATCCCGTATATCGGGTACGGGCAGGGGACCTTTCCAGAGGACAGGTCCGGTATATCCCGTTGAAGATCCGGAACTGCCTTGTTGCATGTTCATCGGCTCCTGCCACCGATCACGATGTGGCTGTAGTCTAACGGTCGGGCAAATGCGTACCCGATCTTTCTTCCGGCCGTCGCATCATCGAGTTCACCGGAATATGAACCCCGGACATCGTTTGCCTTGAATATTCCTCCCATCGCTCACCCCGGATCCCAGTGCCCTTTGTTAAGACTCATCCTTTTCCTTCAAAAGGCTCCCCGCCTTTTCGGTCGCCCGTTGGATCTCTTCAGAGTCCCCCAGATAATAATTGCGAATCGGCCGCAGCTTTCCATTGAGCTCGTAGACCCGCGGGAATCCTGTCGGGATATTGACATCGGCGATCGCCGTGTTCGGGATACGGTCAAGGTACTTGACAAGGGCACGGAGGCTGTTTCCGTGTGCTGCGACCAGAACCCTTCTTTCCTCGCACAGGGCCGATGCGATGGCACCGTGCCAGAAAGGAAGAACCCTGTTTAAGGTGTCTTCAAGTGATTCCGTTACCGGCAGCTCTGCTTCCGGTATCCCCCGATACCGGGGATCGAACTTCGGATGCCGCGGGTCGTCAGCGGATAGCGCCGGAGGTCGTTCCAGGTAACTGCGTCGCCACAAACGAACCTGTTCCTCGCCGTATCTTCTAGAGATCCCCTGCTTGTCAAGGCCCTGCAAGGCGCCGTAGTGCCGTTCGTTTAAGCGCCATGAATGGCTGATCGGGATGTACATCAGATCCATCTCATCGAGAACGATCCACACGGTCCTGATGGCGCGTTTCAGGACTGAAGTGAAGGCAACATCGAACGTGAAGCCCCCCTCCTTTAAAAGTCGGCCGGCTTGACGGGCCTCGTTGACACCCTGCCGAGAGAGATCAACGTCGGTCCACCCGGAAAACCTGTTCTCCCTGTTCCATATACTCTCGCCGTGGCGCAGCAGAGTTACCTGATACAATGCCATATCTCCTGTGTTTATCCCGATAGGTCAACGAACATTGTTCAGCGCTTCCCGGTAAAACGTTCTGAAGTACTCTTTTACCATCCTGCGGGTAGAGAAGGCCGGCCCCACGCTTTTCATGGCCTCCTTCATAACCTTTACCCACCCGTGAGGGATGCCATCGTCATCGACGGTGTAATAGAGAGGGATGATCTTTTTTTTCAGGAGATCGTACATGGCCCCCGCATCGGCCTTGTCCCGATCCTCCCCGGCTTTCTCCTCCTGCTCCCCGAATGACCACCCGTTCCTGCTGTTATACCCTTCAATCCACCACCCGTCCGGGATGCTCATCTGGGGCACGCCATTCAACGACGCCTTCATCCCGCTCGTCCCGCAGGCTTCCATCGGGGGGAGAGGATTGTTCAGCCAGACGTCCACACCGTGCACGAGGTACTGGGCAAGCTGTTCGTCATAATTCTCCACGAAGGCGATCCTCCCGCCCATCTCAGGGTCCTTGGCATAATTGAAGACCCTCTGCAGGATCCGTTTACCGGCATCATCAACCGGGTGCGCCTTGCCGGCGAATATGATCTGGATCGGGTTCCAGCGATCATTGATCATCTCTTTCAGCCGCTCAAGATCGGTAAAGATGAGATCTGCCCGTTTGTACGAGGCAAATCGGCGCGAAAAGCCGAGGGTTAAGTGTAACGGGTCCAACAGCGTACCTTCTGCCATGACCACCGAAGGGCTGATCTTACGGGACGCCCACGCCAGCCGGGTCCGTTCGCAGATCCTGTTGAGGAGCTTCACCTTCAGCCAGTAATGCGTCTGCCAGAGTTCCTCGTCCGGAATCGTATCGACCAGTCCCCACCGGGCAGGATCATCGTGGTCAGCCTGCCAGTCCCTCCCGAGATACTTGTCAAGGAGGCGTTCCATCTTCGGTTCTATCCATGTGGGGACATGGACGCCATTGGTGATGTGACCGATCGGGACCTCTTTCTCCGGAAGATCCGGCCAGAGGCTCTTCCACATCCGGCGGGATACCTCACCGTGGCGCCGGCTTACAGCATTATGGTACCGGGAGAGCCTCAGCGCAAACGCGGTCATGTTGAAGCCTGATGCCGGCTCTTCCGGGCGGATGCCGAGCCTGAAAAAGGCATCACGGTCAAGGCCGAGAAGAGGAAAGTAAGCATTGAAATATTTTTCCATCAGCGGGAAGGGAAAAATATCATTGCCGGCCGGTACTGGCGTATGTGTTGTAAAAATCGTTGTGCTTCTGATATACTCCAATGCTTCCGTGAAACTTATGCCTCCCGCAACCCGTTCCCTGATCCGTTCCAGCAGGGCAAAGGCAGCGTGGCCGTCGTTGAGGTGGGCGATTGAGTGCCGGATCCCGAGCACATTCAGCATTTCAGACCCTCCGATGCCCAAGACAATCTCCTGTCGCAGCCGCAGTTCGGTGTCCCCGGAATAGAGCCGGGACGATATGGACCGGTTCCATGGATCATTCTCCTTAATATCGGTGTCCATCAGGTAGAGGGGGATGCGGCCGACCATCACCTTCCAGACAGCAACATGGATCGAGGGCTTCATGAACGGCACTTCGATGACCAGCTGCACCCCGTCATCGCTAAGAACTCGGGTGATCGGGGCGCTGTCCCGGTCGAGAACATCATCGACAGTCTGCTGCCACCCGTCCTCACGGATCGTCTGGAGGATGTATCCTTCCGGGTACATGAACCCTACTGCGACCAGCGGGAGACCGAGATCGCTGCACTCCTTGAGATAATCGCCTGCCAAAAAGCCGAGCCCGCCGGCATAGAACGGTAGGGAGCGATGCAGCCCGTATTCTGCCGAAAAATACGCAATCGGCAGCAGGCTGCTGGAACCGGTGATCTGCGTTGAGAACCAGCCCCCCTTCTCTCCCATATCAGACCGGAACCGGTTCATGATTGCGGAATAATGGCTGACATACTCCGGGTCGTTCGCGGCAGCCTGGAAGACTTCCCCCGGAAGCTCCCGTAGCATCTTCACGGGATTGTGCACGCTCTCTTTCCATTCAGGCCGGCTGAGTATCTTGTACAACATCCTCGCGGCCGGATGCCAACTCCACCAGAGATTGTAGGCAAGTTCCCCAATGCCTCCGATCTGCTCAGGAATTTGCGGGAAACTGTCCCGTTCGCTCGCCATACAGCTCCGACATAGAATCCGGATACTAACTATAAAGCAATATGCCGAATTTTCAGATTTAATAAAAAAGATCTTTTCCGTGAACGAGATAGTACTCCCCGGCCAAATAATTAATATTTTTCGGGGCGATGAAGTTATATCCGAAGGTCTGCGATCCGGACCAGGACTCTTTCTATGAAGAAAAAGACGGTCAGGGAGATCGATGCTGCAGGTAAACGCGTCCTTGTCCGGGTGGACTTCAATGTACCGTTGCGGGGCACCGGGCAGATAGAGGATGACTCCCGAATTAGGGCATGTCTCCCAACAATCCAACTCCTTGCCGGGCAGGGTGCCCGGGTCCTCCTCTGCTCCCATCTCGGCCGCCCGAAAGGGCAGGTTGTCGAAAATCTCAGACTCGCACCGGTCGCGGACCGGCTTTCCAATTTGCTTGGGATGAAGGTGCGGGCGCTCCGGGACTGTGTTGGTCCCGAAGTCGAGGCGTCAGTGTCTGCGATGCGCGACGGTGAGATCATAATCCTCGAGAATCTCCGGTTCCATCCCGGGGAGGAGGCTGACGACCCGGCATTCGCCGCATCCCTTGCCCGGCTTGCGGACATCTATGTCAACGATGCGTTCGGGGCGTGCCATCGCAGGCATGCATCGGTTGTCGGGATATGTCAGTTTCTGCCCGCCGTCGCCGGGCTCCTTCTTGAACGGGAGCTGGTGATGCTCGGGGGACTTCTCGAGAACCCGAAACGGCCCTTTGCTGCGATTGTTGGCGGTGCAAAAGTAAGCGGGAAACTGGGAGTCTTGGAGAATATTATCACGAAGGTCAATATGCTCTTCATTGGCGGGGGAATGGCCGCAAGCTTTCTTGCGGCTAAGGGTTTCTCGGTTGGGGATTCTCCTGTCGAGCCGGAGAGGCTGAAGTACGTTAACGGCCTTTTAAGAAAGGCTGAAGCCTCCCGTGTCAGGATCTTTTTGCCACTCGATGTCCTGGTGGCGGAAAACACCCATATTAGTTCTGGTTCGCGGACCGTTGCCGTGTCAACGATCCCGAATCATACTATGATCGTGGATATTGGCCCGGAGACGATCGCCTTGTTTGTCCGGGAACTGAGGGCGTGCCGGACGGCATTCTGGAACGGGCCGATGGGGGTATACGAGATCCCTGAATTCTCTATTGGCACGCGCACGATCGCAGGTTCGCTTGCGGAATTGGATGCGGTCACCGTCGTCGGCGGCGGATCTACTGCCGCTATCGTAACCAGTCTCGGGTTCGCGGACCGAATGAGTCACGTCTCTACCGGGGGAGGTGCCTCCCTCCAGTTCCTTGCTGGCGAAGTCCTCCCCGGAATCGCAGCCCTCGGGATGCGTGAAGATCCACTGTTGCCCGCGGAAGAGCCGAAACTGGGGACACCGGCGTGACTTTCCGGATCTACCCGTCGTCACGAACCTCCGTTACCGGGGGCAGGCCACTCCTAACGGAGCGGGATCCTGCAACCGTTGCAGAGGATCGCATGTGGGTAATCTTTTAAGTCCAGCCCCACGTTACGGTCTTTGCCAGTTTGTAGAGGGAGGGGTCGACGGTCTTCTGGCGCCCGGCAACATCTTTGAGCGGGACACTCGTAATCATGTTGCCCCTGATTGCCACCATCTTCCCGAACTCCCCACCCTTGATAAGGTCGATAGCGGAGGCACCGAACCGGGTAGCGAGAATTCTGTCGAACGCCGTTGGTGAACCTCCTCGCTGGACGTGGCCAAGGATCGTGACCCGTGTCTCAAAACCGAGACCGCGTTCCAGCTCCTTTCCTAGCAGATTCCCTACACCGACGAATTTTTCGTGGCCACACTCGTTTTGGTCGTCTTCCAGGACTGGGAAGGCACCGATGTCTTCCCGGTGAGCCCCTTCCGCAATCGCAACGATCGAGAACTTCTTTCCGACTTCATACCGTGACCTCAGATGCTGGAAGACATCGTCCATCACGAAGTGCACCTCAGGGATCAGGATGATGTCGGCACCCCCGGCAATACCCGCCGTAAGCGCGAGCCATCCCACGTTCCGTCCCATCACCTCGACCACCATGATACGGTGGTGGGATTCAGCAGTGGTATGCAGGCGATCGATCGCTTCGGTTACAATAGAGACCGCGGTGTCAAACCCGATGGTCATATCGGTCTCGAAGATGTCGTTGTCGATTGTTTTAGGGATGCCGACAAGAGGGATCCCCTCTTTTGCCATATCATAAGCCGCTGAGAGCGTACCGTTACCAC
>Ga0326728_10000513_pt1 | contig 151611 bp, 124 predicted proteins | sample MB3enrmetagenome_FD_207602 | JGI IMG/M metagenome (GOLD analysis project Ga0326728, IMG submission 207602) | Lab enriched peat soil microbial communities from McLean, Ithaca, NY, United States - MB31MN | ecosystem: Environmental > Terrestrial > Soil > Wetlands > Peat | place: USA: New York... | reverse complement strand
TGACCTTGATTTTGCGCCACCGCGCGTCGTGGACATGATTGCTTGGTCGGTATCCCAGAACATATTGATTCCGCAGCTCCATGCCGATCTTGGACGCAATGTCCGGCAGATCACTTAGATGCTCGACAGCGAAGACGCGGCCACCCGTCAATTCCGTGATTTCACTGAGCAGCGACGGCCCGTGGAGCTCCTCCGGCGTTCGATTACGATTTCCAAGCGGGTCAAAAATGCCGATGGCATAGAGCTGCGTATCCGCTTCCTTGACCAAGCGCTTGATATCGTTCTCGTTGTACCTGCTGTGATTATCGCCTCCATCGGAAAGGATGAGCAAGGAACGTTTGGCGTTATGTGCACCCCTCATCTGGCTGAGGCCCAGGTAGATGGCATCCAGTAGCGCGGTCCTGCCGCCAGGGGCAGTGAGCATCATGCGGCTTTGCAGGTCTTCCACGCTGTTGGTGAACGCGCTGGTCAGCTCCGCGCGTTCATTGAAGCTCACCAAAAAGAATTCATCCTGCGGATTGGCCGTCTTGAAGAACTCCACCGCCGCATCGCGGGCTTTATCTATCTTGTCGGACATGCTGCCGCTAAAATCAAAGATGACTCCGATGGAGATAGGCACGTCTTCGGAAGAGAAGGAGACGATTTCCTGCTCGATGTTGTCCTCGAAGACACGGAAATTGTCGGTTTCCAGGCCCGTGACCAGGCGGTTGTAAGGGTCTGTGACGGTCACGTTGACCAGGGCCAGATCCACGTCCGTGTGAATGATCTTTCCGGGGATGATCTTCACTGCGGGGGTGTCCCGCGTGACCGCGCCGAGCTTTGGCGGCGCTGGCGAAGCTCCGGCGGGTACCAGATCTTTGGGGGCATCCTGGGCCCAAAGAGGGGCTCCAAGACAGAGCAGCAACACGCAAGCGAACAAGCGCGAAATCGCAAGCATACACAAAACGCGGTTCTCGCAGATAGCGCGCTTCACGGCTCCCCCTCCTCCCGGTCTGCCGGGAGGGCCGCGCAGAGACTTCATAATAGCACCCGGATTCCGGAAGGCAAGCCCTCTCCGCGCAAGAGGCAACAACGACTGGAAGTGCCGACGAAGCCTGCGCCATGTGCTAGCATCGCTTCAAGAAGGAACCGGGAAAGGGCGAAAGAATGAGCGATCCCAAAGTGATTGTGGTGATCCCCTCGCGCTACGCTTCGACGCGGCTGCCGGGGAAGGCGCTGGTGCAACTGGCGGGGAAGCCTATGGTGCAGCACGTTTATGAACGGGCGAAGCGCGCGCAAACCGTTCATCGCGTGCTGGTGGCGACGGATGATCAACGCATTATCGATGCCGTGACGGCCTTCGGCGGCGAAGCGCAGATGACTCGCGCCGACCATCGCACCGGCACGGAGCGCATCGCCGAGGTGGCTGTGCATGAGGCCGGCGACGTGTTCGTCAACGTCCAGGGAGACGAACCGCTGATCGATCCGGTGGCGATTGACACCGCCGTGGGCGCGCTGCTCGAAGAGCCGCAGGCGCAAATATCCACGGTGGCCACTGCGATCCGCCATGCCGGAGACATCATGGATCCCAACGTGGTGAAGACGGTGCTCGACTTCGATGGCAATGCGCTCTATTTTTCCCGCGCCCCGATCCCCTGGATCCGCGATACGCAACAGAAATTGCACGTAAAGTACTGGAAGCACCTGGGGCTCTACGTCTTTCAACGAGAGGCGCTGCTGGAGTTTCCCACGCTGCCGCAGGGCGAACTGGAAAAGATCGAACAGCTCGAGCAGTTGCGGTGGCTGGAGAATGGCTGGAAAATCCGCGTGGCCGAGGTCGCGCATGATGCCGTGAGCGTGGATGTTCCCGAAGACGTGGCGCGCGTCGAAAAGCTGATGCAAAAATAAGACCGCCCGGCAACGGAGAATTTTGCCGCACGGCAGGTTGATGAAGCCGGGAAGCAGGTTCCCCTGGGGGCCGCCTGCTCATTGCGATTGTTGCGAAACGAAACCGGCGAGCACGCGGCCGGTATCGGCGCTGACCACCAGAACCGTGTTGGCGTCAACGATGTAGGCCTGAAAGTTATACGTGGTGGACAAGGGGCTGCCAGCCACGATTTGGAACGCATTGTTGTTGGTGCCGCCGGAGTTGATGGTCAGCGTGCCTTGCGTACCGATATTGGCGTATGGCGCGATGCCCCTGGTGCCGAGAATCGTGCCATCCGCGACACCGGAGATGTTGTTGGTGGCGCTACTCGCCAGGGCATATTGCCCAACGAAATTCTCCACGCCAGGGGACACGCCAGTGGAGCTGACATCCACTCCGCTCCAATTGAAGACATAATTGCCGGCAACACCAGCGGCGGTGAAGGGGGAACCTGTTTGCGCGAGCAAAGTGCCATCCTCGACGAAACCGCTGGTGACGTTCTGGATGACACCACTGGTCGCAGTGGTCAGGTAGAACACGTATTGAAATGCAAGGCCGGAGGTGGAGTCCGTGAAGGTGAAGGTGCCGCGGCCACTGCCAGGATAGGTCGTGTCAATCAAATAGCTGGCGTTGGAGATGTTGGTTCCCTGCGAAATGTGGAGCGGCGTGCCATCGTTGTTTTCGTCGTAGGAAACCGCGCTGATGCCGCCCGCATTCGCGGTGAACCGAGCGGCCGCCGCGTCTGGGCCTGCAGTGGACGAGCCGCCAACCTGATAGACAAAGTTGCCGGTAAAGCCGGCAGTGGTCGTAGGAATAGCGCCGGATTGGAGAACTCCGTCGCCCGAGGAACCTCCGAAGGAATCCTCCTCGATGAACTTGATGCGGGTGGCATCCACGATGTAGAAGGCAAAGGTATAGCCGCTGGCGAATTGTAGGGTGCCGCGGCCGAACGTGGTTCCGTTCACGGAATCGAGTGTGTAGGTCGATTGGGCAATCGTGCTGGCGCCAGAAGGGCCGTTGATGCTGTCATTGGTATCGGAGACGCCGCCGGTGATAAGCCCGCTGCCATTTGCGGCGATATATCCGATGATGGAAATGACGTTTGTACTAGAGTCGGCCAAGGTCACGCCAGAGAAATCAAATACGTAATTTCCGTTGAAGCTATTGGCGAGAAAATCGGCGGTGGTTTGAAGGTTGAAGCTGCCGCTCGCTGCAAAGAGTCCATCGGTTTCCACCAGGAAGCCCTGGTTGCTGGACTGGAGATACATGGCAAACGTCACCTTGTTGCCCGCGCTATCCTGCAGGGTGAGTGTGCCGCGGCCATCTGCCTGCACGGAATAGCTGCCACTCGCAAAAGTAACTTCCTCAGCGGTGGGTGAAACGGCGAGGTCCACCAAGTCTTCCATGGCGCTCTTGATGTTGCCGGCACCATCTGCAACGAAGCTGCCGGTTTGCGCGGCGTATGCGCCGCAGGTCTGGCCCCCGGAGCAGTTCGCCGTCACGCCGCTGATGGAAAAAGCATACTGGCCCTTTAGGCTGCTGTCGGAGAAGCCACCGGTCGGAGGTGGAGTGACAATCGGGGAACTGCCGCCACCGCTGCAGGCGGCAAGCACGGCGGCGAGGGCCAGAGTTGCGATCGACAGGATACGCTTCACAGTGCGCCTCCCACGGGCTTGCTTGCGGGGCTATTTTTCGGCCCCCAGTAGGAATACGGAATGCCGCGCGGGCTGCGCACGGCCAGCGCCTGAGTGCCTTTCTGCACAATGCGCGCCAGGAAGGGTGTGGCACTTCCGAAGGCTACGTTCTCGCCGATAATGCGCAGGGTATCGCCCGTTTGGATGTTGAAATGGTTTGCCGCCAAGAGCCGGGCATCCCCAAGGTGAATATCCACAACGCCGCCCGTGGTTTGCAGGGTGACATGGGCGCCGAGCGGGGGTGTGGTCGAGGATTCGGTGAAGGCGATGACCGTCCCAACGAGTGTGCCCTCGCGCTTTAGGTCATAGCCCGAAGATCGCACTGGAGTTTGCGTGGTCCTCTCCTGCCCCATTGCTGTGCAGCAGAAAAGCGCTATCCCCGCAACAATCCCTTGAATCATCTTTCGCGTTTGCATTGTTCGCCTCATTGCTCGATTTCCATGCCGCGCTCCGCCATAAGGCCACATGGATATAGACGCTTTCGGACCCATGCCGCGTCGCGCGCAAGTCCTGGCTGGAACAGCTTTGCGTCCCACAAGCCGCTGAGTAGACCTTACCGCACATCCCGGTGATGGGAACCCGGGAAAGCAGAAAAGGTTTCCTGCGGTAGAAAAAATTCCGATGATTGCGAACGAAGAGTTTGCATTGACAGCCCGCGGTGTTCCGAACATAATTGTATGTACGTCAATCCTGCGGAGGTTCGATAAGCTCAGATCTGCTCGGAGCGGACGCGAGCGACCCGGATGGCGCCAAAATATATCTTTGTAACTGGTGGTGTGGTTTCCTCACTTGGCAAAGGCGTAGCATCATCCTCCATCGGCTGTCTCCTGGAAAGTCGCGGCTTCAAAATCACCATCCAAAAATGCGATCCGTACCTGAACGTGGATCCCGGAACGATGAGCCCCTTTCAGCACGGGGAGGTTTTCGTCACCGACGACGGAGCGGAGACGGACCTCGACCTGGGCCACTACGAACGCTTCACCCACGTTAAGCTGACGCGCGACAACAACTGGACCACCGGGCGCATCTACGAAACCATTCTCACGCGGGAGCGCCGCGGCGATTACCTGGGGAAGACCGTGCAGGTCATCCCGCACGTCACCGACGAGATCAAGCGCTGCATCCGCAAAGTCTGCGAAGGCATCGATATCGTGATCGTGGAAATTGGCGGGACTGTTGGGGACATCGAGTCCCTACCGTTCCTGGAAGCGATTCGCCAGATGCGTTTGGAGCTCGGCCCAGAGAATACGCTCTTCGTGCATGTGACGCTGGTGCCATTCATCGCGGCCGTGGGCGAACTGAAAACCAAGCCCACGCAGCACAGCGTGAAGGAGTTGCTGGGAATCGGGATTCAGCCGGACATCCTACTGTGCCGGAGCGATCGTCACCTTCCGGCGGAGCTCAAGAAAAAGATCGCGCTGTTCTGTAACGTCGCGGAAGCTCGCGTCATTTCCATGGAGGATGTGAAGACGATCTACGAAGTCCCCGTGGAGCTGAACAAGGAAGGGCTGGACGCGCAGATCATCCGTTCGTTGCGGCTCGAAGAGCGTCCCGCGGACATGCAGCCCTGGCTGGACATGCTCGATCGCCTGCATCATCCGCACGGCGAAGTGCGCATCGGGATCGTCGGGAAGTACGTGCAATTGGAAGACGCGTACAAGAGTTTGCGCGAGGCTCTGCTGCACGGCGGGCTGGCGCACAACCACAAGACGGTCATCGATTGGATCGAGTCCGAGGAGATCGATTCGTTGGAAGCTGCGGAGAAACGATTGCGCGGCTATGACGGTATCCTGGTGCCCGGCGGTTTCGGCAAGCGCGGCATTCAGGGAATGATCTACACGATTCAGTATGCCCGCGAGTATAAAGTGCCGTACTTTGGCATCTGCCTGGGAATGCAATGCGCCACCATCGAATACGCGCGCGATGTGGCCAACTTGAAACAGGCGGACAGCACGGAATTCGATCCACAAACGCCGAATCGCGTGATTTACAAATTGCGCGAACTTCTGGGCGTCGACGAAATGGGCGGCACGATGCGCCTGGGGGCGTGGCCGTGCAAGCTGGAGCCTGGCTCGTTCGCGCACAAGGCATACGGCAAGCTTGAAATCAGCGAACGCCACCGGCACCGCTACGAATTCAATCGCGAATACGAGAAGGTTCTGACGGCTGCCGGGCTGAAAATCACCGGACGCACGCCGGATGAGAATTACGTGGAAATTATCGAGGCGCCCAACCATCCGTGGTTCCTCGGCTGCCAATTCCATCCGGAGTTCAAGTCCAAGCCATTTGATCCTCATCCGCTGTTCGCGGCGTTTATCGGGGCAGCGTTGGAGCACAAGCTCCAGAAGTCGCGCCCGTCGGCCACCTCAACCGCCACCACGACGGCGCCCGTCGCAGAAACCAATCACCCGGCGGCCGCCCTGCGGGCCACGCCTCACGCCGCTGCTTGATTTCTCTTCGAGCCGTCGCGATGGTTCGTCGCCTAAATCCGAGGGAACGGCTTGCGGCAGGTCTGTGATATCTTCGACTCATCGATGACCACCACTCGCGAAATCTCGCTCGGCTCCCTCCGCCTCGGCGGCAATAACCCACTCTTTCTGATTGCGGGCCCCTGCGTCATCGAGTCCGAACGTCATGCGCGGATGATGGCGGAGCGCGTGGCGAAAATCGCGGCGGATGCGGGTGTGCCGTACATTTTCAAGGCTTCCTACGACAAGGCCAACCGCTCATCCGTGAAGTCCTACCGCGGCCCGGGGCTGGCGGAGGGCTTGCGCATCCTTGGCAAAATCAAAGCCGATTTGCATTTGCCCATCCTCACGGATATTCATGACGCTTCGCAGGCCACGCCAGCAGCCGAAGTGGCAGACATTCTGCAGATACCAGCGTTCCTCTCGCGGCAGACCGATCTGCTGGTTGCCGCAGCCAAAACAGGGCGCATCGTCAATGTCAAGAAAGCACAGTTTCTTTCGCCGTGGGACATGAGCAATGTCACCGAGAAAATTGCCGCGGCCGGCAACTCCAATATTATGCTGACGGAGCGAGGCGCCAGTTTCGGGTATAACAACTTGGTCGTGGATATGCGTACATTCCCGGTGCTCCAGAAACTTGGCTACCCTGTCGTCTTTGACGTGACCCATTCCGTGCAGCTTCCCGGGGGACAGGGCCACGCAAGCGGCGGCCAGCCCGAATTCATCGAACCACTCGCGCGCGCGGGTGTAGCCGCTGGCGTTGACGGCATTTTCCTGGAGACCCACGACAATCCCGCCGACGCACTTTCCGACGGGCCTAATGCCCTGCCCTTGACGCAGCTTCCGCAACTCCTGGCCCGCCTGAAAGAGCTTTCCACACTCGTTCGCCGCTGGAGCGACGCATGAGCCTGGAAACCGCGCGCCGCGTTCTCCGCATTGAAGCGCAGGCCATCCAGGACGTGCTGGCGCGACTCGACGCTTCGTTCGATCGCGCGGTCGAAGTGCTCTTCGCTTGCAAGGGACGCGTGGTTGTGACGGGCATGGGGAAATCCGGGCTCATCGGCCGCAAGATTTCCGGAACGCTCTCGAGCACCGGCACGCCGTCGTTCTTTTTGCATCCGGCGGACGCGCTGCACGGCGATCTGGGCATGCTGGCGCGGGGCGATGCCCTGCTGGCCATCAGCTACGGCGGCGAAACGCAGGAAATCCTGAATCTGCTGGAGACGCTGAAACGCTTGGAGATCGCCATCGTCACGCTCACTGGGAATCCGCAGTCGACGCTGGCGGAAGCCAGCGATGTGGCTCTGGACGTCAGCGTGAAGGAAGAAGCTTGCTCGCTGAATCTTGCGCCGACGGCCAGCACCACCGTGGCGATGGCCATCGGCGATGCTCTTGCCATTTCCTTGCTGGAGAAGCGCGGGTTTCGGCCGGACGATTTCGCGGCGCTGCATCCCGCCGGGCGACTGGGCAATAAACTCCTGCGCGTTGAACACTTGATGCACTCCGGCGATGCCATGCCCCGTGTGGCGCCGGATACGTCGATGCCTGCCGTGTTTCATGAAATGTCCGCGAAGAAACTTGGGATGACCACCGTCACCACGCCCGAGGGCAAACTGGCGGGCATCCTGACGGATGGCGACCTTCGCCGCCTGATGGAAAAACACGGCGGCGCGACGCTGGCCATGACCGCCGGCGATTGCATGGTGCGCACGCCGCAGACCATCGGTCCAAAGCTGCTTGCCAGCGAAGCGCTGAACCTTATGGAAAAGAAAAAGATCACCTCCGTCGTGGTGATCGACCCGGTCTCGCAAAAAGTGGTCGGCGTCGTCCACCTCCACGACCTGTGGACGCTCGAACTTATGTAGTTCTGGAATAAGACATGACTACCCTTCCTGGCGTTCCAGTGGCTGCTCCTATTTTTCTGAACTCCCCCGAGGAAATCGAAAAACGCGTCAGCCTCGGGCAGGTCCGTTGGGCTGCCCCGCTTCTCTTCTTGCCTGCGCGCACGGTGTTTATGCTCGTCAGCCAGGCACTTGTCGCGGGTCTCTTGCGACTGCAAGGCCGCGCTTCTCCCTGGCATGCCGCCGGTCCCTGGTGGACTGTCTGGGGCACACTGGTTGACGTGGGCTGCCTCGCGTGTCTTTTCTTCCTGACTCGGCGCGAAAATCTTCGCATTCGGGATCTCCTCGGGCCTTTGCCTCGCTGGCTCGTGCCCAAAGGCATCGCTTGCTTCCTGCTCATCTTTCCTTTCTTTTTACTAGGCGGACCCCTGGCCAGTTGGATCGTCTACCACTCCTGGCAGGCGCCGATCCCTGCCGGCGAAATCTTCGGGCGCCACTTGCCGCTGTGGGGCGTTCTTTATTCCCTCCTGATCTGGTGGCCCATCTGGTCGGTCACGGAGGAGTTTGCCTATCAGGGATACCTCGCCTCGCGCTTCGCCGCTCTTTCCCGCCATCGCTGGGCTCCCTATTGCCTGGTGGGATTCTGGTGGGCGTTGCAGCACAGTTTTCTCCCCTTCGCGTTAAACTGGCGGCTCATTCTGTGGAGATTTCTCGCCTTCGTTCCCGGAACACTCGTTTTCCTGGCGGTTTACTTGCGTACGCGAAGGCTTGCCCCGCTCATTGTGGCGCACTGGATGATGGATCTATCCGCCGCGGTGATGACCCTCTCGTTCTGAGCGAATCTCTCTTTCCGCTGAACGTGTTTTTGTATTTCTATTCGCGCAATTGCTCTTCTTCGCGATCTCTGGTTTCTTGGGCTGGTCATCGGCCATCCCGCTCCTGTCTCCACGCACCGTACCCTTCTTCGCATGCCTGCTTCCTGATCTCTGATTGCTGATTACTGATATCTGATATCTCTTCACATTCCTGCTAAAATTGGGCATTCATCACCCGATGGAGGACCAATTGGCTCGCGCCCGGAAGATTTCTCCCGCTCTCAAGAAACGCGCTGCGAAGATTAAGCTGCTGCTCATGGACGTGGACGGCACCATGACCGATGGCGGCGTCACCTTGCTTTCGCAGCTCGACGGAACCGCGCTGGAGATCAAAACGTTTGATGCACACGACGGTCAAGGCCTCACGCTGGCCCGGACCGCGGGTCTCAAGACAGGCTTCATCACTGGCCGCGAAAGCCCGGCACTCCTGCGGCGCGCGCACGAAATGCGCATGGACTATGTGTACATGAAAGTCCCTGTGAAGCTGCCCGCGTATGAAGAAATTCTGCAGAAATCCGGCTTGCCCGAATCCACGGTCGCTTTTGTGGGCGACGATCTGCCGGACCTCCCGGTAATGCGGCGCGTGGGCTTGGCGGTCGCTGTCGGGGACGCGGCCGCGGAGGTCAAGGAGGTCGCGCACTACACCACGCGCGCCCTCGCCGGCCACGGCGCGGTTCGCGAAGCCGTCGAGTTAATCCTCAAGTCCAAGGGCATCTGGGAAGACATGATCGAAAAAGCCCGCGCGTAGTGATATCTTCTGCGAACCATCCGCTGCCCACTATTGAGCCACTACCAACACGTGAAGGTGCTTGACATTGCCACAAGCTGGTTACAGACTCTGCCCAACGCGCTACTGCTTTCCCTTGGGCCAAAATTCTTGCGGTGCGCTCGACGTGGGGAAAAATCGAAATGAAAACCAACTATCTTGCCGTGGTTGTTGCAGCAATCGCGTACTTTGTTCTCGGAGGCCTTTGGTACGGCGTTCTCTTTCACAAACCCTGGATGAACCTGGAGCAGATGACCATCGAACAAGCGCGGGGTGTGAGCCACGTGGTTCCCTATATCGTTTCATTTCTCCTGGAATTGCTGGTGGCCTACGCGCTGGCGCAACTCTGCATCTGGCGCAATGCCAATACCGCCTCGCGCGGCGCCTCCATCGGTGTTCTGGTTTGGATCGGTTTTGTCGGACCCATCGCGTTGATGACCTACATGTTCGAGATGCGCCCTAGAGCGTTGTATGCGATCAATGAGTTCTATCCGCTTGCAGGCCTGATTCTGATGGGCGCGATCCTGGGCGCCTGGAAGAAGAAAGCCGCGTAGCCAACTGCGTTGGCGCTTCGGTGGGTTCCCGGGCGATGATGTTGCCGGGCGCAGCGGGCGGGCGCTAAACTGGGAAGCCCATGAATCGCACTCTTCTATGGACAGCCGTTTCGGTCGGAGGGCTGGTGGTCCTCGCCTACGTCGGCCTGAGCATTCTCGCGGGCGGGCCGAAGGACGCCATCGGGATGCTGCGGTTCGCCCTGCCATACATGCACCGCGGAAAATTGAAGGTGGGTGACAGTGCGCCCGATGCGCAACTGGTGGCGCTGGATGGCGCCACGCGCTTCCATATTCGTGAACGCAGCAACAGGCGCCCGCTGGTCCTGGTATTCGGCAGTTTCACTTGACCGCCCTTCCGTCGCCAGGTCGGCGACATCGTGCAGATCTATGACGATTACAAGGACCATGCCGATTTTCTGACCATTTATATCCGCGAAGCGCATCCGCTCGACGAGTGGCGCATGAAATCGAACGAAAAAGACAAGGACGATGTCTGCTACGTCCAGCCCAGAACCCTGGCCCAGCGAGTTGCCATCGCCAACGATTTCACGCAACGCTTCAAATTCCCCGTGCCCTTCGGTATCGATGAAATGAACAATGCCGCCAACAGCGCCTACGCCGCGTGGCCCGAGCGGCTCTACATCCTGGACGAGAGCGGCCGTATCTCCTACAAGGGCGGCAACGGCCCCTTCCAGTACGATCCCAAGGAAGTTCGCGCGTGGCTCGCGCAACGCTACGGCGAAGTGAAGCATGCGGAGCCGGCGGCTGAGAAGAAGAGCTGAGCAGGGCGATCCTCTCGAATTTCGGCCAAATTGGATTGCGCGGCGCCCGGATCTGGGGAAGGTCTCAGGTCTGAAGTCCCGAGCTAGGGGGATGACAACGAAGAAACCCATTGCACGCCAGTCTGCGGAATGCGCCGCGAACAAGGCCAAAAGGGTCGGGCTCGCCCGCGCGCTCTCTAAGCTGGGCTTCTGCTCGCGCACGCAGGCCATAGCTTTGATTCGCGAGGGTCAGGTGCGCCTGAATGGAACGACGCCGCGCAATCCGGAAACACCCGTGCGCCTGGGAGTGGATCGCATCGAGGTTGCCGGGAGGCCGCTCCGCGCGGCGGAGAAAATCTACGTGATGATGAATAAGCCGCGCGGCATTGTGACTTCCGCCGCCGACGAGAAGGGCCGGGACACGATTTACTCGCTTTTGCCCAAGGGCCGGGATTGGCTCGCTCCCGTGGGCCGTCTGGACAAGGCCAGCGAAGGATTGCTGCTTTTGACCAATGATTCGGAGTGGGCGGCGCGGATCACGAACCCCGCGACTCATCTGGAGAAGAGCTATCACGTGCAAATTGCCGCAAAGGCGGAGGCACGGCTGATCGAGGCTCTGGAACGCGGTGTGGAGGCACAAAAGGGCGAAGTGCTGCACGCAAAGCGAGCCCGAATGTTGCGCGCGGGCGAGAAGAACTCCTGGCTGGAAATGATTCTCGACGAGGGCAAGAATCGCCACATTCGCCGGATGCTGGAAGTTCATGGCATCGAGGTCTTGCGGCTGGTGCGGGTTGCCATTGGGCCCTTGCAGCTTGGAGATTTGCCCAAAGGTGCGTTCCGCACGCTGCACCCAAAGGAGAAGGCGGCGCTCGACCGCGCCATGGGGAGCAAGCCCAAGTCCGAAGCGTGAACAGCGGCGATTCGAGAACCGCCTCTGCGCGACGCCTGATATCCGCTGACGGCGGACAGGAAATATCGAAAAATCCGCTATTTATAAGGGTTTATGGAGCGGGCGATGGGAATCGAACCCACGTCCGAAGCTTGGGAAGCTTCTATACTGCCATTGTACGACGCCCGCTCGTTTCTCCAGCTTTTTGATTATACACAACGAGGCAACGGCTCGTACAGACCGGCCATTTCCCCTGTTTTCCAAATCCACTCCGGCAAACGCCCACCTGCACTGCCAGATCGTCGGAGTTTGCTAGTGGAAACTCTCGCATAGAAGGCGGGCAGTGGCCGTGGCCAGCGCGAGCAGGCCAAAAGTACTAAAAAGCATCCCCACAAGCGAACGCACGCCCGAATCTCACCGCCAGGAATGAATACGATTCACGACCGTGCGTAACTTCAAGCGCGCCAGACTTGGAGGAAACCGGGCACAAACTCGCGCAAAATCCAGAAACCCGCAGTGAACTCAGAGACTCCAAGCCACTGGAAAAAATTGGTGGGCTCGCCAGGATTTGAACCTGGGACCAACGGATGCAGCACCCAATTTTGCACCTGCTACCACCGAAGCGTTTTGCACGAATGATATACTCGCTTCGTGATCTATGAACCAAGACTCGCAACAATTCTCTGTCCCCCCCACGGAAGCACCTCTTATCTCGCAGCGGGTTGAGGCAGGGCCACTTGCCCTTAGGACTTTTTCTTTTTATGGGTCTTTCTTAAAATAAATTCGGCCTCGTGCTTTGCTTCAGGCTCTGGATGTGCATGCAAAAAATGTCCCGACTGTCTTGTAAGAGAGCGTAAGCAAGGTGGCAGCATGCGCAGTATGAGTGCTTCAGTATCGTGAGTCACCTGCTTATTCTTTATGACATACCAACTGAAACGGTCCCAAAATTCGCCTCTTGTTCTGCTACGCCTAGCTCCACGTACTCGACTTCTGATATTGCCCTTCCCAACATAGACAGGCAGGGAACCGTCGTAGAGAATGTAAACACCTTGCCCGCCTTGTTTGCTGCCCGGAATCTTCTCAATGTTTTCTAGGTTCTTTGCCCACATCTCCCCGAACTTGCGCACAAGCCGCATGGCAGCCCTCCTACGTGACTCACGGCATTACCCCTGCGCGGATTCTATCACGCTGGGAATCCGGGGAATCAGGGGACGAATCCGGAATCCGGGGACAGACCGGACGTTTTCTCCCCGCGCACTATCCCATCATCGCCAGAAAACTCTTCCCGTGCGGAATCGCCCCGCCAAAATTCTCCGCAATGGTCTGCCCCATGTCCGCCAGAGTTTCCCGCACGCCAAGACTTGTGCCGTGCTGGTTTGCCGGCGTGTACGCCAGGATCGGCACATACTCGCGTGAATGGTCCGTGGTTGCCCAACGAGGATCGGGGTCACACCCATGGTCCGCGGTGATCATCAGCAGGTCGCGCTCCGTAAGCAGCGGCAAGTATGAAGCCAGCCACACGTCGAACTCCTCCAGTGACCGCGCAAATCCCTCTAAATCCTTGCGGTGACCATAGAGCATGTCGAAATCCACCAGGTTGCAGAAAATTAGCCCGCTCTTGCGATCCCGCGCTGCTTCCACCAGCTTTTCCATTCCATCGGCATTGGATTTTGTGGTGACATAAGCGTCGACCCCGCGCCCGTTGTAAATATCGTGGATCTTGCCGACGCCGAACACCGGCACGCCGCGGTCCTTTAGCACATCCAGCAGCATCGGCTTTGGCGGGTCCACGGCGTAATCGTGCCGCCGCGATGTCCTCATGAAATTTCCCGGCGTGCCCGTGAACGGCCGCGCAATCACGCGCCCTACGCGGTGTTTCCCATCCAGCAATTTCCGCGCGATTTCACACATGCGATACAGCTCCGCGATCGGGATCACCTCTTCGTGCGCCGCAATCTGGAACACGCTGTCCCCCGACGTGTACACAATCGGTTTCCCCGTCCGCATGTGCTCCTCGCCCAATTCCTTGATAATCTCTGTCCCGGACGCCGGCTTGTTTCCCAGCGTCTTTCGGCCAATCTGCTTCTCAAGCGGCTCCAGCACCTCCGGCGGGAACCCCTGCTTGTACACGGGAAACGCCTGCTCCAGCCACACTCCCGCCATTTCCCAGTGACCCGTGGTGGTGTCTTTCCCCGGCGAATGTGTCGCCCCTTTCCCATAAAATGCGCGCGGTGCCTGCGCGGGCTGTAGATGCTTCAATGGCGCGATATTGGCCAGCCCAAGTTCCACCAGCGTGGGAATCCGCAATGGACGCGATTCGGCGATGTGGCCCAGCGTGTTGCGTCCCGTGTCGCCATACTCCGCCGCGTCCGGCAGCTCGCCAATCCCCACGCTATCCAACGCGATCCAGATCACGCGCTCAAACTTCGCCATTCGATTGCCTCTCCGCCTATCACTTGCCCGAAAGCACTGTTGCCCCAAACAACTCCGTTATATTCCTCTTAAGGGGGTCAGGGCTTCAGCCCTGACATAAAGCCTGCAAATAACTTGGGCTTTAGCCCCTGAGGACTCAGAAAGTCTTCACATTATCTTGGGCCACAACTCTAGCATAGCGTGCCCCGCTCCGGGCGATTGACCCTCTCCCCAAGTAGCCCTACGATGTTCCCAGCGGCCTCTCCGGGTGAACTTTTTCCTCATTCTCAGCGTACTACTTGTATAGAAGGAGTGCCCATGTCACAACAGGGTCGCACGCGAAGCGGTTCGGTGGTGTTTCCGCTTCTTCTGATTGCTCTTGGCACTTTGTTCTTGCTCTGGCGTTGGCTGCCCGATTTTGATCCCTTCCCGGTTCTCTGGAAGTATTGGCCGCTCTTCCTGATTCTCGTGGGTGCTGGGATGCTCTGGGACCGCATGCAGCGCCACCGCGATCCGCAATCCGCGCCGACGTTTCCCGTTGGCTCCATGGTTGGCACGCTGCTGTTCCTGTTCGTTCTCACCTTTCTGCTCTGGCATCATCATTCCACCCACCGTATGCACTGGACGAATTGGGATACCGTTTCCACCGGCGGCAGCAGCCACGACACCAAGACCGTCAACCTGCAAGGCGCCAAGGCCGTTCACATGAACCTGGAAATGCCTGCCGGTGAGCTGCGCCTCGAGGGCGGCGCGCAACAATTGCTGGAAGCGGAATTCGATCGCAGCGGCTCCTGGGGAGTGCCGGAAGTGGCCTATTCTGTCGAGAACGGTGTCGGCTCCTTGACCATCAATCAGGAGGGCATGAAGATCGCGGGAAACTCGGACAACACCTGGAGCTTGAAGGTGAACGACACGACGCCCATCGAACTCAAAGTGGATGTGGGCGCCGGTAAAGGCGAATTTCATCTCGCCAAGGTGAATTTAACGAGCCTCGAACTCAATATTGGCGCCGGCCAGGCTAACGTTGACCTCACCGGCGAGCGCGCCAAGGACCTCCGGGCCGAAATACATGGTGGCGTGGGTGAAGCCGTCGTCCGCCTGCCGAAAAACGTAGGCGTTGTGGCCACGGTCCACGGCGGCCTCGGCTCCGTGGATGTCCACGGCCTCAAGGAAGAAGCCGGCCAGTACGTGAACGCCGCCTACGGCAAATCTCCCAGCACTATTCGCCTCACCGTCGAAGGCGGCATCGGCCACATCCGCCTCGAACAAGAATGACTCGCTCCTTTGCGGTGATTTCTACAGTACCGGGTCAGTTTCCGGCTGGCGCGCTACGCATCTGAAGAACAAGAGAGAAAGTAAAGGTCGGTTGAACCGCCATCGCCGCGCATACAAGCTACGATGCGATCTTCAGGGGGAGGGCGCAGAGCTTCCTTTCATCACGCCATACCCAAAGTCTTACGATACTAACAATCGTGCTAGAATTTGGGCTGCATGAAGCACGACCCTCTTGTTGTGCTGATCCAAATGCGTTGAACCCTGAGGCAATTGCGATGGGTGATTTGAGCCGGACCGGCGTTTCGATTGACTCCGATCTCTTGGAGCGATTCGACCGCTTTATCGAGAGCCAGGGGTATGCGAACCGCTCGGAGGCATTTCGCGACCTCATTCGCGATCGCCTGGTATCGGCCGCGGTTCACGCTCCAAATGCCGAGGTCATCGGAACCGTCACCCTAATTTACGATCACCATACGCGGCTTTTACCCGAGAAACTCACGGATATCCAGCATGAACACCACGAACTCATCATTTCCACTTTGCACGCCCACCTTGACCACGAAAATTGCCTGGAGGTGATCGTGCTTCGCGGGAAATCAAGGGATGTCCAAAAGCTGGCAGACCGGCTCATTAGCACGAAAGGAGTTCAACATGGGCGTCTCGTGATGAGCTCGCCGGAAACCGTTTCGCGCCATTCCAAGTAAATTCTCACGTTGGTTCTCATCCCCAGTGTTTCTCCCGTGCGGCCACACCCCATTGAGCGTATCGGACGGTTTGCCGGACGTAGCGCTGCTTTTATGGGTGCAAACTGATTGTGGACGAATAAAAAATGGAGTGGAGAAAGTTTTCTCCAGTCCTCGCACAGGAATGCACATCAGATCACTGAGGCAGAAGTCGCAGTGGCTATTCGAACCGGAATTGTAACCCGAATCGCACCTGGAACGGTTCGGCGGGGTGGAAAACGTTTGTGAATGCCGGCGCGGCTGTTGGCGTTATTCGCGAGACATAGGCGTAGGTAATGTCGTCATTGCGGCGATTAGTCAAATTCAAAAGATCAGCCGAAATGCGCCATTGCTTATTAAATTGATAACCGACTTCCGCATTGAGCAATAACGTAGCCGCTGAGCGATTTATTCCGTCGGACGTCAAATTGCGCGGGCCAAAGTAGCGCAAGCGGATAGTCGACGTAAAGCCTTTGTAATCGCGCAGTGTGATGCCCGATACAATCACCACCCTAACCGCTTCGGGAACAAGCTTGCCACCCGGGCCTTGCACAGGATACTGGCCACCACCCACGTTGGTATACGCCGCATCATCGGGGTCTACTTGGGTAAATTGGGCGCGGGAGTCCGCCATGTCTAAATCAAAAACCAAATGTTCAGTTGGCATGTAGTAGTTCGCCCATTCGATGCCATAGCGGTTGCTCGGCGATGCCGAAGCGACTGTGCCTCCGGTGTCGCCATCCTGCTGGAGTTCGGAATTACTGTGGAGATACCAGAGCGAAAGGGTGCTTTGCAGATGTGGGACGGCCGAAGTGCGCACACCGAATTCCCCGCCTTTGGTTTGGACTAGGGCGGGAATTGGGGTGGAGGACGTTGGGAAAGGATAGTCCGGCGAAATCGGTTCAACCCTTTGCGTTGCGCCGCGCGCGTCGTTGCTGTGAAAACTGAATCCACCCTGTACATAGAACTCAGTCTTGGACCACGGGCCGAAAATCAAACTTCCTTTTGGGCTGGGCAGGAACTTGGTGGCCGTGCCGGAATTGGCGGCCGCAAAGTTAACCACCGGAGTACCAGGCAATTCGGTGGCGACATAAGGGGGAGTCAAGCTGGTGACGTTATATATTGCTTCGTCGCCGCGCAGGGTCAGGACCGAGCGGAATTTTTCCGACCACTGGATTTTATTTTGCACATAAAAACCGAGCATCGTGTCGGTGAATTTATTCAAATCCGTGGCCGCGGGCAAGATCGGATAATTTCCGTTGATGGTCCCGTCGGGGTCGCAGGAGGGGATGGGGTTGGTATAGCAGGCTACGATATCAAGCTTGTCCGTGCGCACACGATCTTCCGTCCGGTAAAGGCCGTTGTGGACCCAGTCGTTGCGGACCTGCAGGCCGAACGTATTTTCCACCTTGCGGCCAAACCATTGGCTGAAAATGATGTGGTGTGCGTCCAGCCCAGCCACCCAGCGCCTGTCCTGCTGTTCGAACTGATCACCCTTATTGGGATCATCCAGGTAGTAAGTGAAATCGGAGAACAAATTGAGATCGTAATAAAACCCGTAGGCGGTAATTTTCGTTTCGGAATTTTCGTCCTGGCGATGCCATTCTCCCTGCAAGCTGTAACGCTGTGACTCGCCACCGTCCGTCGGGTTGAGCGCGCCGAAGTAACCAACGAGCGGAATGGCGTCAACGGGGATTTGATCGCTCGAGTGCCATGTTCCACGGTAAGCGCGGGCCGTGATGCTGAAACCATCGGCGTCTCCGCCCTGGCTATAGGTTACAAGGCCGTTAAATTTGTAATAGTTGTCCGGGTGCGTCCAGGGGCCGTCCTCGTGATACGCTTCTCCTCCGTAAAGCAAATTGCCCGCGCCGAGCTTTTGCGATACGCCGAAAACGAACCGCCCAAAGCCATACATCCCGCCTTCCACCTGGAAGAAGTTCTCGGGCAGCGTCTTGAAGTATTCCACATGGGCCGATCCAGCCGAGCCAAAGTTGCCGACATCCGCGTAATAAGGGCCTTTCTCGAAATTCACCCCCTGCACAAACTCCGGGATGACGGTGTTCATGTCCGAGTAGCCCTCGCCATGCGCGTGCGACGGCAGGTTAAGCGGCATATCGTCGATGAAAATGGCGATATCTGTGCCGTGGTCGAGATTGAAGCCGCGAAGAAAATATTGGTTGGCCTTGCCACCGCCGGCGTGTTGCGTGATGATGAGACCGGGAAGCGCCTCCAAAACCTCTCCCGAACGAAGAATCGGACGATCTTGGATTTCCGTTGCGCCCACCGTTCCCTGGGTGGCGGAATTAGCAATTCCGACAAGGTCATCCTCACGGCCCTGCACGTTTATGGTGGTGCTCACGGAGCCCACGGCTAGAGAGATGCGCAGCGGGGCCGGCGCCTCAGTGGTCCCTATGGTGACGGGGATTTCTTTGCTTTCAAAACCGGGACTAGATACCACGAGTCGATAGTTACCTGCCGAGAGTCGAGAAATAATGAAGGAGCCGTTCGCGTCCGTCTGTGTCGTTATTTGTACAGTACCGTTCGCGCTTCGAACCTGCACAATAGCCCCGGCAATCATCCCGCCAGACGTGTCAATGACAGTTCCTGACAGCTGAGTGATTGCTTGGGCAAATAGAAGGCTGGGAACAAGAAGCAATAAGAACAGCACACATCTCCATTTCATTGCAGCAACACCCTCCTGCGGACGCAAAGCGCAACCGGAATTCAAAAGCTGATCTGGAAGGCCCCCTGCGAACCGTGGAAGACAAATTCGGCGCAGCGGGAAACCAACATCGACGTCACGAGGAGGATTGTTACATAAGTAGCACGAAATTAAAAGAGGTATGCGACATAAGAATTACAAAAACGTATGCTTCAGGATTTGCGCCCTATTTTATGTGGGCGACCACGTAAACATAGCGCAGTACAACCTGGCCTGTGTTCTTCGCGTCGTGCACCATGTTAGGAGGACAGTAAACGGCGTGACGGGCCTGCACCGGCAACGAATGACCGTCTGAAAAGAGCATCTCTCCTTCGCCGTCCAGCACGATCAGGACCTCTTCATTCTGCCCGGTGCTCTTGGGCGCCCAAAGTGTTGATTCCGATGATCGGGACGGGCACGACGCAAGGTACTCTTGTGAGCCGGTCACACTCCTATCAACTGGTGGCGAGCAAGACGCTTGCCGGAACGGACTTTCGCGTTACCTTGGGCCACACCACCACGGAAGCCTCCCTCGCGAAAATCGATCCGGATACCGGGCTGCAGTATAACGAAGGACCAGGCCGATTGCGTTATCTGACGCTGGCAGCACGCCATTATTTTGGCTTTGGCATGTTGCAAGCATCCTATTCCCAGGCTGACGCGCGTGACTTGTCGGACGGCACACCAACGCCGGAAGCGCCGCGCCTGATCGTGGACGCCCTCGCGACGTTCGATCGTCTTCCTTATCATCTGCGAGCGCGCAGCGAGTTTGAATACGTGGGAGCAAAACCCCTGGGCGATGGTTTCATTGGCGTGCCCAACACGGAGGTTCGCGGCGCCCTTCTTCGCTCGTTCCGGCAGGACCGCATGGACATAGGCGTGAACTTTTTGATCGCCAGGGGCTACACCGGGCAAACCACTGAAGTCCTAGCGCTACCCGATGATGCCGCTCCGTTTGAACGCGTCGTGGGTGTTCGCCTGCCCTCGTACGTCAGCGTTTCCTATACCTATCGTTTCCAGCCCCGGCACACGCAGTAGGCGGTTTCCGTTCGCGGTGAGAACTCTGAGCCTAGCATTCCCGAAATAACTGATTACGGCCGTTGTAATCCCATCCAGGGTGCTGTCCTAATTTGGGATGCAGGGGTGGAAAGTGGCTAACTGCCTTGTAATTTATCCCCGCTATCGAAACGAGCAGGTGCTAGAGATAGTATGTGATAACATTCGGAGGTACCTAACAATGGACAATACTATTTCTCAAATAAGCTTTGAGCGAAAGTGCCTGGGCGCACTCCTGCAACAAGGAAATCTCCGCGTGCCACCCAACCAAAGAGATTTCGCTTGGAAGCCTGGAAATGTCGATGATCTTTGCGATGACCTCACCAATGCTATAACACAGACTCAGAAGGAGTACTTTCTGGGGACTATTGTCGTTATTCCTGAGGAAAAGCATCTCATGGTCGTTGACGGGCAGCAGAGACTTGCAACGAGCATGATTATTTTGGCCGCAATAAGAGATTATTACTTGGAAGCGGGCGACAAAACTGGCGCGGACCTATTCACTGCCAAATGGCTTTATGAGACTCATGCTCTCACCAAAGAGTGTCGCGAACATTTGATCCTGAATGAGACAGACAGTAGTTATTTCTTCGAACGTGTGCTGCTTCCGCCGTATGACGAGAAAAGAATTAAAAGAGAAAAGGAAGAACCTACAAAGCCATCGCACAAGCTTATTAATAAGGCAGCCGATCGAGCTGCCTCTCGCCTTAGGAATTTCGCTAAACCAGTTGCTAAAGACTCTCGACTTGAGTATCTGCACAAGATTGTAGATTTTCTAGCCGAGGGTGCGGCCGTTATTTTCGTTACGGCTCCTACGGAAGGTTCAGCTTATATGATTTTTGAAACAATGAATGATCGCGGCTTGGCGTTGTCTGCCGTTGACCTAATCAAGAACTACATGCTTGGAAAAGCAAAGGCTGCGAATAACTTCGAGTTTGTAAAGAAAAACTGGACACTGATGATCGGCAATCTGGAATCCATGCACGAAGAGGAAAGGATTAAGAATTTTATCAGGCATTATTGGATTTCAAAGAAGAGCGTCGTCAGAACACAAGAATTGTTTAAGTCCCTGAAAAGTGAACACCAATCTCCGACTCAGGTCAAAGACCTTTCGGAGAATCTGCAAAAGGTGTCTACCACATATGCAGCGCTAGTAAATCACTCAAGCCCGGTATGGAGCCAATACCCAGCTTCCGCAAGGAGTGCGCTTGAGGCCCTGAGGATTCTTGGAATATCCCAAACTAGGCCCCTACTACTAGCGGCCGTTGAGAACCTGCCCACCATAGAAAATGGAAAACTCCTTATTTCTCTCGAAGGATGGGCTGTTAGGCTTATCGCCGCTGGAACTCTTGGTACTGGCGCACTAGAGCAAGTCTTTGGGAAAATTGCAAAGGAAATAAGCGATAAAAAACTAAAATCAGCGGGAGAGATAGAAGCGAAAATCAAGGGAGACATACCAGAAGATCCGCTGTTCAGAGCTGATTTTGCTGCTATGTCAGTAGGGAATCACTCAATCGCCAAATACTACCTCCGCTCTCTGGAAACTATAGGTAGACCATATTTGGAGCCAAGTAAGAATGAAGAAATAACACTAGAGCACGTTATGCCAGAAAATCATTCCGAAGATTGGAAGCACATCCCAGAAGATACTCATACTGAGTATGTCCACCGCTTGGGTAATCTGGCCCTACTTCTCTCGCTCGACAATTCAACATTCAAAGATAAAGCTTTCTCCGTGAAGAAACCAATTCTCGCCAATGTCTTGCTAGGCCTAACAAATATGATAGGACAATGCGTCGATTGGACCGAAACGGAAATCAAAAAACGACAAGAATTCATGGCTGAGAGAGCTATTGCGGTGTGGCCGAGGGAGAGTAGTAACTAACGGCTTACCCAAAACCACGAGTTATTGCGCGAGTCGTTCACGCAAATTAGTACGGTACCCCATCCCGAACCCAATTTGCCGCATCCCCGGCGGAGTCGTATACTTTGAGGTTTAGGCAGCATGCGATAGGCGTGCTGTTCGAGCTTCCCTTTGGCTACGAACGAAACCATCGCTCCCACCCTTCAACAACAGGAAGTTCTGCGTGTGCGCGGCGCCCGCGTCCACAACCTCAAGAACATCACCGTCGAAATCCCCCACGAAGCCCTCACCGTCGTCACCGGCGTCAGCGGCTCCGGCAAGTCCTCCCTGGCCTTTGACACCATCTACGCCGAAGGCCAGCGCCGCTACGTCGAATCCCTTTCCGCCTACGCCCGGCAGTTCCTGGAGCGCATGGAAAAGCCCGATGTGGACGAGGTCACCGGGATCGCCCCGGCCGTGGCTATCCGCCAGAAAAACGCCACGCGCAATCCGCGTTCGACCGTCGCCACGGCCACCGAGGTTTACGACTATCTTCGCCTGCTCTTTGCCCGCTGCGGCCAAACGTTTTGCATCAAGTGCGGCGCGGAAGTCCGCCGCGATTCGCCCGACCAGATTGCCGATCGCGTGCTCGCCCATGCGCCGGGCCGTCGATTCTACGTGCTCTATCTCTTGCGCGTGCCCAGTCCCGAACCACCCACAGCGCCGAAAAAGACCTCTCGCAAAAAGGTAGTCGCCCCTCCCCCCGAGGATGCCCTGCGCCTGATGCTGCAGGATTTGCAGAAGCGCGGCTTCAACCGCCTCTACCAGGAAGGCCGCGTACACGAATTCTCGTCGCCGGAATCGCTCCTGGACGTTGATTTCACCAAGCCCATCCACGTTCTTGTCGACCGTCTCGCCGCCAACCCGGACTCCCGCTCGCGCCTCGTCGATTCCATTGAGATCTGCTACCGCGAGGGCGGCGGCGAAGCCATCCTGGAATTTCCCGCCGCTGCAGCCGGCGCTCCCGCCGAGCGCCTCACCTTCAACGAGCGCTTCGAGTGCAAGAACGACGGCACGCTTTATCAGGAACCCGAGCCGCGTCTCTTTTCGTTCAACAATCCCTATGGCGCTTGCCCGCGCTGCCAAGGTTTTGGCAACACCATCGATTTCGATCTCAACCTTGTCGTCCCCGACCCCAGCAAATCGCTCGACGATGGCGCGATTGAGCCGTGGACTAAGCCGCGTTACCGCGTTCTTTCCCAGGAAGCGCGCACGTGGGCGCACGGCCGCGGCATTCCCACAAACGTCCCGTGGCGCCAACTCACCGCCGAGCAGCGCCGCCTGATCCTCGAAGGTGATCCCGAAAACGATTTCGAAGGCGTAAAGGGTTTCTTCACTTGGCTCGAACGCAAGAAGTACAAACTCCACGTGCGCGTCTTTTTGAGCCGTTTCCGCGGGTACGCCACCTGTCCTGAATGCGGCGGCACGCGCCTGCGCGCCGAAGCCCGCGCCGTGCGCATCACCGGCAAATCCATCACGGACCTTTGCAAGCTCACCGTAAAGGAAGCGCGCAAGTTTTTCCTGGAGCTGCGCCTCACCGAATCGCAATCCAAAATTGCCGATAAAATCCTGGAAGAGATTCGCTCCCGCCTGAAGTTTCTCGATGAAGTCGGCCTCGACTACCTCACCCTCGACCGTCTTACCTCCACTCTCTCTGGCGGGGAATCGCAGCGCATCCAACTGGCCACGTCGCTGGGTTCGCATCTCGTCGGCGCACTCTACGTCTTGGACGAGCCCTCCATCGGCCTGCACCCGCGCGACACCCACCGCCTCATTGAAATCCTCAAGAGCCTTCGCGATCTCGGCAACACCGTGCTGGTTGTCGAGCATGATCCAGACACCATTCAAGCCGCGGATCGCATCCTCGATCTAGGTCCCGGCGCGGGCGAACTCGGCGGCAGGCTGCTTTTCTCCGGCAACTACGCCGAAATTCTCAAGGACCCCAAGTCCATCACTGGGCGCTATCTCAACGGCGAGTTGCGTATTCCCGTTCCCGCGAATCGTCGCAAGCCCGCCGGACAATTTCTCCGCCTGAGCGGCGCGACCCTGCACAACCTGCAGAATGTGGACCTCATGCTGCCGCTGGGAGTTCTCACCGTCGTGACAGGCGTCAGCGGGTCCGGCAAATCCACGCTCGTGCACAGCGTTCTCTATCGGGCGCTGGCCGCGCAGCGTAGCGGCGGCAGTATCAAGGAATTTTGCGATCACCTTGATGGCGAAGAGTACATTCAGGACCTCGTCATCGTGGATCAATCGCCGATTGGCCGCACTCCTCGCTCCAATCCCGCCACCTACCTCAAGGCCTTCGACGCCATCCGCGACGTCTTCGCCAGCACGCCCGACGCCAAGCGCCGCGGCTACTCCGCCGGCCATTTTTCCTTCAATGTTCCCGGCGGGCGTTGCGAAACCTGCCAGGGCGATGGCACCGTTACCGTCGAAATGCAATTCCTGGCCGACGTCGAGCTAATCTGCGAGGAGTGCCGCGGCCAGCGCTTCAAAAGCAGCGTTCTCGACGTTCGCTACCACGGCAAGAATGTCCATGATGTTCTTGATATGACCGTGCGCGAAGCCCTGGCCTTCTTCGTGAATATCCCCAAAATCGTCACGAAACTTCGCATCCTTAACGAGATTGGTCTTGGCTATCTCCGTCTCGGCCAGTCCGCCACCACCCTTTCCGGCGGCGAAGCGCAGCGCCTCAAACTCGCCGCCCATCTTTCGCGCACGGAAAACCGCGGCATCCTCTACATTCTTGATGAGCCCACCACGGGCCTCCATTTTGACGATATCGCCAAGCTGCTGGCCGCCTTCCGCAAGCTCCTGGAATCGGGCGCCTCGCTCCTGGTTATTGAACACAATCTCGACGTTATTAAAGCCGCGGACTGGCTCATCGATCTCGGCCCGGAAGGCGGCGACCAGGGCGGCAAGATCATCGCCACCGGCACACCCGAACAAGTGGCCCGCAATGCCCAGTCGCACACCGGGCGGTATCTCGCGCGAGTGCTGGGCAATGGCGACGCTCAGGCAAAACGCCCCGCCGATAGCGCATCCAAAACACCGGGAGTTGCGCCTGTGCAAAGCGAGACGGCGAAGCAGCCTTCCAGAGAGCCATGAAGCATCCTCGTCGCATGTTCTGGCCGTGTGTCGTGGCCTTCGCCGCGGCCGGAATCCTTTTCCCTGATCGTATGGCTGCCCGCACTCCGCTGCCGCCCTTGTTTTCGCTGCAGTCCCAGGACGCGACCAACAAACCCGCACAGGCCAAAACACAAAAGCTCCGCAATCCATTGAATGATCTTCTCGACGAAGCCCAGGCCGACCTCGACAAAAACGATTTCGACGCGGCGCTCATTCCCCTGCGGAAATTCCTCGCCGAAAAACCGGATGTCGCCTATGTGCACTTTCAGTTGGCCTATGCGCTCACGGCGCTGAAACGCGGCGAGGAAGCCCGCGCGGAATACCAAAAAGCCGCCGAACTCGATCCCAAAATGGCCGAAGCGCAACTGAACCTGGGCATTCTCCTCCTCGAAAGGGATCCCTCGGCCGCTGTCGCTCCCCTCCGCAAGGCTACGGAACTTTTGCCCGCGCAGACGCGTCCCCGTTTCTTGCTGGGCCTTGCCTTGGAACGTTCCGGGGATGCTGCGGGAGCCACCGCATCCTTTGAAGCAGCTTCGCGTCTCGACCCCAACGACGTCGAGACAGTGGTTCACCTCGGCGCCATGTATCTAACCAATGCGCGCTTCGCCGATGCGGAAGCCAAATTCCGCCACGCCCTGGAGCTCCAGCCACAATTGCCCATGGCCCTGCGGGGCTTGGCACAGAGCCTCGACGCGCAAAAAAAGCCTGCTGCCGCCGACGCCTACCGCAACTATCTCGCGGTGCAGCCGCGCGACGAGGCCGCGCGCAACCGCTTGGTCCATATTCTGATCGAGCGGCAGCAGTACGACGCCGCGCTCGCCGAAATCGATCGCGCCTCCGCGGGCCAGCCACCCGGCATTGAGACTCTGAAACTCCGTGCCGACGTTCAGATTGCCCAGAAAAAACTGGACGACGCCATCGTCACGCTTCGCCAGGCCGTCGCCATGTCGCCCAACGATCCTCAACTCCACGGCGGTCTGGGTCATGTTCTCCTCGAGAAACGCGATTTTCCCGCCGCGGAAAAAGAACTCCGGGACGCCATGCGGCTCGATCCCAACAATATTGCCTATTGGAAAGATCTCAGCTCCGTGTTCTACCTCAGCGGGAATTACCCGGCCACACTGTCCGCACTCGATCTCATCGCCAAGGTGGAGACGCCCAATGCCGGGCAGTGGTTTATTCGCGCACTTTGTTACGATAAGCTTGATCAGGTTCAGCCTGCTCTCGATGCGTATCGCAAGTTCTTGGAGCTCGATCAAAACAAGAACCCTAACCAGGTGTGGCAGGCGAACCAGCGTATCCATGTTCTTGAGAAAAGGGCCCAGAACAAGAAGTAGGGCAGGGAATCCAGGCCCCGGCATTTCCGTGTTCGCTCCGGTCATTTTTCTTCTGGTGTGTTCATCCCTTTTTGCCGCCGACAAGGTCAAGGAACTGCAGGATCGTTTTGATCGCGATCCTCATGCAGCAAGCAAGATCAAGACACTCGACAAACTCAGCCAGGCCCAGTTCGAATCCGCCACCAAAGCGGACCAGACAGGCGATTACACAACCGTGGGCTTCATTTTTGAAAAATACCGGGACAACGTTCGCACCGCGTTCGAGCTTCTCAGAAAGGAGGAGCCGGATGCCGACCGCCATGGCGACAGCTATCGCCAGCTTGAGCTGCAGGTCCGCCGCGGGGTTCGCGAAGTGGAGGAGACTTTGCTCGCCGTTCCTGATCCCGTGCGCCCGCCGCTGCAGATCGTCCGGCAGGATCTCATCTCCATTGATGACGAGCTGATTCATCTGCTGTTTCCCCGCCGCACCAAGGAGCCACGAAAGGCCCCCGCGCCACCGGAGGCGAAACCATGAGATCCACGCACCTCATTCCCGTGCTCGCCCTTCTGTTGCTGGCGCCTATTTGTTTTCCTTGTGCGGCCCGCGCCCAGCGCCCAGATAAGGATTACCTCTCTGCGCTTGAAGCGGACAAGATTCGCGACGCCGAAACGCCCAACGAGCGCATCGCGCTTTTTTTGACCTTTGCCGACGACCGCCTGAAGAAGTTTCAGTACGAACTCGAACACCCGTCACCCACTAAGCACACGGAGATGCTCAATTTCTTGATGAACTCGTATATTGGATGTGTGGATGACGCTGCCGATCTGATCCAATTGGGCCTCGAAAAGCAGGACAATATACGCCAGGGCATCGATCTTATGGCCGCAAAAGCAAAGGAGTTTCTCCCCATCCTGCAGAAATACGCCGCCCAAGGCCCCGAACTCGAAATCTACAAGGACAATCTTGACGACGCCATTGAAGGCACGCAGGATGCCCTCAACGAAGCCGAAAAGGCCAAGAAAAAGGCCGCGCCGCCGCCCGTGAGGCGCAAGACTTGAGCCCAAGGACTCGCAACTCGAATCAGGTCCCCGGTGGCGTCGCTCTCTTCCAGCGCGTTTTCACCCGTATCGGATGCGAGGGGCGTCCCCCTCATTTTCGTGTGGAGTTTTACCCGTACAGCAGTCTCGTTCTGACCATTCGCCGCCGTGAAGATCTGCTCATCGTGCGGCTTTCGGATTTGCTCAGCCGCGCTCCCCTGAACGTCTTGGAAAGCGCCGCCGCGCTGCTGCTGGCGCGCGTCTATCGCCGCAGATTGCCGCGCGCTCTTGTCCAGCCCTACCTGACCTACACGCGTTCCGGCCGCACGCGCTCCCGCATCAGCCGCATGCGCAGCCGCCGCGTGCGCCCCAAACACGCAGCGCCGCAGGGCCGCCAGTATGATCTCGCCGCGCTTTTCGATCAGTTGAACTCAAGATATTTCAGTGGAGAACTCCGCCGGCCCCACATCGGTTGGAGCGTCCGTGGCTGGCACCGCCAGTTTGGCTCCTATGATCCCGGTCCCAATCAGATTCTGCTGAATCGGCGCATGGACCGGCCAGGCATCCCGCAATTTGTTGTTGAGTACGTCCTGTTTCACGAGATGCTCCACGTCAAGCATCCCACGCGGCGCTCCGGCTGCACGCTCGTTTCCCACTCGCCGGAATTTCGCGCCGAAGAGAAACGCTTCGATCAATTCGCCCTGGCCCGCAAAGTCCTCGACCATCTCGCCCGCTAGCCCCGCTCTCTCGCTCTTGCGTTTCTCTTTGTAGGGCCCGACCTTCCGAGGCGGGCCGCTACTCGGTTTCTCCTGCCGTTGTAGGGGCGCAGCACGCTGCGCCCCATCTAGGCAAGGTCTAAACACACTCGTGACCCGGCAGCGGCTCGGTTTCCAGTTTCCCCGTCATCCGCCCGCAATCCGCCAGGTTACCGACCTCGAATCCGCAACCGGCATCGGACGGGCATGTCGAACTAATATCCTATCCGCGATTTGAATTCGCGTGCCCGGTCGCGCGCGACGGTCAAGTCCGTGTCTTTGCCATCCTTCAGGCGAACATTCAAAGCTCCCCCTGGGAGCGACGCGACTTCCTTGATCCAGTCCACGTTGACCACTGTGCTCCGGTGGATGCGCAGGAATTTCCTCGGGTCCAGCTTTCTTTCCAACTCAGTGATCGCGTAGTCCACACAGTAAGCCTTGCCCTCCGACACCGCATAAGTCAGTTTGTCCTCGGCATAGAAATGTGTCACCCGCGCTAGGTTGAGGAACCAGAGCCGGTCTCCCAGGCGCGACGCAATCCGGTCAGGATACTCCGGCTTAGTCTCGCGCAGCGAGTCCGTGAGCTTCTTGAGCAGCACCTGTAAATCCAACTGCGCAAGCTGGCCCGAGCCCCGCAACCGTTCAACTTCCTGAAGTGCGCGTTCCAGAGACTCGGGCTCTACCGGTTTCAGCAAGTAGTCTGCCGAGTTCACGCCGAATGCCTTCAGCGCGTACTGATCGTACGCGGTGGTGAAAATCACGATTGGCTGCCGGGGCAGCCGTGCCAGAACCTCGAAGCCATCCAGGCGCGGCATCTGAATGTCCAAAAAGCACACGTCGGGTGGATCCGCCGTCAACGCCGCCACCGCTTTCTCGGGCTCGGTCGTGCTGCCGGTCACTTCCACGCGCCCTGTGCCCTCCAGTAACCGGTGCAGGCGCTCCAGCGCCAACGGTTCGTCGTCTACCAGGTAGGCACGCAGTTTCATAGGCGGGGCAAAACCATCTCTACCACAGAATAGCCGTCTCGCCGAAGAACATTCAGGTGCGCCTTTGCGCCAAACAATGCATCGAGGCGTTCGACCAGGTTGTCCAGCCCATGGCCGGCAGGAATCGCCGCCAGGTCGAAGCCTGGTCCCGTGTCGCGAACCTCAATCCGCAAGCTGCCATTCTCCGCTGACGCAGTGATCTGTACCTCGCCGCCGCCGCTTTGCGGAGCGATCCCGTGTTTCACGGCATTCTCCGCCAGCGACTGCACCGACATCGGCGGCACTCGCGCGTCCTGCAGATCGGCCGGCACGTTTACCGAACCGCGCAGCTTGTCGCCGAAGCGCACCCTCTCAATGTCGAGATAGCTCTCCACCATCGCCGCCTCCTGTCGCAACGGAATGAGCGGCTGATTACTGCTGTCCAGCGAGGCCCGCAACAACGCCGCCAGCCGGCCAACAATGTGTTCCGCCCGGGCGGGATCCACCGCGATCAGCGAGCTGATCGAGTTCAAGGTATTGAACAAAAAATGCGGATGAATCTGCGCTTCTAGCGACCGCAGCCGCTCCTCCGCCGCCAGTTTCCGCGCCCGCTCTTCGGCTACTTCCTTTTCGTGAAGCTTTTCCTCCGTAGCCTGTACGCGTTCCCGCAAGGAGCCGTACACAATCGCGCCCAAGCCAAACACCAAGGCCAGCGGCATACAAACGCGAAGTGTTTGGAAGTACTCCAGCCAGAAGTGCTGTGGAACCACGAAGCCTATCCCCATCAGCAGCGCCTGCGCCATCAAAATGCCTACGGGAACAACGCCGAAAAAGCATAGAGCAAAAGTCGCAACCAGCGAGAGCTTACGGTGGGCCACGATTTGCGGAAGCACGCCTACGAGCAAGACACCGAGGGCTGCGACCAGGTTCGCGTAGATAAGATCATAGGCAAGTACATGCAACAGTTCCTGCGCGTTCGAGATCTGATGCCACGCGATCTGGATTAGAACTACTACAACCACGGCCAGATTGGGCCACAGCAAGTAAAGCGGCCATTTTTGCTTTGCCAAACCCATACTGGCGTCTCCGCGCAATGGGAGTCTTCTACTTCGCGTCCACAGGTTCCAAAGTGCCGATGCGGAAGACATTGACAATCTGCGCCGTGTCCCGACCGGGCAGCTTCATCTCTCCCACCACGCTCTCATAGAGTGTGCTGTACTCGATTTGCTTGGTCGCCAGCGACACCCAAATCTCGCCCCAGTAATCGCTGCGCCCCTTCAAAGTCATCCCGCCATTGACGATCTCCAGTGGATTGAAGAATGCCTGGTACTTAATCACGGCGCAGTCCTGACTATTTCTTTGCGAACGTCCGATCCACTCCAACACTACGTCGCGGTTGTGGAAAGTGCCCACGTCCGGCATGTTCACGTCCTGGTTGGACAGGATCTGGTAGGGTTCGTTCAGCTTCAAATGGTCGAAGTAGCTCTGGCCAAACATCTCGATCATCCCGGTGTCCCAGACCAGATTACGCTCAACCACCGCCGTGGGAGGGAATCCCTTGAAGAAGTCCGGCTTTATGGTGCTGAGGATATCGTTGCGATAGCGAAATCCTTCCATGAAGTCGCGCTTCTGCGCCGCCGCGAATGGATCCGTGGCCCCGGCCGCAGCCGCCTGGGTGACGTTCTTCCACATCACCTCACCGCCTGCCAGCCCGCGCGTATATTCCCCCGTCAAGCGCTGACGATACACCATCTCGCCCTTGGCACTCGCCGTGTTGTAGTCCACGGTAAACCGGTAAGTGCGAGGGCCGTTGTCCTTCACGCTCGTTCCCTGCGGCAGATTCCATGTTTGCGCAGACGAGGATTGCGCAGCCAGAGATTGGACAAACAGCGACTGTCCTAGCAGACCGAATACCGCCCATAGGACCAAGCTCGCAATGAAAGCTGTAGTTCTGATTCGCATTGGGTGACGCCTCCTAGCCTGGAGTCTGCCACCGGCGGAAGAGTGAAGGCATCTCCTTTGCGACGAAGGGCGCCAATTCCCGACCGCAGGCCGTCAGAGGCGGACGAACCGGGACGGTGAATGCTGCTTGGACTTATGCCGCCTTTCGGTAAGCCTAACGGGAGCCCTTCCCGCGCAGGCGGGCCGGTTCTCCCCGCGCTCTTCTCAGCTTCGTTCCTTGTCAATCTCCGCGTGCAGCTTCTCGATCTTCTTGCGAATTTTGTCGCCATCTTCGGCGTGAGGATATAGATCGAGGTAACGCTGGTAGGCCTTCACGGCTTGCTTCTTCTTTCCCTTTTTCTCGTAAGCTTCGCCCAGGTACAGGAAGGGAATCGCGTACCCGGGCTTCGCTTCGGCCGCATCCTGAAAGCGGTCGATCGCCGCGTCCATGTCCCCCTTCTTCAAATAGTACTTCCCGACCTCGAGGTCCTTTTCCGCGCGTAAAGGATCCCACTTCGGCTGGTCCGGCGCGGATTGCATCGCCGAATCGGTATTGGGTTTGGGCTTGGGTGCGTCCTGCTTGTTCGGTGGAGCGCTCGCAGGCGGATCTTGTGCCAGAGCGGGCCATGGCGCAAAGCACAGCCCCGCTCCGGCCAACAGACAAAGCGCGAAAAATTGTCGCAAAAGGTTCACGGCGTTACCTTCTCATCCCTCTGCGATTCCGCAAATCATACAAGAAGTTGCCTGGGTCATTTACCAAGCAGTTCGTTAACCAGCCGCTGCGCCCCGTACAGCTTGGTCAGCGCTTCGGTCATGGCTGCCGTGTGCACGGCCACGGTGCGGTTCGCCGTCATGTCAAAAACGAAATCGCCCACAAGCGACTCGATGTTTCCGTCGAACACCAGCCCGACGATCTCCCCGTTGCGATTCACCACCGGTGAGCCGGAGTTGCCGCCGATGATGTCGTTCGAGTCCGACGGACGCCAGCCTCAACACAAGATTTGCTTTCACGTAGGGATTCCTCTTTTCTCAGGGAGTGATGCCGCAACACGCGGCGCTTGTCAGTATATCCGAGAATTCCTCTATTCAGAGCGCAGTTGAACATTCTGCCACTTGAACCGTATGCATTCGAGGGCGCTCGCAGGGAGCCGCACGCGGCCCGAGCATTCCAACCCGCCGTGCCTCGCGCGAATCAGGGGGTTATAGCAGGCTGCGGAAGTAATGTCCTAGCTCGTGATTCCGAGCCCGCCGTGGCGGGCGAGGAATCTGCTTTTCCTTTGCTTCAATAGGACATTTCTTCCGCAGATTTCAATAATGCGCGTTGCTTTTCATGACCCTCGAGAAAAACTCGCCGGACTCCGATAGTTCAAATTTGTCCCAGGATTTGAGCAAGCTGGGCCCCCATTCGACGTCGTACACCCACGCGATCCAGCTCATCCCTCTGCCCTCCAGGTATTTGGTGATGGCGGGCCCATAGACAGCCCCTTCTGCGCTGTTGGCGGCGCCCCCATACCCGAATTCCGTCGCCACCACCGGGTACTTGCTCGCCGCAAATCCGAAATCCTCCTCCCACTTGGGTTCCCAGGGTTGTTCTCTCTTGTTCGGGTAAGGATGCGTAACGTAGCCAATGCCTTCCGCATCGATCGGGTTCTCGCGCAAGGGAGTCAGCAGGTAGGCCCAGTCGAATCCCGCCACCAGGGGAATCGCTTGCGGGTTGTTGGCGCGGATCGTAATGATCAGGTCTTCGCAAATGCGTTTCCACTCGTCCCACGATTCTCTCCCCAGTTGGCCGGACCACGTCGTCGGTTCGTTGAACAACTCGTAGAACGTGATCGTGTTGTTTCCCGCGAAGTGCCGCGAGATCGTCCGCCAAAACTGAAACGTCTCGTCCATCGTCGTGACGTACATGGGATCCTGAAAGAGACCTTCCTTCAGATTGCCGATCGAGTGCCAATCCACGTCGATGTACATTCCCAGCTCCGTGCACCATTCCACGGCTTGATCGAGCAATTGCAAATACTTCTCCGGCGTGCGTTCCCTCCAGGAGATCGGGTGCACGGGAATGCGCACGATACGCGCTCCTGTCGATTGCACGTGCACGAAAAAGTCCCTGTTCCAGTGTCCCTCTTGTTCCAGTTTGTCCGGGTCGCCAATCGCCACTCCGCGAAACAATACGGCGTTCCCCTGCGGATCGACGAACCCGTTGCCTTTCACGGAAATCAGCGGCAGCTTTTTGGCGTTCGGGCTATTGAGCGCCTTGTCCGGGAACTGCTCGTGCCACCATTCGTGGACCCGCTGGCCCTTCGCCGCCGCGCCTTGCGCAGCCGCCACCTGCCAGCACCACGCCAGTACGCAGATTGCCACCACCGCCTTCACCACTCGGCTCATTGTTCCTCCTCGATTTTTGCTTGGGATCTTCGATAAGCGCGCATGATTCTTTTCTATTCACGCGGCGGTGAGATCTGCACAGCCTGCTCCGCCAGCCAGCGTTGATACGATTTCCACCCTGGGCACCAGCCCGTGTGCCATCGCCACAGCCGCGCCAGAAGGGAATTGGGCTGCTTCTCCGCGTGTTTCCGGAGACGGCAGGTCTCGCACCGATGCTTCTTCTCGTGCATGGTTCGCACCCCTACGCATCGAAGTTTACATCCATTGTCGGCTTGGATTACATCCAGAACTTTTCAGCCCCGGAAGTGTCAGGTTTTGCCTGACCGTGCGGAATGCGGGTCAATGCAGTGGAGGGTGGATTTTGTCGGCACACACGGCTCCTCCATCCGGCGGCGTTTCCGTTTGCGCGTCGCAGGGGAAGGAATTCATATCGCAGTACGATATACTTGAACTGGGAGGAGTACGCCTGATCATGCCAGCAGAAGAGCAGGCAAGCGCCGGTTGGAAGGCGCCGCAACGCTATTGGGCCGCCATCATTCAGGATCGCGAGGAGCAGGTCTTCCTCGCGCTCACGCTTTTGATCGGCGCACTCGTCGGCCTGGTTGTGGTGGCCTTCATCCTCATCACGGAGCGCTTCGGCGCGCGCCTTTATCCTGCCGGCGGTGCCCCCTGGCGGCGTCTGGTTGTCCCCGTCGTCGGCTCTCTGGGTATGGGCTATCTCCTCTACCGCTTCTTCCCCAATGCGCGCGGCAGCGGGGTTCCGCAAACGAAAGCGGCTCTCTACGCGCACGGTGGCCGCATCACTTTGCGCACCGTCCTCGGCAAGTTCTTCTGCACCTCTGCCACCCTGGCCAGCGGCATCCCCCTCGGCCGCGAAGGCCCCGCGGTGCAGGTTGGCGCGGGGATTGCCTCGGTTCTTGGCAGAAAGCTCGGATTGCGCCCCGAAAAAGTGAAAGCTCTCATTCCGGTCGGCGCCGCCGCAGCGATCGCTGCGGCTTTCAACACGCCTCTTGCCGCCGTGCTCTTTGCTTTGGAGGAAGTCGTCGGCGATCTTCACGCTCCCGTCCTCGGCTCCGTGGTGCTGGCCTCCGCCACTTCCTGGGCCATGCTCCGGCTAATCCTTGGCAACAACCCGCTCTTCCAGGTGCCGCAATACCAATTGGTCAGTCCGTGGGAATTTGCCATCTACGCGGTCTTGGGCGTCATCGGCGGCCTTGTCTCGGTTGCTTTCACCAAGGTGCTTGCAGGTCTGCGCGAACGCCTCCTGAAGTTTCCCCGCAAGACGCTTTGGTTCCAGCCGGTCGCAGGAGGGCTGCTCGTCGGAATCATGGGCTGGTTCGTGCCCCAGGTGCTCGGCGTAGGTTACCAGCACGTTGGCAGCGCCTTAAATGGGAGCATGGCCGTGAAGCTCATGGTCCTTCTCCTCGTCCTGAAGTTTTTTGCCGTCACCTTCAGTTACGCCTCCGGCAACGCTGGCGGTATCTTCGGCCCCAGCTTGTTTCTGGGCGCGATGCTGGGCGGCATCGTTGGTACGGTGGCGCAACACTTTCTGCCCGGCCACGTGGCTTCGCCCGGGGCTTACGCCTTGGTCGGCATGGGTACGGCCTTCGCCGGAATCGTGCGTGCTCCCATGACCTCGGTGGTGATGATTTTTGAGATCACGCGCGACTACTCCGTCATTGTTCCGCTCATGATCTCCAACCTGGTCAGTTTTTTCATTTCCTCGAAATTCCAGCGAGAACCCATCTACGAAGTCCTCGCGCGCCAGGACGGCATTCACTTGCCCAGCGCCCATGGGCGCAACCTCAAAGGCCAGCGCCAGGTCTTCCAGTGCATGAAGCCCGCCAACGAAACTTTGTCCGCACAACTCACCATTCAGCAAGCCGCGGAACTTGATCGCCAAAGTGCTTCGCGCGCCTGGCCTGTTCTCGATGAATCCGGTGTCCTCGGGGTGCTCGATTCCAGCACCTTGCAAAATGCCTTGGCCGAGGGTACACCCTCTCGCCTCATCCGCGACATCTTGGAGCCCGGCCCGTTCCCCCATGTTCACGCCGACCAGCCGCTACCCCTCGCGCTCGAACGCATGGGCGCGACGCAACTGGATCTGCTGCCCGTGGTCAGCCGTGCCAATGTTCACAAACTCGAAGGCGTCATCACCCTTCAGGACATTCTCGACGCCTACCGTCTCCCGCCGCCCCAGCCCGAGGAGTAGCCGGAGAGGGCTCCATTCGCATTGTGCCGCCTCTGGCCGTAAAATAAGCACTGCGGCCGCGCCTGCGCCGCACTTTCATTCGCATGGAACCCCGCGAAAAAGCCGCTCTGCTTCCCGAACAGCCTGGTGTGTACCTTTTCAAGGACGCCGGCGGCGCCGTCGTCTATGTGGGCAAAGCGCGCTCCCTGCGCAACCGCGTGCGTTCCTACTTCCTGGAGTCGCGCTGGGCCGACGCCAAAACCGGCTCGCTCGCCCGTGAAATCGCCGACCTCGAAACCATCGTTGTCGCCAACGAGCGCGAAGCTCTTGCCCTCGAACACAATCTCATCAAGCAGTACAAGCCCAAGTTTAACGTCGTCCTTCGCGACGATAAGACCTATCCTTATATCAAGCTCACTCTGTCCGAAAAATATCCCCGCGTCTATTTCACGCGCCGCGTCAAGAAAGACGGCTCGCTCTATTTTGGCCCCTACTTTCCTTCCAGCCTCGCGCGCCGCATCCTGCATTTCATTCACAAGCGCTTTCTTGTTCCCTCCTGTCTTGTCGATCTCACGAAGAATCATCCGCGCCCCTGTTTGCAGTACTACATTCACCGCTGCCTCGGGCCTTGCGTCGCCGGTCTCACCTCGGACGCCCGCTACGCTGAAGCCGTGCGCGATGTCCGCATGTTTCTCGATGGCCGCCGTCATGACCTGATGAAGAGCATCGAAGCGCGCATGATGGCCGCCTCCGAGCAGGAGCACTTCGAGGAAGCCGCCTCCTATCGCGATCTCCTGCGCACCATCGAAGATATCGAAGAGCGCCAGCGCATTGCCTCGGCGCAAGGCGACGACACCGACGTACTGGCCTACTACGCCGAACCACCTCTCGTCGCCGCCAATCTATTTCACTTGCGCGGAGGCCGCGTTGTCGACCGCCGCGAGTTCTATTGGGAAGAATTGGAAGCCTTTGATCCCCACGAATTTGTGCCCTCGCTTCTCAAACAGTTGTATCTCGACGCGGAATACCTGCCAAAAATGGTGCACGTCCCCATCGATTTTGAAGACCGCGCCTTGCTCGAAGACACTCTCTCCGAGCGCGCCGGCCACAAAGTGGAAATCCACACGCCGATGCGGGGCAGCAAGCGCGCTTTCCTCGATCTCGTCGAAAACAACGCCAGGCATTGCTTCGAGCAGCGCTTCCGTGTTCTGAAGCCCACCTCCAAAGCCATTACCGAGGCGCTCCAAAACACCCTAAATCTGCCCGATGACCCCAAGCGCATCGAGAGTTTCGATATTTCCCACATTCAGGGAACGGATACCGTCGCTTCCATGGTCGCCTGGGAAAATGGCCGCATGAAGAAATCGGACTATCGCAAATTCATCATTCGCGGCGATGAAACGCCCGCCGGCCGCCCGCGCGCGCAAAACGACGATTTCGCCAGCATGTACGAGGCGGTCACGCGCCGTTATCGCCGCTTGCAGGAAGAAAAAAAGCCCTTGCCGGGCCTTATTCTCATCGACGGTGGCCTCGGCCAGCTCCATGCCGCGGCCCAGGCCCTGGAAGCCCTGCAAATCATCAACCAGCCTATGGCCAGCATCGCCAAGCAGGAAGAAATCCTCTACGTTCTCGGCCAGGAAAATGAGCCCATCACACTGGATCGCCATTCCCCGGTTCTGCACCTCATTCAGCAAATCCGCGACGAAACCCATCGTTTAGCGGTGACCTTTCATCGCCAGCGCCGCGCCGCCCGCCAGACCAAGAGTGCCCTCCTCGAGATTCCCGGCATCGGCCCTCGCACCACCCAGCTCCTGTTGCAGCGCTACGGCAGCATCGCCAACCTGCAGCGCGCCACCCTGGATGAGCTAAGCCGAGTCGTATCAAAGAAAAGTGCCGAGAAGATCCTGCGGCATCTGACGCAACGACACGAAATCGCCTAACCTTTTGCTTCATCTATACGGGTTACAACAGGTTGCGGTGCCTGCTACCCTGTGCTACGTTTAGGCTGGAGGTTTCCATGGCTGACAACGTGGGTTCCAAGGTTTCTTATTTTCTCGTGGGTCTCGGCGTAGGAGCGTTGCTGGGGGTGCTCTTTGCTCCCAAGTCCGGCGAAGAGACACGGGAATATCTGACCAAGCGCGCCGATGAAGGCCGCGAATTTGCCCAGAAAAAGGCGAAGGAATTGCGTGATCGCGCCGATGACCTGATCGAGCGTGGCAAGGATGTTGCCGCTCGCAAGCGCGATTCGATTGCTGCGGCCGTCGATGCCGGGCGCGAAGCTTTTCTGCGCGAAACGAAGTCCTGACGGGCCGGTTGCCGTACCCAGTGGATTTTCCGCGGAAGGTGCGGAGAGGGCGGGGTGTGTATGCAATTCTGGATGGAATTCTTCAGTATTGTTGCCGCGGTTGCGCTGGTCGTGCAGGTTGGCATCCTGATCGCGTTGTTTTTGCAGTTGAAGCGCACCACGGAATCCATTAATCGCGTGGTGAACGATCTGCACTCGCGTATGGGACCCATCCTTACGCGCACGCAGATCCTTCTTGAGGACACGCAGCCGAAGATTGCCAATCTCGTTGAGGATGCTTCACAAATTGTGTATCTTGCGCGCGGGCAGGCCCTGAAATTGGATCGTGTCCTTGGGGAGCTTACGGATCGTCTGCGCGGGCAGTTGGTTCGCGTGGATCGCATTCTGACGGGAACGCTCGAAGCCGTTGAAGATGCCGGCACGCAAGTGCGGCGCACATTTTGGGGCCCGGTGCATAAAATGTCGGCGCTGGTGCAGGGCATCAAGATTGGCCTGGATGTTCTGCGCTCGCGGCGCAATCCGGAGCCCGCGCACGAGACGAAGGAACAGGAAGACGAACTCTTTATCTGAAAAGTTAGCCACCCACGTCACAATTGCTTCCCGGCAGCGCAGGGTTTTTACCTTGAGCGCAGCGAACGGCATCCCTGCGGGGAAAGTTCTTTTCTTTAGGAGGCCGGGGCTTCAGCCCCGGCGTAAAGCCACTAAGAATAATGGGCTTTAGCCCCTGAAGAAATTCCTTTTGGCCTTCTCCCCGCGGCCTTTTCAGCGGCGCAGCAAGATTGCAGCGCATTGATGTGACACGCTCTTAAATTTAAAACTTAAAACTTAAAACTTAAAACTACCTGATCCAGCCTCCCGCCAAAACGACATCGCCGTCATAAACGACAGCCGCCTGGCCCGGCGTGATGGCGCGCTGCGGTGCATCGAAGGTCACGCGGGCTCGCTGGCCGGGCAGCGCTTCCACGGTCGCTGCCGCGGGTTCATGCTTGTGGCGAATCTTCGCGAGTGCGCGCAAGGGCGCGGCCGGCTGCTCGATGGAAATCCAGTTCACGCCTGCAATCTCAAATGTGCTGGTGCGCAGGGCCTCATCCTCGCCCACGATGATGCGATTCTTCTCCGGTTCGATGGCCAAAACATAAACGGGCTTGCCCGCCGCGAAACCCAGGCCCTTACGCTGGCCAATCGTGTAATTGTGCACGCCGGTGTGGCGGCCAATCACCGTGCCATCTTCGGTCACGATATCGCCCGCTGCATCGTGGATCGGCGTGCCGCGCTCGCGCGAATACGCATGGATGAATTGCACGTAATTCCCGTTGGGCACGAAGCACAGCTCCATGCTCTCCGGCTTCTCCGCCACCGGCAAATGTACTTCGCGTGCCAGCGCGCGCACTTCGTCCTTGGTCAGCTCGCCCAGCGGAAATTCGCTGCGCGAAAGCTGCTCTTGCGACAGGCCCCACAGGAAATACGATTGATCCTTGGAATCATCGCGCGCGCGCAGCAATTCGTAGCGTCCGGTACATTCGTTTCTGCGGATGCGCGCGTAGTGGCCCGTGGCCAGGCGTTCCGCGCCAATCTGCCGCGCCATGCGCAGAAGCGGCTCGAACTTCACGTCGGTATTGCAATTCGTGCAGGCAATGGGCGTGCGCCCCGCAAGGTACTGCTGCACGAAGGGGCGCACCACGCGCTCTTCAAACTGCTCCTCGAAGTTCACCACGTAGTGCGGAAAGCTGAGGTGCTGCGCCACGCGCTTGGCGTCGTACACATCATCGAGCGAGCAGCAACGGTGCTGCGCCGGGCCGTCGCCCTGCAATTCGGGCAAGCGCCGCTGATTCCAGAGCTGCATGGTCAGCCCCACGATGGGGCGACCTTGCCGCAGCAGCACAGCGGCGACCGTGGAGGAGTCCACGCCACCAGACATGGCCACGGCCACAAGTCCGGGCTGCACTTCCTTAGCCGCGGGCAAACTGTCGAGTTGCACTTCGTTGAACATATCGTTTCTAGCTGCCACCCTATAAGTGCTTCCCGTCGGTTCTTATTGGAAGCCATCCCCAAAATGCTTCTTGGGAGGGCACGGCTAAAGCCGTGCCGAAAAGCCGCGAAAAGTCAGGGGTTTTAACCCCTGAGGTTTAAGGTATCTCCCCCCGCGCGTTCACGCCGATACCTCGCGGCGGTAGGTGGGCGAAAGCTGCCGAAGTTTTGCCACGGCCGCAGGTACGATTTCCAGCGCGGCGTCAATTTCCGCTTCGGTTGTGTGGCGCCCCAGGCTGAAGCGAATCGTGGCGCGCGCATCGGGAACAGAGAGCCCAATGGCCGTGAGCACGTGCGACGGTTCGACCGCGCCTGAGGAGCAGGCCGCTCCCGTGGAACACGCCAGCCCCTTCAGATCGAGCGCGATGATCAGCGCTTCGCCTTCAATTCCCGGAAACGTGATGTTGGAGGTGTTGGGCGTGCGCGGCGCGCTCACCGCATTCGCTTGCGCGTCCGGCACCCGCGCCAGCAGGCCCTGTTCCAGGCGGTCCCGCAACGCGGCGATGCGCGCAGCATCGCTTTGCAGGGAAAGGCGCGCGAGTTCCGCGGCTTTTCCAAGTCCCACGATCCCCGGCACATTCTCCGTGCCCGGGCGGAAGCCGTGCTGGTGATGCCCTCCATAGAGAAATTGCCGCAACCGCGTGCCGCCCTTGATGAACAGCGCGCCAACGCCCTTCGGCGCGTACAGCTTGTGGCCGGAAAGGGAAAGCAGGTCGAGTTGCAGCGCCTTCACGTCCACGGGAATCTTGCCCACGGATTGCACCGCATCGGTGTGGAAACAGATGTCGGCATCCGCGGCGATGCGGCCAATCTCCTCGAGTGGCTGCACCGTGCCGAGTTCGTTGTTGGCGTGCATCAGCGTGATCAGGACGGTTTCGGGACGAATCGCTTGGCGCACCGCTTCCGGATCAATCAAGCCTGCGCGGTCCACGGGAAGATAGCTGACCGCGGCGCCTTGCTTCTCCAGCGCCTGGCAGGTGTTCAGCACCGCCTCATGCTCGATCGGGGAGGTGATGATGTGCGGGGCTGGCTCGGTAGCGGTGAGGGAATGCGAAGCCGCGGCAACCACTCCGAAAATGGCGTGATTGTCCGATTCCGTGCCCCCGCTGGTGAACACAATCTCCTGTGGCCGGGCATTCAGCAGAGCCGCCACCTGCTCGCGCGCCGTTTCCACGGCCCCCCGGGCGCGCTGGCCAAAGGCGTGGATCGAGGAGGCGTTTCCGAACTCGCCCGTGAAATAGGGCAGCATCGCCTCAAGCACGGAGGTCTCGACGGGCGTGGTCGCGTTGTAATCCAGGTAGATGCGCTTCATAGCCGTGGCCAATTCAGAATAGAAGGGAAGCGAGTTGCGCGCAACCTGCGCGTTCATCGCCTCCAACCGGGAACGCCATTCTCCTGAATGGCGCTTTGCCAGCCGCCAACCCGGAGCTTGGCGTTCCCGGGAGCGCCAACTCCGCTCCATCCCGCGGGTTCAGCGGGATGAATCTGCCGATTGGCGATTCCAAACTCAAAAGCCCTCGCTTTCCCATTGACTCTCCTCCTCGCCACCATCCCGCCCCCCCACCGCTGTCATCCCGCCTGCCCTGAGCGGAGTCGAAGGGACCGGAGCGGCCCGATCTCCTCCTGCGCGCCGATTTATGGCGCGTCGGGCCGCGGAGCGGAGGGATCCCTCCGCGCTCTTGTCCCCGCCACGCATCCCAATTCGGGAAGGAACCATACAGCGGCCAGAGAAACCCAAGAGCACAGGCAGGAATGCCTGTGCCACCAACGGCGAGAAAAGCGGGCACGACCCGATGGGAGTCGGGACAGGTGTATTGTGCCCCTACGAGCTGGAAGGAGACTGGGCGAGCCCCACGGAGATTGGTGGTAAAGTATTGATAGAGACAGGTTACGCGACGAAGACATGATGATCACCATTTCCAAGGAGAACTATCTCAAGGCCATTGCCGAGGCGGAGGCGGAAGGCAAGACGGTGATCCCCGCTCTGCTGGCCCACTGGCTTTGCGTGACGCCGCCGGCGGTCACCGCGGCCCTAAAGCGGCTGAAAAAAGACGGTCTGGTCACTCTGGAGAAAGGCAGCATTCGACTGACTGCCGAAGGACGGAAGGTCGCGGAGCAAACCATTCTTCGCCATCACCTGATCGAGCGCATGCTCTTCGAGATATTCGGCATGGGATGGTTTGAAGTTCACGACGAGGCAGAGCGCCTGGAACATGCCGTGTCTCCGGCATTCGAGAAAAAACTCGTCGCGTTGCTGGGACATAAAGAAACCTGTCCGCACGGGAACGGTCTGGCCGTCATGAGCCCCAAGCAGCGGCGAAAGAAGGGCCAGCGCCTGCTCAGCGAAGCCGAGGCGGGCTCAACCTACCGGGTATTCAGCGTGTACGAACGGGACCGCAAGCTGCTGGAATTTCTGGAAGAACGAGGAATCCGCCCGGGCACGCAGGTGAAAGTGGAATCCCGGAACTACGACGGGACCGCCATTCTAAAGGTGGCAAGCAAGCGCCTCGCGCTGGGTTCTCCGGCGGCCGAGAAGATCTGGGTGGCGCGAGAACGCTAGAACCGATCCCATTAGAACTTGTCTCACAAATGGATTCAGCGGGAAGGAAAGAGTTTCCTCAGGGGCTGAAGCCTGGTCTGACAGGCAATCTGATGTCGGAGCTGAAGCTCCGACCCCCTAAACCGCGGAGTTTTTCGGCACGGCTGCCCTTCGCAGAAGGCGCTCAGGGTAAAAAGCCGTGCCCTCCCGAGAGCCATTTGTGAGATTGGTTCCAAGCAAACTGTTGTTAATCCCAGTTAATAAAATCTGATATACTGCGCTTTATTTCGCGAGGATGCATGAGTATGTTCCGCGCAGAGCGAAGGAACTGCTGGTGAACTTAGGACCCCTGTCCCGGTTGACGCAGCAACGCGTCAACCAACAAGACGTCGTGATCACGCACGAGGACGTGGATCGCGCGCACGACCGCGTGCGTGTGTCCGCGGCGCGCGCCCAGCGAGGTCCCTTCTCCAAGTTCCGTCTGCTGTGGCTGCTTGTCGGGCCCGGAATTCTCGTGATGCTTGGGGAAAACGACGGCCCCAGCATGATTTCCTACGCCGCAACGGGCGCGCGGTTTGGAATTGGATTCTTCCTTCCTTTCGTCGTGCTGACGTTTTGCATGGCCATCGTCGTACAAGAGATGACCATGCGGTTAGGTTCCGCTACGCATCGCGGCCATGCGGAATTGATCTTTGATCGCTTTGGGCCCTTTTGGGGCTGGTTCTCCATGATCGACCTGGGCATCGGCAACTTTCTGACGCTGATCACCGAGTTTATTGCCATCCGCGCCGGGCTGGGATTTTTTGGCGTGCCGCCGTGGGCTGCGGTCGGCAGTGCACTGGTGTTTTTGTGTCTGGCCGTAGCAATGCACCGCTATTGGACCTGGGAACGAACGCTGCTCGCCATCGCCGTATTCAATCTCATTTTCGTTCCCGTTGCCCTGCTGACGCACCCGAATTGGCACTCTGTCGGTCATGCATTCCTCACCTGGAAGCCGCTCCCGGGTTTGAGCCAAGACACTCTGATCATCATTCTGGCTGATATTGGCGCAACGGTGACGCCGTGGATGCTGTTCTTTCAGCAGAGCGCCACGGTTGACAAGGGCCTCACGACAAAAGACATCCATCTTGGCCGCATCGATACGGTATTGGGGGCTGCTTTGGCCGCGACGGCTGCGGTCGCAACCATCATCGCGACAGCCCCATTATTCGTTCACCACATGACGGCCGAAAACTTTCAGGGCGCCGAATTCGCGCAAGCGCTGCAGCCGTTGATCGGGCGCTTCGGCGCGGCATTATTTGCGCTTGGCATCGTGGAGGCTGGAATGGTTGCGTCCGTGACGATTTCCATTTCCTCCGCCTATGCGTTCGGAGAAGTCGTCCACAGGCCGCACAGCCTGAACCTGCCAGTGACGCAAGGGAAGTCCTTCTACTCGGTATTGTTTCTACTCGCGGCCACTGCCGGAGCGATCGTGTTAATTCCCGGACTTCCGCTGGTTTATGTGGTTCTGCTGGTGAACGTGGTCGCGGTGCTGGCGATGCCGCCCGCGCTGGTGTTTTTGTTCATGCTTGCGAACGACCGGGAAGTCATGGGCGATCTTGTGAGTCCTTTGTGGGCGAACTTCCTTGCTACCTGCGTGGTCGTTTTTCTGACGCTTGCCGGCGTGCTGTTCGGGGTCAGCGTGATTGCGCCGAATCTCTTCGCGTTTCTAGGCGGGAAGTAGGAGGAGAAAAACATGCCCTCAAAAGACAAAGGACACAGTTCAATCACCTCCACCGATCAAGAACTGGTTTTGTCCTCGCTCGAGCCGGAACAGCTCGCGGGGCTGAAAAAACACCTGATTCCCAGACGTCACCTGAAAGGGCCAGAGAGATTCGTGATCTGGTCTCTCCGAATCTATCTGCTGTTCATGATTGTGGTGGTCATCTACCAAGTGTGGGCCAGCCTACATTAGGATCGCGAGTTGCGAGCGGTTGCTCGCGGGCGAAGGGAACGGAGCGCACGAATCGCGCTCCGTACGCGGTATCCAGTTCAGACGCGGTGTTCTTTCCTGCTCCACTCGCGAATCGAGCGGATTTCGTCCTTGGGGATGTGGAGGAACGCCAGGAATTCCTGGTGTTCTTCCGGTGCGGAACGCTCGAATTCCGCGTGCCATTTGCGCATATCGGCCTCGCTGAATCCGGACGCCTTCATAATGGTGACCCACTTTTCCTTGGTGATCACTTTCTTCCTCCCGAAAGAAGATTTGTGCTGCAACAGCTTCAGGATGGCGCGCTGGTGCGCGCGAAGGGCTTGAATCTCCGCGTGCAGTTCCACCAAACGGCGCTTTAAGATGCCGGACGCGTCACTTTCGGGGCGGTCCAGAATCGCACGGATGTCAGCGAGGCCCAGACCTGCGTTGCGGTAAACGCAAACCTGCTCGAGGCGCGCCACGTCTTTCTCGCCATAGGCACGGTAGTTCGACGAAGTCCGCAACGGGGGCTTCAGCACGCGCACCGATTCGTAGTAAAGCACCGTGCTGCGGCTGAGGCCGCAGCGTCGCGCGAGTTGGGTAACGGTGATCATCCCCGCCTTCTTAGGCTGAACCCTGAAGCGGTAGACGGGTCAAGAGGAAAGTTAAGACATTGCATAAGGTGGCTTCCGTGATCGGCACCAGCGGTCGGGTCTTGAGCAGGCAAACCCAAGAACCGACCCTTCGAGGCTCAGGGCAAACCTGAAAGTCGGGCAGTACAAACGTCATCCCACGAACCGGTCCCGCAAAGCGGGATCCGCCGGCACAAGTGCGCGGGCGCTACGGCTTGGGTTTTTCGAGGGTCGGCTCTGGCGTGATGGGCTTATCGGTTGAGTTAGCTGCCGGATTGGCCGCCGCTGGTTTGTCTGCGGGCTTATCGGCGGGCTTTTCCGGAGTCTTGATGGAGACCAACTCGACCTCAAAGATGAGGGTAGAGTAGGGAGTAATGTCGGGACCCATGCTGCGCTCGCCATAGGCCAGCTCGGGCGGCAGGAAGAGCTGCCACTTGGAGCCGACGGGCATGAGCTGCAGCGCTTCCGTCCAGCCCTTGATTACTTGTCCCAATGGAAAGGTGGCCGGCTGGCCGCGCTTGTAGGAACTGTCGAACTCTTTTCCGTCGAGCAAGGTGCCGCGATAGTTGCACACCACGATGTCTTTCACGGTGGGCTTGGGGCCGGTGCCCTGCTGGAGGATCTTGTACTGCAAGCCGCTGGGGAGGGTCACGACGCCTTCCTTGGTTTTGTTTTCCGCAAGGAACGCGTCACCTTGCTTTTTGTTCACTTCGCCCTGGGCCTTGGCGATTTCTTCCTGCTTCTTGCGCATTTCTTCCTGCTTCAGGCGCGCGTCTTTTTGCAGTTCAAGCATCACGGTCTTCACTTCCTCGTCAGTCATTAGCGTTTTTCCGCCGGCGAGACCGTCCTTCATCCCACGCAGAAGAATGGCCTGATCAATGTCCAGAGACTGTTCTTGCATGCCCTTGCCAATATTCTTGCCGATGCTCATGCCGATGGCGTAGCTGGTCTTGTCTTTCGGCGTCTTCAAGGTGAGAGGCGTCTTGGCGGCGGAAGTTGCGGGCTTCTTCGCCGCGGGAGGCGTTTGCGTCTTCGCTGCCGGAGCTGGTGTGGCGGCGGGAGTTTGTTGTGAAGTGGACGCCGGGGTCTGCTGCGCCGCGGCGTGGCCGGTAAGGAAGATGCCGGCCGCGAGGAGAGACAGAACAGAAAAATGTGATTTTGGCATGGAGATATTGTTACATTGCCCGGCCCGCCGCGCAAATGAACGCTGCCTGCCCGCAGCCTGCTCGATATGGCGCGTGTGTCAGACTGAACGGATCGAAGTCCATTGATGCGCTGCACGCGTAGAGCACTCCATTCCACTAAATCAACACACAGCAAAGTTACGCGAAGGGTGCCCCAGAAATCCCTCGCCCATCGGAAACCTCAAGACCCAGGCACCGACGCCGTGCCTGGGGCACCCTTCGCTTCTCTATACTGTCATAGAATATGCGGCATTAGTATAATCCCTTAGCAGGGCATGACAAACAATTCCAATTCATTCAGGCCGGGCCACGCATCCCAGCCAAATGGGAGAGAGTTTTTGCGCGCTCGACGGGGCCGTGGTAGTGTGAGCGCTTGGGTGCCTGTCGGTTCGATTCCCAGGAGGAATGAAGTGGCGTATCGCGATTTGCGGGAATTTGTGCGGAAACTGGAGAGCGAAGGGGAACTGCGCCGCGTGAAGGCCGAGGTTGATCCGGTGCTGGAGATTGCGGAAGTGGTGCAGCGGCTGCGCCGCGAGGCGCTGCGCGGAGAGAATGCTCCGGAGCAAAAGTCCAAGAACGACGCAGGAACCGGAGCCGCGCACGCCGGGCCGACTCCTGCGGGCCTCGGGCCTGCGCTCCTGTTTGAGAAGCCAAAAGGATCGCGGTATCCACTGCTGATCAACGCTTTCGGCAGCGTCCGCCGGATGGAACTGGCACTTGAAGTGGAAAATCTGCAGGACGTGGCCGCGCGCATCCGCGGTTTTCTGGACATGCAGACACCGCAGGGGCTTTTCGACAAAATGAAAATGCTGCCGAAACTGATGGAGTTGGGGTCGGTCTTTCCCAGGAGCGTGAAGGAAGGCGCGTGCAAAGAAGTGGTGCGCAAGGGCAATGAGGTGAACTTGCTGGATTTTCCGATCCTGAAGTGCTGGCCGCAGGATGGGGGGCGCTTCATCACGTTTCCGCTGGTGTTCACGAAGAATCCGGAAACGGGGAAGCGCAACGTGGGGATGTACCGCATGCAAGTTTACGACGAGCGCACCACCGGGATGCACTGGCAGACGCAAAAACATGGCGCGGAACATTTCCGGCGCGCACGCGCGAAAAATCCGGAGGGGCGCATACCCGTGAGCGTGGCGATTGGCGCCGATCCCGCCACCACGCTGGGCGGGATTCTGCCGATTCCGCCGGACCTGGACGAGATGATGTTCAGCGGCTTCCTGAAAAGGGAACCGGTGGAACTGGTGCCGTGCGAAACGAATGAGTTGGAAGTCCCGGCCAATGCGGAGATTGTATTGGAGGGCTACGTCAACCTGAACGAGATGCGCACCGAAGGACCTTTCGGCGATCACACGGGATTCTATTCGCTGGAAGGGGAATACCCGGTGTTCCACGTGGAGTGCGTGACGCACCGCAAAGACCCGATTTATCTGACGACGGTGGTGGGGCCGCCGCCGCAGGAAGACTTCTTCATAGGCTATGCCATCGAGCGGGTTTTTCTGCCGCTCATGAAAATGACGCACCCGGAAATTGTGGACGTGTCGCTGCCCGCGGAAGGAATCGTGCACAACCTGATGATCGTGGCCATTCGCAAATCGTTCCCGGGACACGCGCGGAAAGTGATGAACGCGATTTGGTCACTGGGGCAGGCGATGTTCACCAAGGTGATCGTGGTGGTGGATCATGACGTGAACGTGCACGACTACTGCGAGGTGGTGTGGAAGGCGTTGTGCGCGATTGATCCGGAGCGGGATGTGCAGTTTATGCTGGGGCCCATGGACACGCTGGACCATGCTGCGCGGATGCAGGATTTCGGGTCGAAGATGGGCATTGACGCGACGCGCAAGTGGGCCAGCGAGGGATTTGCGCGGCCCTGGCCGGACGAAATTTTGATGGATGAGAAAACGAAGGCGCGGGTTGAGCGGCTTTGGAACAGCCTGGAGATTTGAAGGCGAGTTCACTATCCCGACCGGGTCGGGACAGGCGCCGGACACGGAGAGCACAGAGGAAGCAAGAAGACGGTGGAGTGTAGCCTGGATCCCTCGACTACGCGACCCGACGCACGACATTGCGGCGCGGAAGAGAAAATCGGGTCGCTTCGCTCGGGATGACAACGTGGGGAGCGGCGAGAAGATGGTGAGGTGTAGCCTGGATCCCTCGACTACCCGATCCGACGCGCCAAACGGCGGCGCGGCGGAAAAAAGTCGGGTCGCTTCGCTCGGGATGACAGTGTCGGGGGCGGCGAGAACGCGGTGAATTAGAGGAGGAGCTGGCGCTTGCGTCCGGCGACGGCCATTACGAAAAGGATTGCGGTGAGCGCGAAATAGACGAGCGGATAGCGCGTGGCGGAAGTGGCGGGCGCGGAGCCCATGAAGTCGAACGCAGGCAATGCGTGCATGGGGCCGATATACCAGAGGAGAGTGTAAAGAATTTCGAAGGGCTTGCTGCTGCTTGACCATACCCCGAGGCAGAGCGCAGCGGTGGGAATGAAAAACGCGCCAACCGCCCAGGCGAATAATCCCGGCAGATTTTTCTCCAACAAAAGACGAAAGGCGAACCCGCTCCCTGTCACGGCAGCCAGTAAAACTCCCGCGAGCCAAACGGCCGGAAGTTGCCGGGCAATAGGGTGTGGTACAGCGAACAAGACTTGGTAAGTCTGGTGGCGCATTTCACGCACGCCCATGGAAGACCACAGCAGGACTGGCCATATCCAGGCGAAGGCGAGGACCAAGCCTCGCGCCTCGGCCTTCGGAATCAACGCCTGCGCCAGAAGCAATCCGGCCGCAATCGAATACCACCACCAGCGCTGACCTTTCAGCATCAATCGAACTTCCGCGGCGAGCACGGCTGGGAAGTGGAATCGCAGCGATAGGGTGTCAAGAGGCGCAAGCTTTGTCCGAACGGCGGGTGTCGCCTCGGGAGTGGCGCCTATATCATAAACGCTCTGAAGTTCTGCCGGACCGGCCTCAGGGGTTAAAACCCCTGAATTTCCGAGGCTCCTCGGCACGGCTGCCCTTCGCAGAAGGCGCTCAGGGTAAAAAGCCGTGCCCTCCCGAGAACCATTTATGAGATGTCTACTAGGTGCGGGCACGGGGACTGGGGGAGCGGGAGCGGCCCGCAATGTTCGATAACCTCGCGCGGGATCAAAGCGATCAAAGAGTAGGGCGGCGAGGGCGCAGAGCAGCAACGCCACCACACACAAAAACAGGCGCGAAAACAAGATTTCCCCGGTCCAAGGAATACCTTCCCAGCGAAAAGTGGAGGCTGCCTTGAATTGGCCGGCATCAAGGGAAAGGGAAAAACTGTTTTCCGCCATGGGCGCGGCGTGGCTAGCGATAATGCTCTGTCGCAACAGGAACAGGCCACTGAGGTCGTAGATGGATGAGTTGGTGACAATCGGCGCAGTGAGAATGGCGGTCCACAAGAAAAAGTAGGCGACGTTTCCGAATCCCCCGCGCAGGAAGGGAATCGTTTCAAATAGAAGCGCCAGCGCCGCGACCACCGCCATCGCCGGAATGGAGATGAGTAGGAAGGGAGAGAGCAGCTTCCAAAGATAAATGTGCATGTCTTCCCTGCTGACGAGTTGCATGACGATGGAAGATAACGCGAGGACGCCGATCATCGAAGCGAGGACGGCAAAGTTGCTGGCGAACTTACCGAGGATATAGGCGAAGCGGGAAATCGGAGTGGCCGCGAGGATCTCGCCGACACGCGTCTCGGTGTCGCGCTGCAAAGTGTTTTTGACGAAGTAAAATCCCGCAAGCGAAATGAAGGTGCTGCCCACGACGGCGAGCAGCGCACCGATCCAGGCGGAGTTGTAGATCCCGCGGGAATCTCCGACGCGCAAGGTCAGCCTGCCGACGGTGGCCAAATAGCCGAAGTACAGCGCAAGCCCCAAGGTAAAAAGGAAACTGTAACGACGGACGCGCTCGAGGAAGTCCGCCCTAGCTGCAGCCAGCACCACGCTTGCCCCGCTCATGCTGCCGCTCCCGCAGGCGTAGCGCGCCCTGCCGCTATCGCGGCGAGGTAGGCGTCCTCGAGAGAGGGTTCGAGAAGTGACGCATTAGGAAGAGGGGCGGAGTCCGCAACCACGCGCGCGTGTACGCCGTCGCTGCGATGGGCGACGCTGCTGACGAGATGGCGTTGCTGGAGGGCAGGCAGATCAGCGCTGGGGAGGAGGACTTCCCAGACTTTGCCGCTGATGGAAGCGAGGAGGCCTTCTGGGGAAGCGTGGGAGAGGAGGCGGCCGTGAGAAAGGATGGCGATGTCGGTGGCGACGGCCTCAACGTCAGAGACGATGTGCGTGGAGAGGATAACCATGCGCTCGCCGGAAAGCTCGGAGAGGAGATTGCGGAAGCGGACGCGCTCCTCGGGGTCGAGGCCGGCCGTGGGCTCATCCACGATGAGGAGTTGCGGGTCATTGAGAAGAGCTTGCGCGATGCCGACGCGCTGGCGCATGCCGCCCGAAAAGCCGCCGAGAGGGCGATGACGCGCGTCGCTGAGGTTCACAACGGCCAGGAGTTTCTCGATACGGCGGCGTGCGGCGGAACCATCGAGGCCCTTGACTGCGGCAAGGTACTCGAGAAATTCATACGCGGTGAGATGGGGATAGACGCCGAAATCCTGCGGCAAATAGCCGAGAACAGTTCGGAGTGGATCGGGCGAAGAGAGAATGTCCAGGTCATTCCAGTGAATGGAGCCACTGGAAGGGCGCGTCACGGTGGCCAGGATGCGCATGAGGGTGGACTTGCCGGCGCCGTTGGGTCCCAGAAGCCCGAGAACACCGGGCCTCAATTCCAAATTGAAATCGCGGAGGCCCCAGAGATTCCCAGAGTATTTTTTGCTGAGCGAGCGGATGGAAAGTTTCATGGAATGTGCCCTCTTCGAATGGGCGAAGCCAGAACGGAGGCTGAGAATGCATAATAATCGAGCAACAGTGAAGTTACGAACGAAACCAGCAAATTGTTTCGACGCGGAAAGAAGAATGGATATAGGTCGTTACGATCCAGGAAAAATGAATTCAGTTTGTGGAGGCGAGCAAGGCCAAGCCGTCCACCCAGGGTGTCAGCCTCAGGGGTGCTTCCAACTTCCAACTGTGCAGGTCGAGAATTTCCACCGTGCCTGCTTGAGGGCAACTGATGTAGGCGTGCGAGCCGAGCATGGGGGCTCTTTTCTTTGGGAAAGCGGAAACGGGCGGGGCAAGCCCGCGAAATGCCTATGAAACCGGGTGTTTGCCGGTTGTTTGCATACAAAGGATAACCGTCCTGCGGGACAGGGTGGAAAGCGGGAGGAAATACAATCTGTTGTGGTACTGATAGCTATGCAGCCCTACATTTTGGGGGAGCTGCCTACAATACCAGGTGAATTGCCTAAGATTCACGACATTGCTAGGGCAACTGCAGGCGAGAAAGGCTTGACGGTCGGCGGGTCTCAGTGACATAAAGTTCACACGGGCCGCACCCGTAGGATTATTATTGCTCGAAGTGCAGGGTGCGGCGCGCGCCAGTTCCTGGGGCGTGATAGAAATAGGGTGGACGTTCCTCGTGAGCGAATCGCGCGAAGTGATGAACGTACGGCAGGCTTCCCAGTATTTGGGGATTAGTCCTGATACTCTGTACCGGTACATCACAGAGGGCGAAATACCTGCGTTTAAGCTAGGCAATCGTTGGAAACTAAGGAAGACGATCCTGGACCGCTGGATGGAACGCAAGATGAGCCAAGTGGTGGCAAGGCGCCGCTAGGCTCGCTCAGGCGTGAGGGAAAGAGGCCGCGATATGTGGTTACTCGGGGGCAAAAAAGCAAAGCAACTCGTGGGGCTGGATATCGGCTCCAGTTCGATCAAGGCCGTGGAGTTGAAAACGACCAAGGCCGGCTACGAGCTGGTCAGTTTCGGGGTGGAGGCGCTGGCGCAGGACACCGTGGTGGACGGAGCGATCATGGATGCGCCGCAGGTGGCCAACGCGATCACAAAAATCTTCGACACCGAACACATCAAGACTAAGAACGTGGCCACTTCGGTTTCCGGACATTCGGTGATCGTGAAGAGGGTGCCCCTGCCGCTGATGACCGAAGAAGAGTTGTACGACCGCATCCCCTCCGAAGCCAGCCAGCACATTCCTTTCGACATCGCCGACGTGAATTTGAGCTATCAGTTGCTGGAAGCCATGGACTCCCAGATGGACGTGCTGCTGGTGGCCGTAAAGAAGGACAAGATTCTGAACCACACCAACGTGCTGGCGCAGGCAGGCAAGACGCCGGTGGTTGTGGACATTGACGCGTTCGGCCTGCAAAACTGCTTTGAAGTAAACTACGAGCCCGATGCGGGGCAGACGGTAGCGTTGCTGAACATCGGGGCCAGCGTCATGAACATCAATATCGTGCGCGGCGGAGTGCCGTTGTTTACGCGCGACGTCAGCGTGGGCGGCAACCAGTACACCGACGCGCTGCAGAAGGAACTGGACCTGAGCTTCGACGACGCGGAACGCTTGAAGAAGGGCGACACGCTGCCCAGCGTGACCGACGAGCAGAAGAGCCAGATCCTGCGCAGCGTCTCCGACATTCTGACGCTGGAGATTCAGAAGACCTTTGACTTCTTCCGGGCCACGGCCAGCGGCGAGAATATACAGCGCATCATGGTGGCGGGCGGGACGGCGCGTGTGCCGGGGCTGGTGGACCTGTTGAGAGAAGAATTCGCCATGCCGGTGGAGGAGTTGAATCCATTCCGGAAAGTGCTGATCGATCCAGGGAAGCACAGTGAGGATCAGATCCGGGACTTGGCGCCAAAGTTGGTTGTCGCGGTGGGACTGGCATTGAGGAGCTTCGACTAGCCATGATCCGCATAAACTTATTGGGACAAACGCGGCCGAGAGCCGCACGGCGGCCGGTAGACACCGGGGCGGCACTGCCGCTGGTGTTCATCGGCGCAGGCGTGCTGCTGGGCGGCCTCTTCCTATTTTACTTTTACCACTCCTGGCAGACGCAGTTGAATGATGAGAACAACCGCATCAAGCAGTTGCGGGCCCAGAAGACGGAGTTGGAACAGATCAAGATGCAAGTGGAGGCATTCGAAAAGCAGAAGATGGTGCTGCAGCAGCGGGTCGCCACCATCGAGCAATTGCAGCGCGACCGCACCGGCGGGCAGGAATTGCTGGACCAGGTAGCCAATACGGTTTCGCGCGCAGAGAACCTGTGGCTCGTGTCCATGACGAAGAAAGGCAACTCGGTGAACCTGGAAGGGGCGGCGGCTTCGATCAATTCCGTGGCGAACTTTATCACCGCGCTGAAGCGTTCCGGCTACTTCCAGAAGGTCGAGATTAAGGAATCGAAGCAGGACGACAAAAACACCGCTATACAGACCTTTACTTTCTCGATTAGCGCAGAGATCGCGCCCAACGTGCCTGCGGGCGCCACGCCGCTGGCCAAGCCGGCGAGCGCGCCTGCGCAGAGTGCGCCAAAGAGCGCACCGGCGAAGAAAGGATAAGGGAAGATCATGGCAAATCCTTTCCGAGACATGTCGGTGATCATGCAGGGGCTGGTGGCCCTGGCCATCGCGGTGATTCTTGTTCTGGCGGGTTTGTATGCCCCGGTTTCTCCGGTGGCGCAGGAGCGCGCCAATTACGACCAAGCGGTGCAGGCGCGGCAAAAGCTGAACCAGGAAGTCACGCAACTCCAGGTTTACAAGCAGCGCTACGGCGAGCTGAAGCAGCAGATGGACGCGCTGAACAAGCAACTGGACACGCTGAAGACGATCGTGCCGGAAGAGAAGGAAGTGGACGAATTCATTCGCCTGCTGCAAGGCGCGGCGAGCGCGTCGAACGTGGCCTTGCGGCGGCTGACGTCGCAGGCGATCGTGGCGCGGGAAATCCACTACGAAATGCCATTTGATGTGCAGGTGGATGGGCCGTACTTTAACATCCTGGATTTCTTCGGGCGTCTGAGCCGGTTGTCGCGCATCATCAATGTGGGCGACCTGCAATTTGACGATGCCAACGGGACGTCGCATGGCGCCAGGTACCCGATACGGCCGGGCACGACGGTCACAGGAACATTCACCGTAACAACGTATTTCACGAAGCCGGCTGAAACGGCTCCGGGAGCGGGTGGAGCGAAGGGTTCAACTCCGCCTGTGAAAAAACCGTGAGCAGGAATGAGCGAGCCATGCGTCGAGCGATCATACTAGTTATCGGGATGCTGATGGCGGCGGCCGGAAACGGCCTGTTCGCCCAGACCAAACAACCGGCGCCAGCGGCAAAGGCGACGGCCAAACCAGCCGGCAAGCCCGCTGCTGCCAAGCGTGCGGTCAAGCCTGCCGAGAAGTCTGCTCCTAAGGCGCAGAGGACCAGCGTTAAGAAGGAGGCGGCAGCACCCGGCGAGGGTGCGGCACCGGCCGAGGAGAAAGTGGCGCGCCGCGATCCTTTCGAATCCCTGGTGGGGCGCGATAAGGCGGCCGCCGACGCGGCGAAGAATCTGCCTCCGGGCAAAGCGGGATTGCAGGTTTCCTCGCTACGGCTCGATGGAATCGTACGTGCGCCAAACGGGATGATCGCAGTGGTCACCAATCCGCAGGCACGCACATACTTCTTGCGGGAAGGCGACCAGTTGTACGACGGACGGGTGGAAAAGATCGCCATGGACGGCGTGTCGTTCCACGAGATGGGCAAGGATGCATTTGGGAAACCCGTGGAGCGGCAAGTGAATAAGAGAATTTACTCCAGTGCAGGAGAACAGCAATGAAGACGAACTGGCCGGCCTTTCGGTGTGGCTGCCTGATACTCGCGACCGTGGCGCTGGGCGCAAGCCCGGCTACCCTTCGCGGACAGGATGCCACTGCTGCGCCCTCAAGCGCCGCAGTGATTTCAAGCGTGGCCATTACGCAGGACACGCAGCGCGCGGCCGTTCGCGTGGAGGGGGCGGGACGCCTCGATGTCCATGCGGCGCGGATGCAGAACCCGGAGCGATTGGTGTTGGACTTCGCCGGGGCGCGCATGGGCGTGCAGAAGAGTTCCATCCCTGGGGTGGCGGCGCCGGTGCGAGACGTGCGGATGGGGCAATTCCGTCCGGACGTGGCGCGCATCGTGATCGACCTGACGGTCTCAGCGCCCTATCAGATCGCGCATGAGGGCGCGGCGATCGTGGTTTACTTCCAGGCGCAGAATGCGCCCGCGGAAGGGAATCTGGTTGCGCCGGTGACGTCCACGCCGGCGGAGAAGACGCCGCAAAAGATAACGTATACGCCGAGCGCGCCGCGTGCGAACGCGCACAACAGCAGGGCTTTGAACGAACCGGCTCCTCGCTTCGGTTTGCCAAACGAACTGACCCAGCCCTCTATCGTGCTGGCATCGCTGAAGGAGAAGTCCGAGCCGGCGTCCCCGGCAGGAAACACGCAACAGGCGGCTCAACAGGCGGTGCAGCAGGCAAGCAACGCAGCCACCACGGTGGCGGCGTCGCAGACGACGGCGTCGCCCAGCGCGGCACCGGCGGCCCGTTACACGGGTGAACCGATTTCGGTGAACCTGAAGGACGTGGACCTGAAGGACTTCTTCCGGTTGATCCACGAAATCAGCGGCCTGAACGTGGTGCTGGATCCCAACGTTAAGGGCACACTGACGATCGTGCTGGACGAAGTGCCGTGGGACCAGGCGCTGGACCTGGTGTTGCAGAATAACGGTCTGGACAAGCAACTCAACGGAAACGTTCTGCGCGTGGCTACCCGGGCAACCTTGAAGAACGAAGCCGAAACGCAGCGGGACCTGGAAAAAGCGCAGGCGGAAGCCGTCGCGCCCGTGACCGTCACGCGTGTGCTCAGCTACGGCAAGGCGACGACGATGATGGTGACGCTTAAGAAATTCCTTTCGTCCCGCGGCGACATTTTCTCCGATGACCGCTCCAACCAACTGATCATCCGCGACATTCCGTCCGTTATCCCGACAATCGACAACCTGATCCGCCAGTTGGACCGCAAGTCCCAACAGGTAGAGATCGAAGCGCGCGTCGTTCAGGCTTCCCGGTCCTTTTCCCAGGATATCGGCGTGCAGTGGGGCATGGCCGGAACGACCACCAGCGGGCGCACCATCTTCGGTGGACCGGCTAGCGTGGGTGTCAGCCCGATAACAACCAGTACGGGCATACCAGCGCCGCCGCTGATCGGCACACCGACCAGCAGCAGCGGCAGCAGTACTCCCGGTCTTCCTTATAACGTAAACCTCCCCGCGGGCGTTCCGACCAGCGGCTTCTACTTTGGCCACCGGTCCCCGAATTTCGCCGTGGACTTGTTCATCACGGCGGCGGAAGCCAAAGGCGTGGGCAAATTGCTCTCCAAGCCGAAGGTAATCACGCAGAACAACGCCAAGGCGACGGTGAAGCAAGGTACCAAAATTCCAATTCAAACGACCATCAACAACACCATTTCGGTGCAGTACATCGACGCGGTGCTGAAGCTCGAAGTCACGCCGCAGATTACCGCCGAAGGCACGGTGTACATGGACGTGTTGGTGGAAAACACGCAGGTCGACAACGGTATCCCACGCATTCAGGGAATCCCGGCTCTCGATACGCAGTCCGCGGAGACCAAGGTGCTTGTGGCAGACGGCGGCACGGTGGTCATTGGCGGCATCATCATCACACAGCAGCAGACGAACATCAATCAAGTGCCGATCCTGGGCAGCTTGCCCTTGATCGGGCACCTTTTCAGGGAAAACAGTGTCAGCATCCAGTCGTCGGAACTGCTGTTCTTCCTGACGCCGCGAATCATTCCGGGGTAATTTGCGGGAAGAGCCGCGGGCGAAAGCGGGTTGGCAGTCAAAAATTCGGATACACGGGGATCGAGGAGGCGTAAGTCTCCTCGATTCTTTTTTATGAGCGCAAATCATTCTCAAAGGCGCCGACAGGTGGCCAGCGCGCTGCGCCAGCGCGGTTTGGATGGCCTCATCGTGACGCACCCTGCCAACTGGTTTTACTTGACGGGATTTACGGGTGAATCCGGGGCCCTGGTCGTTGAGCGGAGCACGGCGACGCTCGTGATCGACGGCCGCTTCACGGTGCAGGCCAAGGAAGAAGCCCGGGGAATCCGGGTCGTGTTACAGAAAAGCGGGTTGTACCCGGCGCTGGGAGAGTGGCTGCGGCAGCGCGGGCTGCGACGCGTGGGCTTTGACCCTTTCCAATTGTCGCTGGGGCAATGGAATGCGGTGCGGAGGGCTGCGGGAGCGAAATGCCGCACGATAGAGGCTGGAGGCATCCCCGAAGGCCTGCGCACGCGCAAAGACGCGCAGGAACTTGTGCAAATGCGAAAGGCGGCTGTTCTGGTGGGCGAAGTCTTTGAAAGCGTGCTCGGGTTGGTGCGGCCGGGGGTGCGCGAAAGCGAGCTGGCGGCGGAACTGGAGTACCAGATGCGCGGGCGCGGGGCGAGCGGGCCGTCGTTCGAGACGATTGTGGCGTCCGGGAAGCGCTCCGCCCTCCCGCACGCGCGGCCAACCGCCAAGAAACTGAGGAAAAATGAGTTGGTGGTGCTCGACCTGGGTGTTATACTCGGCCACTATTGCAGCGATATGACGCGTACGGTGTTCCTTGGCCGGGCGCCCCGGCGCATCCGCGAATGGTACGAGGCGGTGCGCGAAGCGCAAGCGGCCGGCGTAGCTGCAGTGGAAGCAGGGATTACCTGCGGTGAAGTGGATTCCGCCGCGCGGGAAGTCCTGAAAACGGCCGGGCTGGAAGAGCATTTTGTGCACAGCACGGGCCACGGCCTGGGCTTGGAAGTGCACGAGGAACCGCGCGTCGCCCGGGGCCAGCAGGTTCGACTCCAAGCCGGAAATGTGATTACCATAGAGCCGGGTGTGTATGTCGAAGGAGTCGGGGGCATACGCATCGAAGACGACGTTGCGGTACGCGCGACAGGGAACGAAGTACTAACCCGCGTAAGGCGGGATCTCATCGAAATCTGAAAAAGCATGAAACGGAAAAAGCCGTCGAAAGCGAGTCCGTCGTTTGCAAATCCTGAAATCGGGCAGATTGAACAATTGCTCCGGTTCATGAACGAGCACAACCTCGAGGAATTCGAGTACTCACGGGGCGACCTGAAGATCCGGCTGAGGAAACCTAGCGCCAACCTGGTTCCTGCTCCGTCAAGGCGCGCCGCGGAGATCATTGTGCCCTCCGCTTTGGTCCCAGCCGAAGAAGCCGGACCAACCGGCGGAATCGATGTGGAAGGACAAGGCGGGGAGGAATTGCACCTGGTGAGGTCGCCGATCGTGGGCACGTTTTATGGATCGCCAAGCCCCGGGGCTGAGCCGTTCGTGAAAGTCGGAAACCACGTGGATTCCGGGCAGACTCTTTGCATCGTTGAAGCCATGAAGCTGATGAACGAAATCGAGTCTGAAGTGAGCGGGGAAGTGCTGCGTATCTTTGTGGAAAACGGGCAGCCCGTGGAATACGGACAGCCGCTGTTTGGGATTCGACCCAGCCGGAAGCGGTAGCCGGCCCACGCGCCTATGTTCCAGAAAATTCTTGTCGCCAACCGCGGGGAAATCGCCCTGCGGGTCATCTGCGCCTGCAAGGAACTGGGGATTGCGACGGTGGGCGTGTATTCGGAGGCCGACCGCAACGCGCTGCACGTGCGATTCGCGGACGAAGCCGTGTGCATCGGCCCGGCGCGCAGCAGCGAAAGCTATCTGAACATCCCGCAGGTCATCAGCGCCGCCGAAATCACCAACGTGGACGCCATTCATCCGGGTTACGGATTTCTCTCCGAAAACGCCAATTTTGCCAAGGTGTGCGAGGCCTCGGAAATTACCTTCATCGGCCCGAAACCCGAAGTCATCGAGATGATGGGAGAGAAGGACCGCGCGCGGCGCGAAATGAAGGCCGCGGGGCTGGCCACCATTCCGGGCAGCGATGGCGTCGTCGAGGGCGAAGAGCAACTTGGCAAGGAAGCGCAGCGCATCGGTTTCCCGCTGATCCTGAAAGCGGCGGCGGGGGGCGGCGGGCGCGGCATGCGCATGGTGCGCGCGAAAGAGGAGTTGCTGGCGGCTTACCAGACGGCCCGGAGCGAAGCGCAGCAAGCCTTTGGCACTCCCGACGTGTACATGGAAAAGTATCTACAGCATGCGCGCCATATCGAATTCCAGGTGCTCGGGGACCAACACGGCAGGGTGATTCATCTGGGCGAGCGGGAATGCACCATTCAGCGGCGTCACCAGAAGCTGATCGAAGAAACGCCCTCGCCGGCGATGGACGCGAAGCGCAGGAAGGAAATCGGCGGCAAAGTGGTGAAGGCGCTCGAGCTCATCGGCTACACCAATGCGGGCACAATCGAGTTTTTGATGGACGATGATGGCGCCATCTACTTCATCGAAATGAACACGCGCATCCAGGTGGAACATCCGGTCACGGAATTTGTCACCGGGGTGGACCTGGTGAAAGCGCAGATTCGCCTGGCGGCGGGCGAAAAGATCGAGGAAGCCGCCGGTGAAATGCAGTTTACCGGACATGCGATCGAGTGCCGCATCAATGCGGAAGATCCGGACACGTTCGTGCCGTCCGCGGGGCGCATCACGACGTTTCAAGCGCCCGGAGGAACCGGTGTGCGCGTGGATTCCGCGGCGTATTCGGACGCGGTGATTCCGCCCTATTACGATTCGCTGGTGGCCAAACTCATCGTCAAGGGCCGCGACCGTGGCGAAGCGCTGGCGCGCATGAAGCGCGCCCTGGAGATGTTCGTCATCGAAGGGATCAAGACCTCCATTCCGATGCACCTGCGCATCCTTGGCGATGCGGACTTTGCCGCGGGCAAGTTCGACACCCATTTCATCGAGAGATATCTGAACTCTAACGGAAAATAGCACGCTATGCGCCTTGTGATGCCCCGGCTCGATGTAATATTAGACGCCGCAATCATGACGGAATCCGCCGGGGATACGGCACAAAAATCGAGCGATTCAAGTGTGCGCCCGCCGCCATGCCGCAAAAGGAAGACGGCGGCGGCGTCCCACTGAGGAATACAAGGCATGGCCGATTCCACCACCGCTTCTCCCCGGCAAACCGGCAAATCAGAGCACGGATTCGTGCGCGCCATCGGCCTGTTCGATGGAACGATGATCGTGGCTGGGTCCATGATCGGTTCCGGCATCTTTATCGTGGCTGCGGAAATCTCCCGTGTGACCGGTTCCGCCGGCGGATTGTTGCTCACCTGGATCCTCACCGGGCTGCTGACCGTTGCCGCCGCGCTCTCCTATGGGGAATTGGCCGCGCTGTTTCCACATGCGGGCGGGCAATACGTTTACTTGCGCGAGGCCTACTCGCCCCTGTGGGGCTTCCTGTATGGCTGGACGCTCTTTCTGGTGATTCAGACGGGCACGATCGCCGCTGTGGCCATCGCCTTTGCGCGCTATCTCGGCGTAATCCTTCCCGCCATCTCTCCGCAGACGTGGGTGATTCGGCCGATTAATCTGGGTTCGTCGTTCGCCGTCAGCCTGTCCGTGCAGCAGTTAGTGGCCGCGCTGATGATCATCTTCCTGACGTTTCTGAATACGCGCGGCGTGAAACTGGGCAAGTGGATTCAGAATGTGTTCACCTCGGCGAAGATACTGTCGCTGTTGGGATTGATTGTCTTGTGCGTATTTGTGGCGCGCAACGCTGGGGCCATCGCCGACAATTTTTCGCATCTTTGGGCGATTCGCGGGGCGCAAGCCATCGAGCCGGGCGCTAACTTCCTGCGCTCGCTGCTGCCGACGGTCACCGCTGCCAGCGGCTGGTTCGGGCTGCTTCTCGCCCTGGCCGTCGCCCAAGTGGGCTCACTCTTCTCCGCGGACGCCTGGAACAACATCGGGTTCACGGCCGCCGAGATGAAAAATCCCAAGCGCGACGTGGCCCTCTCCATGGCCATTGGCACGGTCATCGTGACGACGCTCTATCTCCTCTCCAATCTTGCGTATCTCTGCGCTCTGCCGCTGCACGAGATTCAGACGGCGCGCGACGATCGTGTGGCCACGGCCGCGCTCGCCGCCATTTTTGGAGTGAAAGGCGCCTGGATGATGGCCATTGCCATCATCGTTTCCACCTTTGGCTGCAACAATGGGCTGATCCTGGCGGGCTCGCGCGTGGCCTACGCCATGGCCAAGGATGGCCTGTTTTTTCGCGCCACCGGGAAGCTCAACAATAAAGGCGTTCCGGGAACGGCGTTGGTGTTGCAGGGAATCTGGGTCGTGATCCTGATTCTGCTGCGCACGCGCAAAGCGGACGGCAGCTACGGCAATCTTTACAGCAATCTGCTCGATTACGTTGTTTTTGCCGTGCTGCTCTTCTACGTTCTTACCATTGGCGGGATTTTCCTGCTGCGCTGGAAGCGCCCGGAGGCGGAACGCCCTTACAAAGCATTTGGGTATCCCGTGCTGCCGCTATTGTATATTGTGGCGGCGACCGGGATTATGGTGGTTCTCCTGCTGTACCAGACGCAAACCGCGGGGATGGGCATGGCGATTGTACTGCTGGGCGTGCCGGTGTACTGGCTGTGGTCGCGGCAGAAAGCGTAGTCAGGCGGGAATTTCGTAAGCTCAAACAGAAGGAGGAGTTGCATGGGCAACCCCCTATTCGCGACGAAGTCGATGGACACGCTGATGAAGGAGGCTGGTGAAACGGGTGAACACAGCCTGAAGCGCGCTCTGGGCCCCGTCAACCTGATAACGCTGGGGATTGGGGCAATCATCGGCGCGGGCATTTTCGTGCTGACGGGATCGGCGGCCTCGCTCTATGCGGGACCCGCGATCATGCTGTCGTACATACTTGCAGGAGTGGGCTGCGTCTTTGCGGGGCTTTGCTATGCGGAATTTGCCTCGATGATCCCGATCGCGGGTTCCGCATATACCTACGGCTACGCCACGCTCGGCGAAATCATCGCTTGGATTATTGGCTGGGACCTGATTTTGGAATATGCGTTTGGCGCCGCCACAGTCGCCAGCGGCTGGAGCAGTACGCTGGTGGCTTTCTTACAGGATTATGGAATCAACCTGCCTCCTCAAATCTGTGATGTGCCAGGTGCAAAATGGGTGATGGTGGATGGCCGCTGGGCGCCCGAAACGACGTTCAATCTGCCCCCTGACCAGTTGGCGGCGCTGCCGCACGCCACCGCGAGTTTCAACCTGCTTGCGTTCCTTGCCATCCTGGGGGTGACCACCATCCTGATCATTGGCATCAAGGAGTCCGCAAATTTCAATACCGGCATTGTCTTTGTGAAGCTTGCCGCGGTTTTGACTTTTATTGCGGTGGCCATGCCCTTCGTGCTCAAACATCCGGCGATCGCCCATGCCAATTGGAAGGTATTCCTGCCGCCGAACTCTGGAACTTTTGGTTTTTATGGATGGTCGGGAGTGTTGCGAGGCGCCGGCGTCGTGTTCTTCGCATATATCGGTTTCGATGCCGTTTCGACGGCGGCCCAGGAGGCCCGGAAGCCGCAAAAAGATATGCCCATCGGCATTCTTGGTTCGCTGATCGTCTGCACCGTTCTCTATATCGTGGTTTCCGGGCTGTTGACCGCAACGGTGCACTACTCGCGGCTGAACATTGGCGCACCGGTATCGCTGGCCATTCGCGAAACGGGAGTGAAGTGGGGCAGTTACGTGGTGAACGCCGGTGCGCTGGCGGGCCTGAGCACAGTGATGCTGGTGATGCTGCTGGGCCAGTCGCGCGTGTTCTATTCGATGGCGCACGACGGTCTGCTCTGGAAATGGGCCGGAGATATTCACCCGCGGTTCCGCACTCCGTGGAAATCCACGGCAGTTGTCGGGCTGGCAGTGGCCATCGTGGGCTCGCTGGTTCCCATCGGCAGCCTCGGCCAGATGGTGAGCATCGGCACGCTCCTCGCTTTTGTAATCGTGAGCGCGGCGGTCTGGATTCTGCGAGTCCGGCGGCCTGAATTGGTGCGGCCCTTCCGTACACCGTGGGTACCATTTGTCCCAATTATGGGAATTTTGATTTCGCTGGGCCTGATGGCCGGGCTGAACGGTGTCACATGGATTCGCCTGATTGTGTGGCTGATTATTGGCCTGATCATCTACTTCACCTACAGCGTGAAGCACAGCAAGGTGCGCAACCCGGAGTTGCTGGGTAAATAGCGGCTGAGCGCGGTTCGCCGTCGAAGCAGCTTGCCGCCGAACATCGTTCACAAAAATTTATGACGGCAGACTCGTCGACCCGCCGTGAATCGGGTAAAGTGGGGTTGCTGCTTCTCTGCTCATGAACGGAAAAGGAAATCAGCGGACGCCCTTCTGGAAGAGCCTCTCGAAGCTCGATTGGACCGCTGTGGCTGTGATCCTTCTGGGGATTTGGGCGGGCTGGTCTGGCAACCCTTTGCAAGGCGACGCGGTGATGCGTTTCTTGCGATTCCTGGCGCTGCTGGCGTTGTTCTATCTGGTCTACCGTTTCTGGAGCCGCTGGCGAGCGGAACTCCTCTGGAGTCTGCGCAATCGCTTAATCGTCGCTTACGTTTTCATCGCCGTCGTGCCCATTCTTCTTCTCGTCATCCTGGCCGGCCGCGCGCGGCAGATTATTTACGCGCAGCTTGGCTCCTATATCCTTCACGAAGAAATCCACCGGCGCGTGGACTTGCTGGCCGATTCCGCCGCGCACATCGCCGCCGCCGAAGAAACGCTGCCTGCTTCCATCGACCAAAAGACGCTGGAACAATCCCTGGCGGCGCAGCTCGAAGTCGCGGAAGGCAAAGCTCTGCCGGGGTTGGTCGTGAGCTTTCATGTGCCCGAGGACTATTTTCGAAAATTTGCCGGGCCGAAGGCGCACTCGTTTGCGGGTCTGGTACAAACCGAGAATCAATTGCGGCTGGCGAGCATGAGGGAAGTGGAATCACCGCGCGGCAAGGAGATTCTGGAGCTGAGCGTGCCGGTGACCGCTGAATTTCTGGAGAGCGTGGCCACCGACCTTGGCCCCTTCAACATGCTATTGCTGCACCGCGTGAACGACGGCAGCACCGCGGGTGACGTCACCATAGGCTCGGAGAGGTACCGCGTCATCGGCCGCGTCACGACGCACAAGCGCTCCATCCCGCCCGCCACTTCCTGGACGGATCCCGTGGTGGACGACCTGTCCATCCTGGAGGTCAGCCATATCTCTGCCGACGGCGTGGTGGTGCGTGCTCATCCGGTGTTCGCATCCTACGAAGCGCGCATTTCGCAGTTGAATCGCCGCATTTTCGGCTTGGTTGGGGAATTCAGTTTCTCCAAGGTGGTCACGCTCATTCTGATTTCCCTCGGTTTCCTCCTTCTGGAGCTCGCGGCATTGATCATCGGCATCGTTCTCACCCGGGCCATCACGCGCACGATTTCCGAACTCTATCGCGCCACGCAGTTCGTCCAGGAAGGCAACTTCAGCTATCGCGTCAGCGTCGAGCGCAAGGACCAGCTCGGCGCCCTGGGGGATTCGTTCAACTCCATGACGAGCTCCATCACCAATCTGATTAACGAGCAGAAGCAATTGCAGCGCCTGGAAAACGAAATCTCCATCGCGCGCGAAGTGCAGGACCAGCTTTTCCCGCGCAACGTGCCGCACGTCGCGGGTGTCGAAATCGAGGCCATCTGCCGCGCCGCGCGCAGCGTCAGCGGCGACTATTATGATTTTATCCAATTGAGCCCCACGCACGTGGCCATTGCCATCGCCGATATTTCGGGGAAGGGAATTTCCGCCGCGCTGCTGATGGCCAGCTTACAAGCGGCGCTGCGCAGCCAGTTGCTGGTGCCGGGCAGCGAAACTCTCAGCACTGCCGAACTCGTGGCGCGCCTCAACACACATCTCGTGCGCAACACCGGGGACGACCGCTTCGCTACGTTTCTCGTCGCCGTGTTCGATACGGCGACGCGCACGCTGCGCTATACCAATGCAGGACACCTGCCCGGCTTCTGCCTCTCCGACGGCAAGGCCATGCACTTGGATAAGGGCGGAATCGTGCTCGGCGTCATGGAGGATTACCATTACGATGAAGGCATCATCCATGTGCCGCCGGACAGCGTGGTGATTGGCTACAGTGACGGACTCGTGGAACCGGAGAACGCCTATGGCGAAGAGTTTGGCGTTTCGCGATTGGAGGCTGCGGCGCAGCGCGTTCGCCATGCCAGGCCGCGTCATATCGCCGAATCGCTGATGACCGCCGCGGAGGAATGGTCCGGAAGCCCCGAACAGGCCGACGACATGACGGTCATCGTCGCGCGTTTGGGATAACGGGGCATTTGCGGTTAGCTCGTCATACTTCCAAAACTCGGGAAATTGTTCTTCCCGTCTTCAGTGACGGCGTTCCCAGATGAGTGACCAGGCGGTGTTACGTCAACAGTCCGGCGGAGATTGCGGTACCATCACGATATCGCTGCACGTTGCAATACCGAGCAAGGAGAACGAGAAATCCCGTGAACAATTCGGTGGAAGGAACTGCTATTCAAGAGCTCAGCATCATCACGAAGCTGCGAAGGAACCGGCGTCTTGGTCGCCTGATTTTCTTCCCCCTGTCCGTTTTGCTGGGGTGGGTTACATCTTTTTCTCAGGCACAGGCGCAGGCGCAAGGGCAATCGAGTCCACTGGCGACAGGGTTAGGCAACGAATTCACCTCCGAGACCGCTAGGGTGAATGGGATCAGCCTTCACTATGTTCGCGGAGGTGAGGGGCCTGCCATCATTCTGATCCATGGGTTCCCTCAAGACTGGTTCGAATATCACGCAATCATGCCGCGTTTGGCGAAACAGTTCACAGTGATCGCGGTTGATCTGCGGGGTGTGGGTAGCTCGACAGCCACTCCAGGCGGCTACGACGCGGCCAATATGGCGGAAGACATCCATCAACTAGCGGCGGCGCTCAAACTGGAGCGCGTCTATATCGTCGGTCACGACATTGGCGGGATGGTGGCCTATGCCTTCGTTCGCCGTTATCCGCAAGCCACACGCGGGGCGATGATCCTCGATGTGCCGCTTCCCGGAATTCAGGGCTGGGACGAAATTCAAGGCCATCCCGCCATGTGGCACGTCCGGTTTATGCAAGTCCCGAGGCTCCCAGAGCAACTTGTCGCGGGACGGCAGGCCGACTATTTCGGCTACTTCTTCGACTTTGGCAAATTCACGCCGGACGACGTGGCCCATTTCGTGAAGGCTTACGCCACCCCTGCGCAACTTCATGCGGTCTTTGAAATGTACCGCGCGTTTCCTGCCAATGCGCAATTTAATGCGGCACAACGCGGGCCAAATGACGTGCCGCTGCTCTTGGCCACCGGAGACGGATCACCGTTTGCACAATTGGTTCCCAAGATGGCAGAAGGCCTCCGTGCAAACGGATGCAGTCATGTTGAGACCGGGTTAATCCGGGACGCCGTGCACTACGTGGTCGAGGATCAGCCCGAGGCAGTGGGCGATCTCATCGAGCGATACGCATCGCTGCACTCGCAGTGAAACAGCACGTTGAGCTTGCGGGGCGATTGGGGAGTGCTCTACGTCACACGCATGCGACACACGTCATGAATTCCGGGCTTGTGGTCGGCAGAACGGAAACTGACCCAGTGGCTGTGCTTGAGATAGAGTAGAGGAGCGCAACGGAGTCGGATATACTGACACGTTTTGCGGAGAGAAGTATGTCGCTTAGGAACCGGGTCGCTGTGGTCACAGGTGGTAGCCGTGGAATCGGACGGGGCATCGCGCTGCGTTTGGCGAAGGATGGTGCGCGCGTGGCCATCGCGTATCGCTCCAACAAGACCGCCGCGCAATTGGCGTTGCAGCAATTGCAAGCGGTGGGCGCGGATTGCGTTGCGGTGGAGACGGACATCACGCAATCCGGCCGTGCGGACCAACTCATCAGCACGGTTGTCGACCGCTTCGGGCGCGTGGATATCCTGGTCAACAACGTGGGCGATTTCCGCTGGGGCATGCTGGTGGAATCTTCCGCCGGCGAGTGGCGCACCGTCTTCGAATCGAATGTGATGACCGTGTTCTACATGTGCCGCGCGGCCTTGCCGGTCATGCGCAAAGGGCGCTGGGGACGCATCGTGAATCTGGGCGCGGTGGGCGCGGAGCGCGCGTTTGGCCAAGCGAAAATTTCGGCGTATGCCGCGGCCAAGGCAGCGGTGGTGGCGCTTTCGCGTTCGCTGGCGCTGGAAGAGGCGAAAAACGGAATTACCGTGAACGTGGTCAATCCCTCGAACATTGACGAGAAAGAGTTGACGATTGAAGAGGCGCGGAAGTTGCGCGACGCGCGTTACCCGATTGGACGGCCACCCACGGTCGAAGACGTTGCGGCCAGCGTCGCGTTCTTCGCATCCGAAGAAGCCGAATATGTTACGGGGCAGGTAGTGAACGTCAGCGGCGGGTGGATGTTGTAGGGGCGGCTGAGAAACAACTCGGACCTGACGTAGAGCACGCAGAGAAAATGGGCGTCAACGGCCAAAGAGGTTGCGGAAAACTGGGTGAAAGCTTTCTTCAGGGGCTAAAGCCCGTTGGTTTTGGGCTTTACGCCGGGGCTGAAGCCCCGGCCTCCTAAAGAAAAACGGCAGTTCGTTGTCATCCCGATCCCGCAAAGCGGGAGAGGGATCTGCTTTTCGCAAAAGACCAGGGGAAAAGCAGATTCCTCGCCTTGTTCAGAAAAGCGAACGGGGCTCGGAATGACAATTGCCGGTATTTTTCTGCAGGCTGGACAGCGATGCCCTGACGAGAATCTAGTTATTCGCAGTGGCTGATTTGCCCCGGGAACTCCGATGAAAGCATTGACTGCAGCGGAAATGCGCGAGGTTGACCGTCTTACGACGGAGCGCTTTGATGTATCCGGGCTGGCGCTGATGGAGACCGCCGGCAAAAGTGTCGCGGAAGTTTTCCTCGAACAATACACGCATAGGAATACCGAGCCGCCCGGGCGCGTGTGCGTGCTTTGCGGAAAAGGCAACAACGGCGGAGACGGCTTCGTGGTGGCGCGGCATCTGCGCGAAGAAGCGGAGCACATCGACGTCTATCTTTTCGCGCAACCGGAAGAGTTACGCGGGGAGGCGGCAAAGAATTTCGAGCGTTGGCAGGATCCAGGCGGCAGAGTCACGCTGATTCAGAGTGAGGCGGAGTGGGAACAGGCCTGGCCGCAGATCGCCGCAGCCGAGGTTATTTTTGACGCGCTGCTGGGCACGGGCATTCGCGGGGCGGCGAGCGGCTTGGTTGCTCAGGCAATCGAGGACCTGAACCGGCTCTCGCAAAATGCGACCGCAGCGCATCCCGCGTGGATTGTCGCGGTGGATACGCCTTCGGGCTTGCCCTCGGACGGGGAAGCGGCCGCTGGCCCCGTTGTTCGCGCGCACCTTACTGTGACGTTCACGGCGCCAAAAATCGGCCAACTGATTTCGCCGGATGCGGGGTGTTGCGGGCAATTGGTGGTGCGCTCGATTGGCTCGCCCGCGGCCCTGGTCGAGGAAATCGGGAAGGCGCGGGTGCGCTGGGCCGGCCTGGACGAGTTTGCCGGTTTGCCGCTGGTGCGCGCCGCGGAAGCTCACAAAGGGTCTTATGGGCACGTGCTCCTAGTTGCCGGATCGGTGGGCAAAACCGGTGCGGCGGTGCTGGCGGGGCAAGCAGCCCTGCGTGGCGGCGCGGGCCTTGTGACACTGGCGACCCCGGAGCCGGCGCTTGCCACCATCGCCGCAGCACAAGCGGAATACATGACCGAGGCGCTGCCCTCTACTGCCTCCGGATCGATCGCTGCCGAAGCTATCCGTTCGGGGCGCTTCGCCGCGGCTTTGCAGGGCAAAACCGTTCTGGCGATTGGGCCGGGCGTCAGCACGCATCCGGAAACGCAGGAGTTCGTGCGCAGCGTTGTCGCGCACACCGAGCTGCCCATCGTGCTGGACGCCGACGGCCTGAACGCATTTGCGGGCAATGTGGATCTGTTGCCAAAGCGCAAGAGCGCACATCTCGTCTTAACGCCGCATCCCGGAGAAATGGCGCGCCTGCTTGGCGTTTCCAGCGCCCAAGTCCAGGAGAGCCGCGTGCAAACCGCGGTGGAAGCCGCGCGACAGTGGAACGCCCATGTGGTGCTCAAAGGCTTTCACACCGTGCTGGCGTCGCCGGAGGGCGAAGTCTTGATCAACACCACGGGGAATGCTGGCCTGGCCAAGGGGGGTTCCGGGGATGTATTGACGGGGCTACTGGCCGCTGTCGTTGCGCAATTTGGCACCGGCGATTTCTTGCGCGTGCTCGCCCTGGGCGTGTATCTCCACGGCCTCGCTGCAGAGCTCCTCTCGCAGCAAAGCGACGCCTCCGGCATTCTGGCCGGCGAAGTGGCCCACGCCATCCCATTTGCCCGGCGCACACTTCTCCAGGAGCTGCAGGAGCGTGGCTGAAGAGGTCATCACCCGCTCGGCAGAGGAAACCATCGCCTGGGGACGGCAGTTTGCGGCTCGGCTGCGCGCTCCGGTGCTCGTGCTGCTGTCGGGCGAACTGGGCAGCGGCAAGACCACCCTCACCAAAGGCATTGTGGCTGGCCTGGGCGCTGCGCCCGAAGACGAAGTCACTAGCCCTACTTTCACCCTTCTGCGTGAATACGGCAGCGGGAAGCGGGTCTTCCACGGCGACCTTTACCGCATCGAGAACTTCCACGATTTTGAGACCCTGGGCCTGGAGGACGTGTTTGCCGAGCCCGGCATACTGATCCTGGAATGGTCAGAGGAATTCCCGCTGCAGACCCCCTGGCCGGTCATACGGCTGCGCCTGGAGCATCGCGGCGGCGACTGCCGGCGCATTGTCGAGTCTTGTGAGCCTGAAATCTAAAGTCGTAGAGGGATTTCATCGCACAAAAAACGTGCGATGCAGAAGCGTATCTCCGCTCCGGGACGGCAAAAAGCGCCGTCCCTCCGGTCGAAATGACAGGTTTCAGGCTGAGTCTGGCACACATCTGAAGTGACCCGTCCCCTGCTTCTGCCCCTACTCCCAGGCACCCGTTGCTTTCTCGCTACCCCTGTACCTTGGTTTGCTTGCCCGGCGTTCGTGGCACTGCTACGTTGAAAGGTGGCGTACCCGGGCGGCCCCATGGCAACGGAACTCTTGAATAATGTGACGGATAGAGAGCGCGGCGAGCTTAAGAGCTACTGCGTGACCCTGCCGATGGGGACGCTCTCCATCGGCGTGGACAACATCCACCACGACGTCTTCCTCAGCCCCAAGTTTGTTCAGGTGACGCGCGACTACCTGTTCGACCTTATACGCCAGAACACCAGCAGCACCTACCTTTCCGGCATCGAGTTCCGGCACACCAAGCCGGTGGACTCGACGACCTTCCGCAAGCTCCTCACGGAGTTGCTGCAAAGCTCGCTGACCAGCGCCAAGCACCAGAAAAACATCGAAATTGACCTGCTTTTCCGGCTGGCCATCCTGAAGTTCATCACCGGCGAGCTGCAGAACCAGTTCGCTAACGTGATCCTGGATTGCAAGGAATACATGCGCAAGCGCGGCGAGTTCTTTGAGCGCAGCCAGTCGGCGCACGTCATCAAGGCGCGGCTGACGGAGATGCAGTCGGCGCGGCGCGACGTGCTGCGGCTGATCGGGCAACTGGTGGCGCAGATCCTGATTGATATCGAGGAAAACGTCATCGGCAAGACGCGCCGGGCCCTGTTTGGCGAGGAGTTCGCGCCGTACTACGAAATCCTGAAGAACCGCCTGGTCTTCCTGGATGGCGGCAAGGACGATTTCTTCTTCCTGGAGCATTACGTTTTGCTGGGCAATTATGCGCGCGATCCAGACCGCCAGGAGGCCATGGACGCCCTCTTCCACGAATTCCTGAAGGAGGCCGGGGCGAACATTCCGCACGAGCAACCCACCGCGCCTGCCTCGGACAGCTACAAGGCCCTGTTCGCGGAAGCCGAGCATCGCCGCGCCGAAGTTGTTGCATTGGAGGAGCAGCGCGAAGGACTGCGGAAAAAGCTTGAACGCGGCGACGGCCTGCTGAGCAAATTCCTCAGCTCCACGGATCCCTCGGAAATGCGCGCCTCCGTCAGCGAAATCGAGACGCGGCTCAGGGTGCATCACGCGCGGCTGGAAGAATTGGCGCCGCAACTCGACCGCGCCAAGCAGCAAGTGGATTTCGTGACAAAGGACTATCAGGCAAAGATCGACGATTACCTGAACGAACCGGAAAACGCGCGGCGGCTCTTCGATGCCTCTTTCGGGGAAGAAGGAGATCGCACGGCGCGCGCGCATCTGCTGACGCAGTTGGTCAGCCGCCTGGAGGAGCGCGAGCTGATCGTGCACATCCTGGCCAGCTATGAGATTCGGCCCATCGCCAGCGACTACTGCCCGCCGGTGCACTTGCAGCAACTGCGCAAGGCATTGGTATCGCGGGAAGAAGCGAAGCGCGTGGAGGAGATGCTCAAGCAGGTTCCGGCGAAACGCCTGACCATGAAGCCGCTTGAGGAACTGACGCGGCGCATGCGCCGGTATTCACGGGACGAATTACAGGTGGTTGTGCTGCGTTTCGCCATCGACTTTTTCCGCATGCGCCATGATTTGCGCGACGCCGAGCACCTTTCCGCCTGCATGGAACGCGTCAACCTGGTGACCGCGGAGAAAGTCCGCGAACTCTCGCGCATGAACAACCGCTTGTACGAGTGCCTGCTGCAGGAAGAGGCCCGGTCGGAGCAAGATCAGGTGGTGTCCCACGTCATCATCAAGGCGGACGTGCGCGGCTCGACCAAAATGACGCAAGACCTGCTGGCGCGCGGCCTCAGCCCCGCCTCCCACTTCAGCCTGAATCTTCACGAGCCGGTGAAGCGGCTGCTGGACCGTTTCTGTGCCAAGAAAGTTTTCATCGAGGGCGATGCGATCGTGCTGGCGATCTTTGAGACCGAGAGCACCGTCGCCTATGCCCGCGCCGTGGCCAAAGCCTGCGTGCTTTCGCGGCAAATCCTGGCGGTGTGCAATTCCTACAACGATACGGCTGCATCGTCGCAGCTTCCGGCGCTGGAAATCGGCATTGGCGTGGCATTTCAGGGCTCCGCGCCAACGTATTGGACCGATGGCGAATCGCGCATCATGATTTCCAAAGCGCTCAATGTTTCCGACCGCCTTTCGGCTTGTGCCAAGCTGGCCAAGCGCATGCTCTCCAAGCAGAAGAGCCAGTTCGCGGTCTATCACTTCCTCACAGCGATGGAAGGCGCCTCCGCCGAAGAACTGGACGAATTCCTGGTGCGCTACAACATGAATGGCATCGAATTGAACGAGGAAGGCTTCCAGAAGCTTGCCGAAGAGATTTCGCTGGAAACGCTCACCACCAAGCTCGATCTGCCGTGGGGCAAGGGAGAGGTTTGCCTTTATTATGGCGAAGTGCCTATGGGCGAGTCCGTCGAGTTGCTGGTGTTGCGCAAAGGCCGCGCGCGGGAGTTGCTGCCCGACGGGAAGATCGGCAAGCCCTCGGACCACAATTACTACGAGGTGTGCACCAGCCAGGCGCTGTACGACCTCGTGGCGGCCCTCAAACGCACGCAAAACGTCGAGCTGGAAACCACCCGCGCCTGAGCTCTCTCGGCTCGCCGGACATGCGCCGCACCATTGCCCACTTCTCCAATCACAGCATCAATCAGGAGTTGACGCCAGCCCTTTGGGGACCAACTGCTAGCATTGGGAGAGTATCACCGTCAGATTGGCTGCGGTGCGCCGATTTGCCTGTACGAACGCATGGCTCGCACTGAGTTGCAGGCCATTGCCACCCGCGGACCAGGACCTGATTCTGTACTTGCGGCCAGTAGGCAACTCAAATCGGAGACTACTAGACTGGTGTGGCCAACGGCAGCGAAGGGATTACGCATGGACTCCTCTAACTCGTTTTGCAGATACCGGCCCAACCCCTGGCGACTCGATTCCTCGGGACTGCATCTTTGCGCGCTGGTCCTCACTCTATGTGCCTGTGCCGGCCTGGCGGGTTGCGGCTCGGCGAGTTCGTCGGGCTCATCCTCTGGAAAAGGCTCCGTGCCGACGATCACATCCTTCGCGGCCAATCCCACAAGCATCACTTCGGGTGCCGGCAGCACGCTGAATTGGGCGACGACGGGAGCGACGAGCATTGTCATCACGCCGGGAACATTCACGTCCACATCGGCAAGCGGTTCAACGAGCATGAGCCCAACGGCGACGACCACCTACACGCTGACCGCGACGAATGCCGCCGGCTCGACCACTTCCACTGTCACGGTAACTGTAACCGTGAACGCGCCGAGCAAGCCAACCATCAGCTCCTTCACAGCTAGCCCCCCAAGCATCACTTCGGGTTACAGCAGCACGCTGAGTTGGGCGACCACGGGAGCGACGACTATTGCCATCACGCCAGGGACATTCGCCTCCACATCCGCGAGTGGTTCGACGAGCGTAAGCCCGACGGCGACGACGACCTACACGCTGACTGCAACGAACGCCTCCGGCTCGACCATCGCCACGGCACAGGTCACTGTTACAGCCTCGGGCGGTCCTTTGGCGATAACGACCACCTCGTGCCCAGACGGGATACAGGGCGCTGCGTATACAGGCTGCACAATCGCTGCCAGCGGTGGCTCTCCACCGTACACCTTTTCCGTGAGTACGAGTGCCAACTTTCCACCACTGCCTGAAGGGATGTCTCTCAATGCGACTACGGGGAACATCAGCAGCTCACTGATCGGCGGCCAAGGCACGTACACGCCCGAGTTTATAGTCACCGATTCCGCCAATGCTCAGGCAACGCAGGACATCAGCGTCGCCATCAGCGGCAACAACGCGTTTCTCGCAAACATTTTCCCGGCAAGTTCTATTTTTCACCATCGCGTGGACGCAGCCACGACCAGCTTGCCTGTAGACACTTCCCCCGCGGCCCCTATGTACAGTGGCTATTTGTCAGAGACAGTTAAGCCATTCTTCGGGAACACTTCAGGTGCGCCTTTCCCGAATGGAATACCAGCCATCGAAGTCCCTTACAACCAAACGAACGTGTCCGTCTCAACTACCCAATATCAATCTTATTTCACCTCTGGTCCCATTCCAGCGTATGCTCCCGTGGAAGGCACCAGCAACTCGACGGGAGACAGACACGTCCTGGTCTATTTGGAGGCAGGCGGTGGGAATAACCCTGCCCTTTACGAGATGTGGCAGGGAATTTACGAAGGCGGTCCCTGGACAGACTCCTCGAACGCGCTTTGGCCCAACGTATCCTCAAATGCCCTGACACCCCAGGGGCAGGGAACATCCGATGCTGCAGGGCTTCCCGTGGCACCCCTGCTCGCCAATGCCGACGAGGTCATTGGCACCGGCACACCCAGCGCACCGAACGGCACCATTCAGCATCCCATCCGATTCACGCTCAACCATATGCTGAATTACTGGGTCTGGCCTGCTACGCAAACAGCGGGCGTGGGGAGTTGCACCGCAACGGGAGGGAGTCCCATACCTGTGGAATCCCTAATTTCGCAATCTTCTCCTCCGGCAAGCTGCACCATGTCCGGAGCCGCCGGCGAGATCTATCGACTGAAGGCCTCGGTGGCGACTCCTTCTTGCGCCTCCACAAGCCCACAAGCGGCCATTATCATCACCGGATTCCGAAACTATGGAATCATCCTGGCCGATAACGGGGATAGCGGCGGGCTGATCGGCACGCCCGACGCCCGCTGGAACGATAACGATCTCTCCTGCCTCACAAGTCTCACCTTAGGTGACTTCGAGCCGGTGAACGTCTCCAGCCTCATGGTCAGTAATGACAGTGGCGCCACCAGCCATTAGCCGGGCGATGCGCGGCTATGCAGTGGATTCGCTAACACACAGTTTGTCCCGCGACAATACCGGCTCAACACCCGGTATGCCGGGAAGCAGATAGCTTTGGTATCGGAACCGACTTGTACGGTTTCCGCGTCAGTCGAATGACCCCGCGCCTGCCCTGTGGAGGAAATAGACGTGGAAGGGAACTGTGTCCAAACAGGAACGCGCCGGAGAGACTCGCTCCCCGGCGCGCCCGTGATTGTGGATTGATTACTGAGCCGCTTCGACCTTCTTCACTGGAGGCTTCGGCACCTGCCAGATAATCTGGGAGTCGGCGGCACTGTGCGGATAAGACTCCACCGACTTCTTCCCCGAAGGCAGAAGCACGATATCCACGCGGCGGTTGTAGGCCAGCCAATCGCCCTCGACGTTCTTAAGACGCGCCTTGGGCGGCTGATTCGGGTTCGTGGCCTCGAGTTCCTTTACGGCCTGCTTATCGATTGGGCGCTCTTTCCCGTAAGCTGCGGTCTGAACTTTGCCAGCCGCTATACCTTGCTCGACGAGATACTCCTTGACGCGCTGGACGCGCCGCTCGCTTAACTCCTGGTTAAATGGCACCGAGCCGCGTGCATCCGCGTGCGCTTCCACCGACAATTTTGCGTCCGGATCGTACTCGAGATACTTCTTGAACCCAGCGGCCAGCGTTGCGAGGTCCAGTTGCTGGCTCTTGACCAACCCGTCCTGTGGGTGCTTCTCGTCTGGATAGTCTGTGGGATAAAAGACGCTCTGCAGCACGACCTCCGGAATCGGTTCGATCGAACCGGTAATGTGAATCGACGCGGTTTGCGTGGCGGCGCCGCCGCAGGCATTCGTGGCGTTCAGCGTGTACTTCGTTGATTCGTCCACTTGGCCAAGGTCCGTCTTCTTAGGTTCACCCTTGACCGTCTGACTGCCACTAGGATCGACCTTGCCAACGGGGTCGAGGCTGATCGCATCGGCATTCGATGTGGACCACGTCAGTGTCGAAGATTCCTGAGTAATCACCCTGTCGCCAATCTTCCGGTAATGGAGTTCCGCCGGTTTGGCAGCGAGGGTCGCATCCACCTTCGTATTGACGTTGACCGTCCCGCTTCCCTTGACCATTCCGCCCGGACCCGACGCATTGAAGTCGTAGGTCGTGGTTGCGTGCGGCGTCACCGTCTGGCTGCCGCTAGTTGGCACGGTGCCAATCCCGCTGATGGTCGCCTCCACCGTTTCGGTCGTCTGCCAGGTGAGAGTCGAGGATTGGCTGCAGTTGATGCTGGCGGGTGCCAGACTGAAATTGCCGGTCACACCCGCGAGAGCGATCCTGTCGCTGATCCACCCGCCCGTATAGCGCGGCTCGCCCGTCAACTTGGCGAGGTCCTTCTTGTCCTTAGTCGTCTGGGCGCCGCTCTTGGTCAAGTCGATGGAGACCTTCTTGTTCGCGGCGACAGTGACATCGCCCGTCCAGACGTCGCTCCCATTCTTGGTCACATCCACGTGGTAGGTTCCTGGCGGCACGAGCAAGTTTCTGTGCCACCACCAATCGTGGTTCGTCGCACCCACATGCCCGACAAAATAGGAGGGCGTCTTTCCATTCAGCAAGACCGCTGCATGGCTATCGCCTCCCTTGAACTCGATCTGGCCGTAAGGAGCACTCACGGCGGCGCCACTCGCCTCGAGCGTGACTTTCAGGTCGGTCGTTTTACCCGAATCGATATTGATGTCTTGCGTCGAGGTTTTGTAACCGTAGTTCATGACAGCGACCGTGTGCTTCCCCGGGCTGAGAGAGATTGTTTCGCTGCCGTCGCGGATGGCTTTATCGTCCACAAACACATAGGCATGCTTCGGGATCACCTTGATTTTCAACTTTCCGTCTTGCGCAAAGCCTGCGGTGGCGCAGAACATCATGGCCACCACAAGGGTTAATAGGTATCCAAGTCGTCGCATCTGAGTGTCTCCTGAGCCTGGATTTCCTCCAGGCAGCCGGCATGCTACACCGGCGTTCCTTTAGTCCTTTGACTGCATTCTAACCCTAGTCTTTGCCAAAGCCTATATCTGTTCTCTTTTGTACAGCCTCACGGAGATCTTCCCGGCAGGCGGGAGTAGTTCCCGCAACCACGGCCGGCGGATGCCGCTCAGGCCCAGCTATAGCCGTGTTTCGCCAGGGGCAGGGAACGAATGCGCTGGCCCGTGGCCGCAAAGATCGCGTTGCACACGGCCGGAAGAACGGGAGGCAGCGCCGGCTCGCCCAACCCCGTTGGAGGATTATCGGTGCGCAGGAAATGCACTTCGATCGCAGCGGGCAATTGGTTTATGCGCATGGGGGTATATTCGTGGAAATTGCTCTGCAGCGCCCGCCCGCGGTCGATGGTGATTTCGTAGCTCATCACGGAGCTTAATCCTTCCAGGACCGCGCCGCGCACCTGATTATCCGCGTTGCTGGGGTTGACAATCTGGCTGCCGATATCGCCGGCCACCCACACGTTGTTCACTTTCACCGCGTTTTGTGCGTCGACGCTGAGTTCCACGACTTCCGCAAAATAGCCGCGATGCGAAAATTGGAACGCCACGCCCATCCCCGTGCCTTTCGGCAAGGCTCGCTTGCCCCAGCCGGATTTCTCCGCAACCAGCCGCACCACGCCTTGCATTCGTGCGGCGTCCATATTGCCGGAGAAGGGGTCCGGCTTTGCGTCGGGCGTGGCCACGCGCGCCAGGCTCAGCAACTCCAGCCGGAACTCCACGGGATCCTTGCCCGCGGCGTGAGCGAGTTCATCCGTAAACGACTGGAAGACCCAGGAAAACGCATTGCTGCGCGGCGCGCGCAAAGCGAAAGTCGGCACGCCCAAGGGCATCAGGGAGGCGCCAAAATAAAAATTCGGCAAGAAGGTGCCCGGAAATTCGTTGCCCGGAATGTTTGCTGCGGGAGAGAACTGATCCCCTTGGCCGAAGGTAACGAAATGATTTCGCCACGCCACGACCTTTCCGGAAGCATCCAATCCGCTTTTCAGGAAATGAAATCCGGCGGGGCGATAGTGATCGTGGTGGAAATCGTCCTCGCGCGTCCACAACAGCTTTACGGGCACGCCTGCACGCTTGCCGATGGCGGCAGCTTCGAGCATGTAATCGTTCGTCAGGCGGCGCCCAAATCCGCCGCCCGCCCGCATCATGTGCACGATGATGTCGTCGTGCGGAATCCCCAGCACCTTGGCCACTTGCATGCGGCCGGATTCGGGGGTCTGGCTGGGCGACCAGAACTCCAGTTTTCCGTCATGGAAGTGCGCCAGGCAGTTTTCGGGCTCCATCGGCGCATGGGCGAGGAACGGGTAGTCATACGCCGCTTCGACGATCTTCGCGGCGGAACGCAGCGTGGCATCCGCGTCGCCATCCTTGCGCAGCGTGATGGCCGGCTCCTGCTTGGAAAGTTCCGCGGCGCGGCGCGCGAATCCTTCGCTGCTCTGCTGCGCGGTGGCACCCTCGTCCCATTTGATCTGTAGCTTTTGGCGCGCGGAGTTGGCCTGCCACCAGGTGTCCGCGAGGACGGCTACGCCGCTGTGCAGACCAAGAAGCTCCGTCGTGCCTTCCACCACAAACGCCTGGCGCACTCCGGGCAAGGATTTCACTTCCTCGACGTTGGCCGTCACCACTTTTCCCGCGAACACGGGACACTTTTCGTAAACGGCCCACAACATTCCAGGAACGCGGAAGTCGATACTGAAGATCGGCTTGCCCGTCGCGATAGAGGGGACATCCACGCCGGTGATCGGTTTGCCGATGATTTTGTAATTCTTGGGGTCTTTCAGGGTGACGGAGTTCAGATCCGGTGGCGCCAAGGTCGCGGCTTTTTGTGCCAGCGCGCCGTAGGTCAGAGTGCGTTTTGAAGTTGTATGGATTACCCGTCCGGAAAAAGTTTCGCATTCCGATTCCGACACGGACCACGTTTGCGCGGCGGCCGCCACAAACATCTGCCGGCAGGCGGCGCCGACGCGGCGCAGCGGGTCCCAGTTCGTGGGCGTGGACGTGCTTCCCCCCGCGACCTGCCGCCCATATTTCGTTTCGTCCAGGTCGGCTTGCTCAATCCGGACGTCCTTCCAATCCACGTCGAACTCCTCGGCGATGATCATGGGAAGATGCGTTTTGACGCCCTGGCCGACCTCGGGGTTCTTCGCGGTTATGGTGACAATGCCATTTGCCGCCACGCGAACAAATGCCGTGGGAATATAGGCCGGGGCGGGCGGCTGGAGCCCTGCTGCTTGTCCCGCAAGGACGTCCGGGAAAATGGGCACGCGGCAGGCAAGCAAAAAGCCGCCGCCACTGACCGCGGAAACGCGCAGGAAGGTACGGCGATCAATGGCAGTCGCAAGCATAGAGCCTCCTGACAAAAGACAATGATTCCAGCTCACGCATGGTGACCGATTTCAGTTTGACGCATAGCAGGCCGAATTGGTTTCAGACACAACAATCATCGTCCCATCTGATCGATTGTTTGCCGCGCCGGCTACACTTTGGGCCGGATCGGCAGTTCCGGGAGATTATGGGGCACACGCCCGATTTATGCTATTTCAAAATGCGCAGGACGAACAGGAGTCTGCGCTTGAACGGTGAAAGGAGAGAAATTTAACAGCCGTAAGATTAGCGCTTGTTCGCTTCTGCTTAGGCGGAAAAAGCAGTCCCGCGTGTCAATGCCTTGAGCTCGCCGATTTTCCGGGCGACTTGCACGGAGTTTCGGCACGCCACGCTGCACTCAGTGCAGCTTCTGCAAGCTTCCAATCCTTTGCCCGCGGGAATTCCGGCAAGCATGGTCCGCGCCATGTCTGTATTGCCGTATTGCAGGGCGTACATGTGCGAACGCATCAATGCCGGGACTTCCACCTGTTTGGGGCAAGCTTCGCGGCACTCGCCGCACTGCTGGCAAAATTCCGCTTGCGCCATGAAGCTCTTGTCGGCCAGAAATGTTTTCTCCTCTTCGGTGTAAGCCAGATTGGCGGCGACGGAGAAGTCCTGCTCCAGATGCTCGTAGGTACTGAAGCCGGGAATCGCCGTGGTCACAAAGTCATGATTGAGCACCCACTTCAACAGCGCGGTTTGGCTCACCGGCGGAAGCGGTTTCGGCAAGTGAGAATCCGGACGAACACTTCCGCCGGCTTGCGTTTTCATGGCGATGACGCCGATGCCGTTCTTTGCCGCGCGCTCGATCGTGCCCAAAATGGCGTTGTCGTGCGCCATCGTGTAATTGAATGTGACCAGCACCACATCGAACATATTCAGCCGGATGGCCTCGCTGATAACGTCCACGGTCTTGTGCGTGGAAATCCCGATGAAGCGCGTCTTGCCCTCTTTTTTCAGCGTGCGCAGTGCTTCCAGCGGGCCCTCCGCGTGCGCGTATTCCACGGAATCCACCGCGTGGTAAAACAAAATATCTACGTGATCCATCTGCAGCCGCCTCAGACTTTTCTCTGTCTGTTCGATGAAGCGCGCTTTGCCGTCCGCGGTGTTGAGCTCGCGATCATGGTCGCGGACAGCCTCCTTGGTGGCAACCGTCACCTTTTCGCGAATGCCCATATCTTTGATGACCTGGCCGACCATTTCCTCATTGCGCCCCTGTTGATACCCGGCGGCGGTGTCATAGTGGCGTATGCCCAATTCGTAGGCGCGCCGCAGCAGTCCAGGGATGTCTGCGTTCATCACCCCCATGCTGACAATCGGAAGCGTCAAGCCCGTCTTGCCGAGGGTGCGCTGCAAGACCGGACCGGAGGCGGTAGTCCTCATCGGCGGATTGGCGAAGAGCAGATCAGTCCGCCCCAGGATTCCCGCGGCGCCGGCCAAAGCCAGCGGCTTGACGATGAATTCCCTGCGATTCCATTCGTTCTGGTTTTTCATGGTTGGCTCCTCGAAATAGCACCTTCAGTTTTGGCCGCTGCCGTACCCGGAATAGGCGTCCGGCAAGAAAATCTGATTTTTGGGATTGCGCGTTTCGCCCACGCTGGTGATGCGCACGCCGCGCTCGTCGCTGATGGGGCATTTGTTTTCGCAGATTCCGCAACCGATGCAGAGGTCGGGATTCAAGCGTGGCTGTTTCAATGTGGCATAACTTCCGTCCGGCGTCATTACCTGCACTTCCTGGAACCAAATCGCTTTCTTGGGCGTCGGGCAGTGTTCTTCGCAGACGATGCAGGAACGCGCGGAAGCGTAAGGCAGGCAGCGGTTGCGATCGAAGAATGCCGTGCCGATCCGCAGCTTCTGCTTGTCCTCGACGATCAGCTTTTGAATGGCATGAGTCGGGCACGCCTGCGAACACAATGTGCACTCGTAATCGCAGTAGCCGATTCTCATTTTCAGCACGGGAGTCCACAGGCCGGCCATCCCGCCTTCGCTCATGGCCGGATGAATGGCGTTCGTCGGGCAAACTTTCATGCACTCGCCGCAGCGGATGCACTTCGTAAGGAATTCGTCTTCGCGCGCTGCACCGGGAGGCCGAATCAACGCGGGATTGAATTCGTGTCCTTCGCCCATCGCGCTCGTGCGCACCAGGAGCACAGCCCCAATGCCGACGGCTCCCGAAACCAAAAGCGATCTGCGTTTCAAGTCCAACGGCATCGGGCGCGGCGAGCGGAAGAAATTGCGCAGCCACTGGAATGGCGCCGTGAATCCTTTCGCGCCGGGGACGTCCACGCGAAACGTTACGGCATGGAGCGGGCAGGAATCGTGGCAATTCCAGCAGTAGAAACATTCCGAGGATTTCCACCCTTCGGGTATATCCGGATTCGCACCGCCCTGACAATCCGTAACGCAAAGGCGGCATTTGTTGCAGATCTCGTCGTTGCGTTGCAGCCGGACGATGGGATTCTTGGCCGCGATGCCAAGCAGTGCGCCGAGGGGACAGATGTAGCGGCACCAGAACCGCGCGCGATAGAGGTTGAGCAGAAGGATGGCGAAAAAGATCAGCGCGATGAGGAAAGTTCCGTAGAAATGCGGCTGAGAGGCAGCCAGAACGTGCCGGCGCAGAACTTCATAGATGGGCTCGGTAATCACGGTGAGCCGGGCTTTGCCGACGCCCGGATCGACTTGATAAATCCAGGTGAAAAGAGATTTTATGCCGTCATTCGCCGTGGGATAGAGCACGATGGCCATGCTCCGGTAAAAGAACGAAAACGGATCGAACCACCCCACCAGATTCAGCCCAAACAGGGAAGTCACCAGCAAGCCGCCAAGCAGATAGTATTTTGATTTTTGCCACTTCGTGTAGCCGCCGACGGTCAGGCGCACCTTGGCAGACGATCTCCGCCAGGCGGTCATCATGTTGTGCAGCGTTCCGATGGGGCAAACCCAGCCGCAGAACCAACGGCCGAAAATGATGGTCGCCCCGAGGGTGATTAGGGCGAGCAGCATGGATGAGGCAATCTGATGCGAGGCTATCCAGGCGGAGAGGAACGCCAGCGGATCGAGATCAAAGAACAAAGTGACGCGGCCGCCGAGCCGGTTGATGGGATGGTAGGCCGCCTGAATAAACAAATAGAGGAACAGCAGCATGAACCCGGTCTGGCTCGCCCGGCGGAGCCACACTGGCCATGAAATGTGTTTTTTCTCCATTAGGATTGGCCCGGTTCCCGAGTCTGCGATTACAATTCCGCTCGCCGCGGTTTCAGGGATTCGAAATCCATCGTTCCGAGTTTGCGATTGCTGGCCTCCACGATGTAACCAATATCCTGAGGCTTCAGGCCCAGCAGGGTTGCGCCGAACGAATCCACCGCGACCTGATCGACTCCCGCAACCACGGTGTCGCGGCGCTGCACGTCCGCCAGGTTGCCGCCGGTTGGGCCGTTGGCCGTCAGCACGCGCACTCCATCCAGCACGACAAGGTTCGGGCGGAAAAACGCCGCCAGGTCCACCAGCGTATTGCCCAAGTCCTGATGAAACCGGTTGCGCTCGCCACCTACTACGCCCATCAGGTTCTTGATTCCCAGCGTCGCTTTGCAAAGCCCATGGTGCTTGGCGATAGGAATATTGATGAGTTTATTTACGCCCAGCACATCGGCATACACATCCCAAGCCGGCAGGACCTTGCCGTTCAGCTTGGTGCTCTTAAATTTGCGATCATCCATCACGAAGCAGTCCGCGCCCGCCTTCTGCGCCGCTTCCTGGATTCCACTGCGGGCAAAAGAAGTCACGGCGGGGTTGCACGAGTTGTCGCTCACGATCACGTGCTTCGCGCCGGCCTGGTAACACAGTGCAACCACGGTCGAGACAACATCTGGATTGGTAGTGGCCGCCTGTTCCGGCCTGCGGTTCCAGCCGATGTTCGGTTTCACCCACACCGTGTCTCCGCGATTCACGAATCGCTCCATGCCGCCGAGTCCGGCGATCGCTTCCCGCGTCAGGCGCTGCGATTCTTCGGAAATGCCGTCGGGCTCCTTCGGAGACGTCCGATAGTGCGCGATGCTCAGCGCCGGGCCGGACGTGGCCGCGAGCGCATCCCAGGCAAACGGGCCAAGTTTCAGCGCCGCGCCTCCCAGGGCCATCGTCTTCAAGAATGTTCTGCGGGGACAGTCTTTCATGGGTTCTCCTCAGTCTGCGATTCGACGATAAGCGAGCAACTTCCTCTCACTTCAAATCCTGTATCGTTTTCTTCAGCAACACCGCCGCATTGTTCGCCGGGTTCACGATCACAATCAGGTAACGGCCCTGGGCAACGGCAATCACGCAACCCTCGAAAGTGTTGCTGGCCTGAATTGCGCCATCGCCCAAATCGAGCGCCTCTTCGTACTCGCCGCTCTCGCGAAAATATTTCGTCAGGGATGCCAGCCTGGTCTTCGCCTCCGCGGGATCCTTGGCCACGGAAATCAGCAGCTTGCTCTCCAACTCGCCTTGTTTATAGCTCACCACGTACGCGGGGCTCAGAAAGGGGTGGCCCAGCGGGTCCTTGCGCGTGAACTGCTCCGAGTGTTTCACGCGATGCTCTTGCGGCAATTTCTCCAGCAGGGGAGGGAACGATCGTGTCCCGGCAATCCTCTCCGAGAGGACGCGCGCAATTTTCTCCAAGAGGTCGTCCGAGCCGGGGCCAAAGCCCGCCAGTTTGATGTAGTAGCGATCCTGCAGAAAATTCAAAATGCCTTCGTTGCGGTAAGCCTCGATGCCAATGTCCAGAAAGTTGTAACCCGGCGCGCGCTCCGCCGCATACATCCCGAAGGCGTCTTCGGCGTTGCCCATGTCAAAGATGTCCACGGTCAGTTCGGCTTGTCCGCTTTTGAAGTCCTGGTGCAGCAGAACCTGGAAGTCGTAGAGCAGATAAACATCGGCGCCGCCGTCCATGTATTGATAAAGGTCATCCGGGCCGTAAAACAAGGGAGCGCCTTGCGCCGTGGGATTCCCGGGAAGTGGGGCGCCGACAAAAGTCAGCAAATGTTTTTGGGCAGTATCAGATGCTTGCGTGCGGGGAGCGCCGTCGCCGGATGCCGAACTCCGTGGCGGAAAGAATCCTGCAGCCAGCAAGCCACAGATCAGCCAGCTAGTCCTTCGGGCCCAAGGCTTCATTGCAACATTCCCTCGCCCGGCATCGGCGGGAGCGAAGCACCGAGGATGGGAACAGCGGACTAAACCGAGTTACTTTGTCCGATCACATTATACAAGCTGCTGCGCATCAGGGGGCTGTGCGGTTCGTCACAAGAATGAGCTGCGCACGCGGAAACCCGACCAGATTAGTCCTGATAGACGAACTTTTGAATGGCTGGGTCACTGAAGGGCAGTCAGCCGGTCGGCAAGGAATCGTTCGCGCGCTACGTGGCGGGTTGCGAATCAGGCGCAAGTTGAGTACGTTGAGTAAAGTCTGTAGTCTGATGACCTTGCTGCAACGGGGGCGAAAGGGGTCCGGTGACCTTCCCGGCCTTCAAAGCCGGCGATCCGGCCCTTCGCGGGCCGAATGGTGGATTCGACTTCCACACGCCTCCGCCAGGACAGAGCCGAGGAACAGAGAAAGAGGAAGAGCGGACCCACCCTTTGCGAAAAACGCAAAGGGTAGGCCACCCGAAATTGCCTCGCTGGGTTAAGGGTGCGCCACCAGGTGCGCCACTCGCCTTTTTAGTCGCGCCGAGAAGCCAGGGAACGCAAGGGTCGCGGGCTATTGCACCGGGCGGGTGGAAAACTGCACGGCGGTCCAGCACTGCGGGAGGTGGGTGTCGTAAACGCCGTGGCGGTTCCAAGCCCAGCCTGGGTGGGGCTGGACTTCGGCGCCCGCGACGCGGAGCAACTCGAAGCGCCCGAAAAAAATCTTCCAGGTGTCGCCGTCCTTGGGTGGTAGGGGGCGGTCTCCCGCTAGCCACTTGGCGCCCTTCCACGGAAACACCAGCTCGACGGTCCAACCCTTGTCAATGTCGGAGTTGTCGTTGAGCGTGCCATCCACGTGCACGGCGCTCTGCAGTCCGGGGAAACCCCAGCCGAAGTACGCCCAGCGCAGCCCGCGGGGATTCGTGCCTTTCCAAAAGGTGGGTGCCTGGCGGTCGTAGTCGCCGCCGAAAGTCATGGCGTTGTTCTTAACCGGGTCGAACTCCGGCACGTCAAAGCGTCCGCCTTTCTTGTAAGCGTCGCGCCAGATGTAAAACATCTGATAGGTCGTGCCGCGAGCGTTGGTCTCGAATTCGTAATAGGTATCGCCGCCATCGATGAACACTTCGGCGTCATTCTCGTTGAAGATCAGCGGGTTTTTCCCGGTGAGCTTGGCCTGAACAAAGGGCTCCTCGATCCAGAAAGCGATATAGAGATTCTCGTCGTCCCAGAGCACTGCGGCCCGCGTGCCGTAAATGGCGGGCTCGCCCGTGGCCATATCCACAAAGCGCGGCGACTTTTCCGCTTTTTGCCAGTCGGGCTCGTCGAGCAAACCATCCACCCGGATGGGGCCGGTGGCGCGGCGTGCGGCGTAGTGCGCGATGTCGGACTCCGAGCAAGGGTAGTGCATGTCAGCAGCCTTCGCGCCGGACTGAGGCGGCTCCGCGGCCGCGTTCTGACACCAACTTTTGCCCGGCGATGCCAACAGGAGTGCGAGCGCGACCCCCAAGAGTGCCGTTCTCTTCATATCTAGTCTCCTATAGGCCGTAATCCCGATTGTGGCTTCCCGGCCACTCGCAAGTATAAGCCCAGCCGCCTCCCTTCGGTGGCGCATACATCGTTCGTTCCAGACTATGTCTGAACGGGGATTTCCATTTTGTCCCAGCGACCGCAAATGGTGTGCACTGCAGGCGCTCCGGGTGAAGTTGTGTAAGATGGGTGTAACGCATCCTCCCCTTCGGAGCGTCTAAGTGACTGAGCCTCGCTCCAGGATGGCCGTGGAAGTGTGCCTGCAATTTCGCTTGGGGCTCTCGCCGCCGAAGGGGAACTTGAGGAGAGTTCGATGGGAACAGTAGTTGTGAGCAGAGTCCGTCCGAAGAATTGGCGTTTGTGTGGCGTCGTGCTCAGCTTTTGCCTGCTTGGCGGCTTGCCTTTTTCCGTTCGCGCGGGACAGGGAACGCCGGCAGCGCCTGCGCCGAAATCACCGCCGGCCCTGGGCACCATTAAGACTATTTCCGGCAACACCCTCACTTTGACCACGGACGCCGGCACAGAGATAAAGGTGGTTGTCGCCGCGGACGCCAAGCTGATTCGCGTGCCCCCGGGCTCCAAAGACTTGAAGGAAGCCGCTCCGTTGCAATTCGCCGATCTTCAGACAGGAGATCGCATCCTGGTTCGCGGCAAGCCCGGCGACGAGCCCAACTCGATGGTGGCATCTTCCGTGGTGGCCATGAAGAAAACCGACATCGCCGAAAAGCAGGCTCATGAGCGCGAAGAATGGCAACGCCACGGCATTGGGGGCTTGGTGCGCTCGGTGGACGCTTCTTCCGGTGTAATCACGATTGGCACGGCGATGGCCACGGGCAATAAGGACATCGCCATTCACACCGCCTCCACTACGATTTTGCGCCGGTATGCCCCAGGCTCCGTCAAATTCGACGATGCCAAGCCCAGCACCCTCGCCGAAATCAAGGCCGGCGATCAATTGCGCGCCCGCGGCACGCGCAGCGCCGACGGCGCCGAATTCACGGCCGAAGAAATCGTCTCTGGCGCGTTCCGGAACATCGCCGGCATGATTGTGTCAATCGATGCTGGGGGTGGTTCGCTCACGGTCAACGATCTCGCCACGAAGAAAAATGTTGAGGTGGAACTCCTCGCGGATTCACAGTTGCGCAAATTGCCGCAACCCATGGCGCAACGCATCGCTATGCGCTTGAAGGGTGCCGCTGCAGACGCTGCGGGTTCCGGCGACGCCGCGAAGCCGGGTATCGCACCATCAGCGCCTTCCACCGCACCCGCCCCGCAGGGACAGCCGGGAATGGGAGCAGGTGGAAGCGGCGGGTTCGGTGGCGGAATGAATGGGGCAGGACGCGCGGGCGGCGGAGATCTCCAGCAGATGCTCAGCCGGCTCCCCGCGAATTCTCTTGCGGATTTTCAGAAAGGCGATGCGGTCATGATCGTGGCGACTGCCGATCACGACGCATCGAAGACGACAGCCATCACGGTCTTGGGAGGCGTTGAACCCATCCTGCAAGCTTCACCGCAAGCGCAGGCTGCCTCGATTCTTACGCCGTGGAGTTTGAATAGCGGCGGCGGCGAGGCCGCTGCAGCAGGCACGCCGTGATGCGCGGCAAGCACCAGCAATCATTAGAAAGGGAAAGACACCGCGGATGATTTCTCGATTTTGGAAAAAAGCTGCATTACTAGCCCACCTTGCGGGTCTCTTGTTTTTCTGCACCGCCGGTGTACGGGCCGCGCAATCGCCAACTGCTTCTATCCATGGCCAAGTGACGGATCCCTCCGGGGAGGCGGTTGCCGGAGCCACCGTGCTCTTGACCATGCCCTCCGGCGGTTCCATGGACACGGTGAGCAGCAACGAGGGTTTCTACGAGTTCAAGAACCTCGCGCCCGGCAACTATGAAATCAAGGCCGTGGCCAAGGGCTTTGCGCTCTTCGACAAAAGCGGCATCGCCCTCACCGCGGATCAATCGCTTCGCGTCAATATTCCGCTGGCACTGGAAGTACAGCAGGAAAAGGTGCTCGTGAATGACACCACCACTCAGGTGGACGTCAATCCCTCCAACAACGCCAATACCATCGTCATACAAGGCACGGACCTCGAAGCCCTCTCGGACGATCCCGATGAGCTGGAGTCGGAGCTCCAGGCCCTCGCGGGTCCCTCCGCCGGCCCCAACGGCGGGCAGATTTACATTGACGGGTTCACCGCCGGGCAGCTTCCTCCGAAAGCCTCCATCCGCGAGATTCGCATCAACCAAAATCCGTTTTCGTCGGAGTACGACAAGCTGGGCTACGGGCGCGTCGAAATCTTCACCAAGCCCGGGACGGACACGCTGCACGGGCAGATCGTGATCAGCGGGAATGACTCCGCCTTCAATGCGCGCAATCCCTTTGAAATACTGCCGGCGAATACCGCGGCGCCGGACTATCATTCCGAGCAATACAGCGGGAACATCGGCGGCGCCCTCAACAAAAAATCTTCATTCTTCTTCAATATCGAACAGCGCGACATCCAAGCATTGAACATCGTGAGTTCGACCGTGGTTTGCGGAGATACGGTGCTCTCGATTCCATGCCCTGCCTCGGATGCCCAGTACAGCATCATTCCGTACAGCGCCGCGGTGGCGAATCCGCAAACCCGGACCAACTTGAGCCCGCGAATTGATTATCAGCTCACGCCGAGCAACACGCTGACAGCGCGCTATCAATTCTGGCGCGATTCGGAAACCAGTTACAACGCTGGGCAGTTTATCCTGGCGGATGCGGCAACCAATCTTCTGAATAGTGAACATACGGTCCAGTTGACCGACACGCAGACCATCAACGCCAGCACCATTAACGAAGTCCGGTTCCAGTATGTCCATGACAACACCCTCGATAGTCCAGTGAACGCCACCACAAATATTGTGGTCAGCGGAGCATTCAACGGCCTCGGGAGCGGCGGTGAGAACATTTCCGATATCCAGAACCGCTACGAGGTTCAGGACATCGTGTACAAGAATTTCCGCAAGCACTCCTGGAAGTTCGGCGGCAGGCTGCGTTCCACCGCCGACGACAATTCCACGCAGGGCAATTTCGTTGGGCAATACATCTTCGGTTCGCGCCCGAATCCCGATACCACTTGCGTCCCTTCGGCGGCGAACAACTACTGCATCATCACCCCGATCGAGGCCTACCAGATTACGGAATGCGTTCTCGCTAGTAGCACGTCCAGCGCCTGCCCGCAGAACCCCGGCGGCGCTAGTCCGTATGCTCTGGGAGGCGGCGCGAGTTTCTATACGCAGACCACCGGCACGCCCGGCGCGAGCGTCACGCTCGTGGACGCGGGCCTGTTTGTGCAGGATGACTGGAAAGTGCGGCAGAACGTTACCGTAAGCTACGGCTTGCGCTTTGAAACGCAAAACCACTTCAGCGATCATTCCGATTTTGCGCCGCGCCTCGGTTTCGCCTGGGGCATTGGCGGCAACGCCAAGAATCCTCCCAAGACAGTGCTGCGCGCCGGCTTTGGCATGTTTTACGACCGCTTTACGTATAGCCTGGATCTCCAGCAGCTTCGCTACAACGTCAACGGCAGCCTGCAGAACCAATATCAGGTGCCCAATCCGCAATTCTTTCTCGGACAGACGCCGGTCCTTCCTCCCGCTGCCACGGGCACGAACGTCTACGAGAACAATCCGAACCTGCACGCGCCCTACACGATTCAGACCGGCGTGACGTTGGAGCGCCAGCTCACGAAGACCGCCAACGTGGCCGTTACCTATCTCAATTCGCGCGGCGTGCATCAGTTTTATACCGACAATCTGAACCCCTTCATCCCGGATCCGACTCCCTCCGATCCCACGAATGGCCAGCGCTTGAATCCGGATCAAGGAAACGTCTTTCAATACGAATCCGAGGGCATCTTTAAGCAGAACCAACTGATCGTCAATGGCAGCATCCGCATGGGCACGAAGCTCTCGCTCTTCGGCTACTACACGCTGAATTACGCCGACAGCGACACTTCCGGCGCGGGGAGTTTCCCCTCTATACCGGGCGACGTCCAGGAAGATTACGGCCGCGCGAGTTACGACATTCGCCATCGCCTGTTCCTGGGCGGCACGATCGGCCTGCCTCGGGGATTCCGGATATTCCCCTTCCTGATCGCGAGTTCGGGCATTCCGTTTAACATCACCACGGGCACCGATCCTTTTGAAAATCAAAACGATCAGTACAATTTGCGGCCGGCTTTCGCGCCATGCGCTTCCGCAGGTGCAATTCAGACGAAATTCGGCTGCTTCGCCATACCGACGGCAGCGGACCTTGCGGGCCCTGCCACATACACGCCGATCCCCGTCAACTACGCGGATGGACCCGGCAGATTCTCCCTGAATCTTAGGCTGAGCAAGACTTTCGGCCTCGGCCCGGTCCTTGAAGGTGCGCCCGGCGGGGGTGGAGGTCCCATGGGCGGCGGTACGTTCGGGCGTCCCGGCGGGGGGGGGCCGCGCGGCGGACCGGGCGGCGGGCGCGGCGGATTTGATGCCGGGTCCACCAATCGCCGCTATGCACTGACGTTCGCGGTGAGCGCGCGGAACGTCTTCAACAACGTAAATCTGCTCGCGCCCATCGGCAATTTGGGTTCGCCTCTGTTCGGCGAATCCAACGGCCTAACGGGCAGACCTTTCAGCGATTCCACATCGAACCGCCGCCTTGATCTTCAGGTGACCTTCACGTTCTGATTGCGATTGCGCGGCGAGTGCGGGATTGGAATGAAACGGAAACGCAAACAAAAACTGGACAAAGGCGTGGAAGCTCGCCGCCGCGCGCGAAACTCTGGTTTGTCTCCCGCGGCAACGCGAGTCGTCGCGGACAAGCGAAAAAAGCCGCCCAAACACAGGAAAGACTTGCTTCGCGAGGAAGTGTAAGAAGAATCGTTGGCGTTGTTGCCCACTTTGTTCGGAGTTTTTTCAGGTCCGACCGGACCTAGTTTTTGCTGCCTCAACCGGGCTTGTACGCGGGGACGGCTTCGTTCGTCCGGAAAAGGGGCGCCGCTGGCATCTTTTTGTATTGCGCAAGCTCCGAAGCGATCTTCTCCAAATCGCTCTTGCTGAAACCCATGCAGCTTACTTGGACCTTGCCGTCCGGCGCGATCAGAAAAACCGTCGGGACGTTGGTCAGCCCGTAGGCATTGGACGCAGGATAACCATTGCTGTCTACCAGCGTCGGGAACGTCACCCCGTATTCCTGGTTGAACTCTCTTGTGTCCCGCGCATCATCCTGCGAGACGCCAATCACCGTGGCGCCTTCTCGCGCATAACGCTCGTGCAAGCGCTGCAGAAACGGAAATGTGAACTGGCAAACCGGGCAGGAAATCTTGAAAAACGCGACAACCGCGGGCCCGCGCTCCAGCAATTTCTCCAGCGAGTATTCCTTGCCATCCAGCGCCTTCAGGGAAAAACCCGGCGCCGTGTGTCCCGAATCAATGTGCGTCAAGGGAACCTCCAAGCCAATCATCCGCGCGAGCCGTTTTAAGAATGCCATGGCTTCATTTTAGCGCATCGTGGCAAGATAGGATTTAGTGAATCGTCTTCGTTTTCCGCTGCATGTAGTCCATCAGCAGATACTGGCCCAGGTTGTAGGGCGTGGTGAAGTACGCTTTGCCCTTACACATCTCGGTGATCTTCTGCACGAAGTGCACCAGGCTGTAATCCGTTGCCAGCATAAAGGTGTTGATCATGATGCCCGCGCGCTTGCACTTGTTCACTTCTTCCAGCGTCTCTCCCACGACAAATGGATCGAGCCCGAAGGCATTCTTGTAAATCCTGCCGTCCTCCAATGTAAGAGCAGACGGCTTGCCATCCGTGATCATCACAATTTGGCGCATATCCTTGCGCTGCCGCAGCAAAATCCGCTGCGCCATGCGCAAGCCTTCGCGCGTGTTGGTGTAGTACGGGCCAACCTGCACGCGCGCCAGTTCGTTCAGCGGAACTTCCTCCGCCGAATCGTGGAACAGCACCAGGCTCAGTGTATCGCCCGGATATTGCGTGCGGATCAGGTGCGCAAGCGCCATGGCCACGCGCTTGGCCGGCGTGAAGCGGTCCTCGCCATAGAGAATCATGCTGTGACTGCAATCCAGCAGCAAAACCGTAGCGCATGAACTCTGATATTCGCACTGGTGCACCATCAGGTCTTTGTACTGCATCTCGATGGGCACCTTGGGCCCTTCGCGGCGGATGGCATTCGAGAGCGTTTCGCTGATGTCCAGGTTCAAGACGTCTCCGAACTCATAAGGCCTCGACATTCCGCCGGATTCCACGCCCGTGGAAAGGTCGCGCGTGTCGTGGCGGCCAAAACTGCTGCGGCCGAGCGAGCCGAGCAGATCCTGCAGCGTCTTGAAGCCGAGGAAGTCCATGGTCTTGTCCGTGATCTCGAAGCGCGCCTGGGTGTTGCGTTCCTGCGGCTGGCCCACCTGCCCGAGTGCCGATGTTTGCGGCGGCGGCGTGACCTGCGGCGGCTGTTGCGGGTTGATGTAGCCCTCACCCGCAAGGCGATCCATCAGCTTCTCGATCAAGTCGCGAATCTCCTCGTTGTTCATCGCGCCGGGATCCTGCAGCATCTTGCGCAACTCTTCGCTCATCTGATCTTCGGGCAGCAGGTCTCCTTCCTGCAGCGCCCGCAGGATTGCTTCGCGCAGCGCTTCCATGGAGCGCTCGTTTTCAAATTCGGAAAGGCCGTAGTATTGCGACTCGAAGCCGCTTTGCAGAAAAAAGTCACCCAGCCGCTTCACGAGCTCATCCAGGTCCGCCGCGTCGGCCGGCTCGCCCGTATATTTTCCGTATTTGATGACCTTCATGGCGTGGCCCTCGATGCTCAGTTGTAACCCCGGCGCGGCGGACGGTTCGGCGATTCGCGTGGTTCCGGCGCTCGCTGGGGTTTCTCCGCGTAGAAGCCGCGCTCTTCGCTCCGGCCAATGCGCCGGTGCGCCCACAAGCCTTCGAGAATCATTTCTGCGGCAGCGGCCACAGCCGCGGCGTCCTTGCGGTTCGTCATGCCGAGCTTATCCGTGTGGTTCAGGAGGTCCGGGACTTTCGCGAGTTGCTGGTAGCGCTGATTGGTGGTGGCAATTTCGGGAATCTTCAGCTCGCCTCCCGCTTCGAACCATTGAATCACCGGCTGGAAGCTGACATTGGGGAAATGTTTGCTGAACACGCGGCCAATCGCGGTGCGAATCAGCTCGCGCGCGATCGTCTCCGCGCCTTTCAATTCGCCTTCGTATTCCAGTTCCAGCTTGCCGGTGATCGCCGGCAGTGCCGCGTAAACATCCGCCACGCGCGCCACCCCATGCGTTTCGCCCGTGCGCGCCGCGCGCTGTTCGGAATTGCTCACCACGCTTTCCAGCGCCGTAATCGGCAAGCGCTGGCTGACGCCCGAGCGCCGGTCCACGCGCTTGTCTTCGCGCGCCTGAAACGCAATTTCCTCGATCAGTTCGCGCAGATATTGCGGCACTGCCACCTTGATCTCGTCGTTGCGCTCGACCCACGCCTCCTGCCCGGTGATGCGCATCCCCTCATCAATAGTAGAGGGATAGTGCGTGCGAATCTCCGCGCCGATGCGGTCCTTCAGCGGCGTAATGATTTTGCCGCGCGCGGTGTAATCTTCCGGGTTCGCGGTAAAGACCAACAGCACATCCAGCGGCAGCCGCAATGGATAGCCCTTAATCTGGATGTCGCCTTCCTGCATGATGTTGAAGAGGCCCACCTGGATTTTGCCGGCTAGATCGGGCAATTCGTTGATGGCAAAGATGCCGCGATTGGCGCGGGGCAGCAATCCGTAGTGGATGGTGAGCTCGTCGGAAAGGTCGCGGCCTCCGCGAGCGGCGCGGATGGGGTCAACGTCTCCGATGATGTCCGCGATGGTCACATCGGGAGTGGCGAGCTTCTCGACGTAGCGCTGGTCCCGCGGCAGCCAGGCAATCGGCGTGTTGTCGCCTTCCGCGGCCACCTTTTCGCGGCAGGAGCGACAGATCGGCTGCAGCGGGTTGTCGTTGATTTCACAGCCCGCGATCACGGGAATTTCCGGGTCCAGCAATTGAATCAGCCCGCGGAGGATGCGGCTCTTCGCCTGGCCGCGCAATCCCAGCAAAATAAAATTGTGGCGGGAAAGCAGCGCGTTCACGATTTGCGGAATCACGCTGTCCTCGTAGCCGTGGACGCCGGGGAAGAGCGGGACGTCGCGCTCGATGGCGCGCAACAGATTGCGCCGAATCTCATTCTTTACGGACAGGGAAGTGGCGCGCGCATCGAAATCGGGAATGCGTTTCCATTCGCCGATGGTTCGCGGCCTGGAATGTGCCGCGGGATGTAGCGAAGTACTTGCTGTCATAGGGCCCCCCAGCCCAGGCCATAAGTGATGGCCCGCCACTTTTTAGTTCAGTCCGTGCCCGTTGCCGCCGGCGCGTTGGCGCAATGCCTCTGCCTTCTGTAGATGCGGCGCCCAGTCCCGGAGATACCTCAGCAACCGCTCTTGGCGCTCCGCCTCGGAGCGCAGCTCCAGAATCTGCTGCCTCCACAGAAGATCGAGAGGCAGGGCCGCGGCGACGGCATAGGCCAGTTGTTCGGGGGCGGTCCCCTCGAAATTGCGCGGGATTTCGGAGAAAAGGAGCGTGTGACAGGTTTCGTAGGCCTCGATGAGTCGCTGTCGGCTGGGAGCCTCCAGCGGGGGATCGTGGTCTTCAAGGTAATCGATGTGTCCGTGGAGCAGCGGGTCGTCGGTAAACAACTCAAGAATTCGAAAGGGTTCTCTGCCCACGGTCAGGATGTCCATGCGCCCGTCCTCGTAGCGTTTTACGACGTCCACAATTTCCGCGGTGCACCCTACGCGCACAACGCCATTCGGCAACGCCAGCAGCATCCCGAATGGCGACTTGGCCTCCAGGCACTCGCGCACCATGCGGCGGTAGCGCGGCTCGAAGATGTGCAAGGGAAGTTGTTCGCCGGGGAACAGGACGACGTTCAGTGGAAAGAGCGGAATGCGTTCCGGCCGCATGGGTCCCAGCCCAAAGGATACCAGAAGGTTTCGCGAAGTCCGCAGCAATATACGGTGTCTCAAAGATTCCATAAACCCATCTTATCGTGGGTCGGCAGGCAGAGCAGCGGGCGGTCTTGCGATTTGAGCCGTGCGGTATGCGCGTCAAAGACGAGGAGCGCCCATGCAGAGCGCAGCTAAGTTCGGATGCTCAAAGATGGTCGTGTTGATTAGAGCTGACACCGTGGCTTTGACGTCCAAAAGCTCTTCATACCTGCTTTCCGGTCCCCCATTCCAGAGGAGCTTCAGCTCTTCAAGGGCCTTAGCTTCCATTTCCTTCGAATGAATGCTGTGCAACTCGTGTTTCAAATACTCGGTCACAGAGTCGAATTCGCCCCGGTCAAGCCACATTCCGTGACATTGCGGACACCAATCAATGACAATTGACGATTTCCCAAAAAGAACTGACAACATCTTGACGTTCTTGCATTTAGGGCAAGGACGCTTAGTTGTTACCGCACTGGTCTTTTCAAGGTTGTTGATCTCATCATTCAGCCAGCGTATTGACCCGTGCTCGACTTTATTCTTTAGTTCTCGCAATTCATCCTTGAACAGCCAAATCCCCTTGCAAGCCGGGCAACCTTCAAATCTCATCGAGAACACGGTGTACTCATTAAGGTTTTTCCCGCATCCCGGGCACTTGTCACCCGTAGTTCCGTCTAGCGTAGCCCCCTTGATCGGGAGCACTTCCACTTTTGTATCAGTCTCGCTGCTTTTTCTTTTGATTCGTTTATACCAGTAGGGGACATGCACATTGTTCACGAAATCAGAAAACCCCTTCCCGGTCACAGGCATAATCCTCGCCAGGTCCTTGTCAATTAAGTCCAGTTCGCCGCCATCAAGCCAAAAACCGCCGCAGTTCTTGCAATGATGTAGGATAATATCGCTCGTATTCAGAAACCGCACTCGATACAAATCGGAGTCGTCGCATCGAGGACACTTCCGTACCTGTTTCTCAGGCTTGTCTATCGGCTCTTGTGAGCAGTATTCGATGTCCCCTTCCACCTGAAAAGCCATCTTGTCCAACTCGCCAGCATCCAACCAAAGGCTTCCGCACTTCTCACACATGTCGTAGGAGATGAGGTCCCTCTTTGTCTTCACCAGATTGTTCATCATCTCTGAACCACAGTTTAGGCATTTCATATCGCCCTGTCTCCCTAAGGCTTCTTTGGGTATGCAAAGGGAGGATATCACACTCGACCATTCGCCAAGTCCGCGCTCGTTCGAACAGGTGACGAATTCACGCCTGAGCAACCAAGAGAAATTCCCTCAATAAAGAATAGTTTCTGGCGGAGGCGTAGTAAGTCCCGGTGAGTTTGAATGTACAGGTCACTTAATCGGGAACTGACGGAGTTTCCAGTGCCGGGGATGCAGGCTCATCCAGCGCGCTCAGGCGGAACACGCGGGCGTGCGCAAATAGGCAAGGACGAACAAGACGCCCAGCAGTAAGTCCGTGGCTGCAAAGACCAGGTCGGACCTGTGCATCTTCGCCTGCAGCACCAAAACCACTACCGTGAATCCATAACCGAATTTCTCCACCATTGAGGGGATCATCAGGGGCCGGAAACGGACCGGATCCCGGGCAATGAATAAAAACGCAATTTGCCACGCCAGCCCCACGGCCGCAAATCCGTAGAAAAATCCCGGATGCGTGATCGCCGGGGGATCCTTCTGACCAATCAGGTCAAACATGAAATACAGCGGCGCCAGCACCAGCACGCCCCAAATCCCGGCTACCAAGAATACGATCTTCGCGAATTTCATCCCGCCTCCAGTTCGGCCAGCAGTCCTTCCATCTCCGACCGCGCGTGGGTATTGCCGACGCGCGTGGCCGCGGCGATTCCGGCCGTTAAAATGGGCTTGGCCTCCTCGCGCCGCTCATCCTGCACCAGCATCTGCGCGTACATCTGAAACCCGGCCACGTAATCCGCGTAGTTCTCAATCAGCGCGCGGAAATGTGTATCCGCCCCGGCTTTGTCTCCCTCTTTCAGGAATTCCAATGCCAGCCCGTAGCGCGAGAACGCATCGTTAGGATTTTGTGCGACGAATTCTTCCAGCTTCTGCCGGCGGCTTTTCTTTTGGTCAGTCATGGCGACGTCCCGTATTATACGTGGAGGTGCGGCTGGTCCAAACTTCAACCGCCAACAAGACGCCTGCTCTGAGCCCTCTCGGTTGAGCCATCCGAACAAATATCAATCCCATGTCTTGAGTTTTGGCCAGGCTTGGGAAAGCGGGACCTTAAAGTTATGGCAGACCAGGATGTCATAGTGTTCCCAACCCATGCCGTAATAGGGTGCAACGCGCGGCCCCTTTTCGACACTGCCGCACCAATACTGCGCATCCTTCATGCTCCACTCGAGCAGGATGATCCGTTCGCCCGTGTAATCGCGCGGGCCCCAATAGTAATAGTTTTGATGAGCGGAAATGGATTTGGGCAAGCCGTAGCGCGCACCGAAGAAGTCGATCGCTCCCGCCCCGCCATAGTTGCCCGCAAGGATCGCGGTCTTGGCGCGTTCCTCTGCGGGAAGCGCGTTGTACACCTGGGCGACCTCCGCGACCATTTCCTCCCAACCGAATTCATCCGCGAAGTGCTGCGGAAGAATCCCGGTCATGGAGGTTTCCGTGCGCGGCAAACGAATGCCCAACGCACTCATGTACGGCACGATTTTATCCGGGGGAAGAAGGGGCAGCACGAGCGGCACGGATACAAGGCAGAATGCGATGACCACCGCGGGTAACGCCACGCGCAGCCAACGAAATCGCAGGTGATTTGCAGATAGCGTTTCCCAGAATACGCCACCCGCGGCGAAGAGCATGGGGTATATCGGTGCGAGGTAGTAGTCTTTCCCCTTCAGCGCCATCATCACCGCAAGAAAAGCAAGATACGTGAAGCCCACAAAACGAAAGCGCTTGGCATTCCGGTGAAAAAGAAGATAGGCGAGGCCGGCAATCCAAACGAGGCTGGAGATGGGATTGAGCATCATGATTTGTTGCTTGAGGAAGGGAAGCGGCGGGAGCTCGATATTCTTGTGAATGGCTTTGACATTTTGCAGATCTTCGAGTGTCGGGAAATGGTGCGCGTATTGCCAGATGACGTTGGGAAGGGCCATCAGAAAGGCGATCGCGGCCGCCGCCCAAAACCATTTCGAGGCGAAAAGGCGGCGTTCCGGAGTGAGTGCCAAGCCAACAACGAGCGCGGCGAGAAAAAATACCGTGGAGTGTTTGTTCAGCAGGCCGAACCCCAGAAGCACGCCACAGTAGAGAAGAAGAGGCAGTTGCCGGCGATTCAGTGCGGCCAGAAGAACGAAGAGGCAGCCCATCCAAAACAGCGGTTCCAGCGCATTCATGGCCAGACGATTGCCATTGCCGAGAATGACGGGCGCCAGTAAAACGCAAACGCACGCCACGAAGATGGCCCACTTCCGGCCTACCAATTCGCGGGTGAGGAATCCCGTCAGCGCGACCTCCGCGCCAAACGCCAGGGCAGGCAACAATCGAATGGCATGGAGAGAATCGCCAAAGATAAAGCGGCTACCACGAGCGAGCCAGGCGATGAGAGGCGCAAAATCGACATACCCGAAGGCGAGGTGGTCGCTGCACGCGAGGTAGTAGAGTTCGTCCCGAAAATAGCCATAGCGGCCGTTCGTGGCCATTTGGAGCAGGAATGCGAATGCGCCGAGAATCCACGCCATGCGCATGCTTTCTGAAGACTCAAAGTGGGTGGCGGGAAGAGTGCCTTCGGCCATGCGAAAACCTCGGCGGAAATTCTAACATGGAGTTCAGCCACGTCAGACTGGCCCTGGATCAGCGGCGTGGGGCGCTGGGTTGAACGGAGAGAATGCGTCGCCGCGATTTGTGGCCGGGGAACCGTGGCATTTCCGCCGGCGGGTTTTCCTTTGTGCCGTTGTGGCGGCGTCCCGTATGATACGAAGAGGTGTGGCCGGCGCGAGCGAGGACAATCATGAAGCGAACACGCGATGCGAGAATAATCGTCAATGAGGGTGTGAAGATGCAGGGGAAGCCGGTGAGCGCCTCGGCCTCCGAAATGGCGGAGGTCGTGCTGCCTGCCCAAACCAACGCGCTGGGAAAACTACTCGGCGGCCACGTGATGCACCTGGTTGATATCGTTGCGGCCATGGCCGCCTGCCGCCACGCCAACAGTTACATGGTTACCGCTTCGGTGGACTACATCGATTTTCAGAATCCCGTGAATCTGGGCGAAATCGTCATCTTGAAGTCGCACGTCAACCGCGTTTTTCACACTTCCCTCGAAGTTGGCGTGGAGGTTTATTCCGAAGACATTCTCACCGGCGAACGCAAGCAGACCACTACCGCCTACGTGACCTTCGTGGCCATCGATGAGCACACCCGGCAGCCCAAGCGCGTTCCACCCCTCATCCTGCGCACCGCCGCGGAACGTCACCGCTGGCGCGGAGCCGCCAAGCGCCGGAAAATCCGTTTGGCGCACCGCCACGCAAAAAAACACTAAACGCCCGGCTTGTTGCGGCCCCCGGCGGAGTTTTTCAAAAAGGCCGCGGGACAGAGTTGGGAAATATCGCCTTAGCCCCGATTGCTATCCGATTGCGCATCGCCGACGGGCGTAGGGTGTGTCTGCCCTTCGTATATCGGAGCGGGAATGAGGCGTCCCGCAAGAAGATGGAGAAGAAACACGGCCATGAGACCGCCGGCAAATTCGAGGACGAACCATCTCATATCTGTGTGCGGATAATACAAAGCATAGAGCACGAGCACCCAAAAGGAAGTGGTGAGCACCGGGATTCCGACGGCGATGAACATGGTTCCCGAGAAACCCGGGAGATACCAGGGAAACTGGTCGTGCACGGACCTGCGCGCCCACCAGGCAGTGTCGATTTTTATGGCCAGACCCTCCGCAAGGGGCAACTCCGTTTCCTCCGGGCCGCGCCGGTGGCCCAGCCTGTAGAACTCGAACAGGTGCGAGTCGATGGAAGTCACGCCGGGGATGGACTCCAATAGCCGCAGGTAAGCGCGCCAGAATTGAATCACGCGGACGCCGCGGAAGCCGAGCGATATGTAGAAAAGCGAAAGCGCCAGGCCAAATAGAGACACAATCAGGCTGATGTTGCGGGCCGTGGTTGTGGCGGAAGTCGTGAACGCGAGAGCCGTGGCGAGAAACGCCTGCACGGTCGAGAAATTGTTCATGCGCGCATAGAGAATATGGTCCTCGTGGTACACCCGCTCGAGAACCTTGCCCCACGTTTGCTTCGGGTCGGGAAACTTCGGATCGTCGCTCATCACAATCTCTAACAGCGCCCTAGTCTGGACCCTCCTCCTAATGAAATTGTATCTTGTTATGGCTCGTGCCCCAGATTTTCAAAGCGGCGTGTCGCCTTCCAATGAACATGCAGCGCCGCGCAGGATGCAATCTGAATTCCGAAGCTGAAGAGGGATTTCTCCACTCCGGGACGGCAAAAAGCGCCGTCCCTCCGGTCGAAATGACAGTTTTTCTGTGGTTCTCTGGCGGGGCAAAATGCAACTTCGGCGAAGTTGGATTTCCACAAGCAAATGCATTCAATGGCAAGGCGACACACCATTGCGTTCAGCCCGGTTTGGAGGACCGACTTCGGAATTCAGGCTCAGAGAATGTCAGTTCGCGAAACTCACGCGAATCTCATCGGCTACCTTTAATGCCTGCTCGACGCAGGTACCGATGGCCGGGCCGTTCAAGTAATTCCCCGCAAAATAGAGACCCGGAAATTGTCCGCGTAACTGTTCCAGCGCAGCGAGCCGCGCGGTGTGGCCCAGGTTGTACTGTGGCAAAGCGCGCGGCCAGATCGTCACATGGGAGAAGACCGGCTCCTGGCGAATTCCGAGAAGCGGCGTAATCTCTTTGTGAATCATATCCGTCAGAGTCGCTTCCGATTGCTGCAACGCGTCCGGATTCGTCGCGCCTCCCACAAAACTCGTCAGCAGCGCTTCACCCTCCGGCGCGCGCCCCGGAAACAGCGAGGAGTTCCACACCGTGCCGAGATCGTTCAATCCCGAAGACCGCGGCACCAGGAAACCAAATCCCTCCAGCGAATGGCGCACATCTTTTTTGCGGTAGCCCAGCGAAACCACTGCCACCCCTGCATACTCGATGCCACCCAACTGCTTATCAAACTCCCTATCCAGCGGGCCCAGCAATTTCCCGGCAACGTTTGGCGGCACCGCCAGCACGAGGCGCTCTGCCTCCACAGATTCCTCGCCCTCCGGTGTCCGCACGGCAACGCGGAATCGGGGCGCCTGGGCATCATGACCCGGATCGAGATGCTCTATTCCCGTGACTTCCGCGACGCACTGCAAGCGCTCACCCAGATTCAACGCAAGCGCTTTGATCAGCATTTCATTGCCTTCGCTAAACGTCTGCAACGTGGGCCGCTCGCGCGGAACTTTCGGTCCCTTCGGCCGTTTCGCCGCTCGCGCCTTGATGGCAGGAAAAATCCCGCGAAGGATGCTCCCGGAAGCCTTCTCCGCCTCGTGCAAAATCGGAAACGCCGCGCGCAAGCTCAATTTTTCCGGATCGCCCGCGTAGATCCCGGAAACAAACGGGCCCACCAACTGGTCGAGCAGTCTCTCCGAAAATTTCCGCCGGATGAAATTTGCCACCGATTCGTCCGGTTCTGGCGCCTCGCTCTTGCCCAGAAGATCGCGCAGAATGGCCCGCTTCGTGCCACCGCCGAGCAGCGGCGAAGTCAGCAGCCCTAGCGGATTCATGGGAACCGCTTGCAGCGCCCCATTGATGAGCACGAATCGCGGAGCTTGGGGATCGGCCAGCACGCGTTCATCTAGAAAATCGAGGTCGCTGCAAATCGCGGTGAGAGCGCGATTCCCGCTGAAGCTTTGTGGGCCGCACTCGAGCAAGTAGCCATTCCGCTGCACCGACCGGATCATGCCGCCCGGCCGCGCGGCCGCCTCCACAATCAGCGTGGAGACGTGCGCTTTCTGCAGCGCATATGCGGTAGCAAGACCGGAGATGCCTGCGCCAATCACAAGGGCCTGAACCTGCGTGGACATAAAGTTTGCCCCTCGGCAAAATGGCGGCCATCCCTCGCGATCGCAGCGGCCGCTGACTTTACTAGCTGCGGGGAAAGTCTTTTTCTTTAGGAGGCCGGGGCTTCAGCCCCGGCGTAAACATCCTAAGACCAATGGGCTTTAGCCCCTGAAGAAAGCCTCTCTCGGTTTTGTCCGCAAGCTCTTTATTTAGTTTGCCAAAAATCTTACAGAGTTTTCGAGAATAGCGGACGGGACGCTAGCTGTTGCTTTTCCAGGTACGGATCAAACACCATGGCCAGGTTGCGAATGAAGATGCGCCCCAGCCACGCGGTACGAATCTCCTTTTCGTTCACCACCACCAGGCCATCTTCCTGCGGCATCTTCAGGCGTTCCAGTTCGGGAGCGAAGTATTCGTCGAAATCAATTGCAAACTTTTGCGCAATCTCGTTTTTCACAATCACCGTATGGCACAGCAGCCGGCTGATCACCTCACGGCGCAAAATATCGTCCTGCGACAGCCGGTAACCGCGCATGGTGGCGATGCCGCGCTCGTTCACGGCTTGTTCCCACGAGGGAATGTCGCGGAAATTTTGCGCGTAACAATCCTGAATCCCGCTGATGGCGGTAATGCCCATGCCGTAAAGATCGGCGCCCGCCTTCGTGGTGTAGCCCTGAAAATTGCGGTGCAGCGTACGATTGCGCTGCGAAACCGCCAGCTCATCGCTGTCTTTCGCGAAGTGGTCCATGCCGATGTACAGGTACCCGGCTTTCACAAATGTCAGCAAGCCGCTGCGGAAAATCTCAAACTTCTTCATGCCTTCGGGCAGGTGCGCCACAAATGAGCCCTGCTGCTTTTTCAGCCACGGCACATGCGCGTAGCTGAACATGGCGATGCGGTCCGGCGAAAGCCCTACGATTTGTTCCACCGTGTGCTTGAAACTCTCGGCGGTCTGATAGGGCAAACCGTAAATCAGGTCCACATTGATGCTGTCGAATCCCAGTTCGCGCGCGATGGCGATGAGGTCGCGCGTCTGTTCGTAGGGCTGGACGCGGTGCACCGCTTTCTGCACGTCGGGCTTGAAGTCCTGAATTCCCATGCTCAGCCGGTTGAAGCCCATCTTGCGCACCGTCTCCAGGTGCCCGCGCGTCGTTACACGCGGATCCACCTCGATTCCGATCTCCGCATCCGGCGCGAACGTGAAGCGCTCCCGCGTGTAGGTGAACAGGTCCTCGATCTGCTCCGGGGAAAGATACGTCGGCGTTCCGCCGCCCCAATGAAACTGCACCACCTGGCGCTCGCGCGAAACGCTACGGCTGATGTGGCCGGTTTCTTTTTTCAAAATGTCCAGATACGGCGGCGCGACGCCCTTGTTCTTTGTGATCACCACGTTGCACGCGCAGAACAGGCACAGGCTTTCGCAGAAGGGAATATGCATGTACAGCGAAACGGGGCTGCGCTTTTCCTCGGCGGCGGCCAGCGCTGCTTCGTATTCCTTTGGCCCGAAGGAGTCGGTCCACACCGGCGCTGTGGGATAGCTAGTGTAGCGCGGCCCCGGCTTGTTGTACCGGTTCACGAACTCTTCGCCCACGGAAAGTGCATCGCGCATTTCCCGCAAGCTTGGATTCATCACTGCCACGGCGCCTCTCTTCCGCGCAACTATGAGCGCAACTTCCCGGCCGGCTGCGCTTCTGCAATACCCGCCTGTTGCCCGGTGTGGATGAACAGTTGTGCGTGTTCGACGGGCGTGTGCGGCAGAATGCCATGCCCCAAATTAAGGATGTGGCCGCAGCCGCCAAGCTCAGCGGCGAGTTCCAGCGTGGCCTGCCGGATTTTCTCTGGCGGCGCAAACAGGACCGCTGGATCGAGATTACCCTGCACCGCGACGCGCGGCCCAGCCAGTTCGCGCACTTTCCCGAGCGGAGTGCGCCAATCCACGCTCAACACATTGGCGCCCGCGCGCACAATTGCTGGCAGCAAATGGTGCGAGGCCTTTGTGTAGTAAATTACCGGCACGGCTCCGCCCAGGCCGGCAATTATTTCTTGCACGGCGGGCAACACGAATTCCGTGTAGTCCTGCAAATCCAGTTCGCCGCACCAGGTATCGAACAACTGTACGGCGCTGACTCCCGCGGCAATCTGCCCCTTCAAATAAAGGAAGGTCGCCTGGGCGATCTTGTGCAGCAATTCCCGAAAAACTTTCGGCTCGCGGTAAAGAAATTCCTTCACCGTCGCGAAGCCTTCTTTTGTGCGCCCTTCCACCATGTAGCACGCCAGCGTCCAGGGAGAAGCGGCAAAGCCCAGCACGGGCACTTCCGGCCCGGCCTGTTTCACCGTGCGCCGTAGCGCTTCCATCAGGAAGCCGGTTTCGACTTCGGGATCAAAGATGCGGAGTTTCCTGACGTCCGCCGCAGTGCGCACGGGTTCCGGCAGGTTCGGCCCGGCATCGCCCAATTCCAGCGGCAAGCCCATGGCTTCGGCAGGGATCAGAATGTCGGAAAAAATAATGATGGCGTCCACGCCCAGCCGGCGGAAGGGTTGCAGGGAAACTTCCACGGCCAGGTCCGGCGTCTTGCAGACCTCCAGAAACGAATGTATCGCGCGGATTTCGCGGTATTCCGGCAGGTAGCGCCCCGCTTGCCGCATCATCCACACCGGAAGACGCGGCACAGGTTCGCAGCGCGCGGCGCGCAGGAAGAGTTCTTTCCGGGTCAATGCGGGGGCCTGAGTAGTCATAGCGATATCCAAGAAGAATAGCAAATCCCCGCAAATCCTGCCTTCGCTGTAATTGGTGGTTCAGTCTCCGGTTGTCCGGCAATGTCGGTCTGGCATGTCGCCGTCCATTAGTGGCCAAGCCTGAAAACTCATAGCTAGGTAGATTCGACTTGGCACAGTAAATATTCGGGAGAAATACACGCTTTCTAATACTTTTCAAGTATTGCTATCGCTTTTCTACAGAGTTAGCGTCTCCAACAACCGGGACTCAATTCCCAGCTTGTGTCACTCGAGCGGTTCGCTCCTTGGACCCGGAAAGCCACGCGCTGCATCGTTCAGCGTGCATTTTTTGTGGAGGGACAACCATCATGAAGCGATTCCGCCTCGTTCTTTTTCTTCTGGGCCTCGCGCTGCCGGCGTATGGCCAGAGCAACTTCGCTGCCCTCACGGGTGTCGTGAGCGACCAGCAGCATCTCCCCGTCGCGGGGGCCACGGTCCAGCTCACTGCCGCGAACACGGGCGCAGTGCGGCGCTTGGTGACAAACCAGGATGGACATTTCGAGGCTCCAGCACTCTTGCCCGATGATTACGAACTGAAAGTCGAATCAGCTGGTTTTGCAGCGGCAACGCAATCCCTGCGGCTGGAGGTAGGACAAAAACTAACCGTGGATATCACCTTGGCGGTAGCTTCCATCAGCGAAGGAGTCCAGGTATTGGCTGCCGCCGAGGTTTTGCAAACGACCGATGCGAGCGTGGGCGCTGTCGTCGAACCCACCTCCATTCGCGAACTGCCTCTCAACGGACGCATGTTGATTGACCTGGTGCTCACGGTGCCGGGAACGCATGTGGGTTTTGGTGCGCAAACCGGAAGCTCGAATCCCCTTTATTGGCGCCCTGGCCAACGCTCTGCCGTGGTCGTCGGCGGCAGCCGTCCGAACGCCAACTTCTTTCTCCTCGACGGCGCAACCAACACCGATCCTACATTCAACACGCAGAATCTGAGCCCATCGCCGGACGCGGTGAAGGAATTCCAGGTGGAAACCAGCAGCTACACGGCGGATATGGGCGGCGCGGGCGGCGGACAAATCAATATCGTAACGCACTCCGGCTCCAGCCAATTCCATGGCACGTTGTACGAATTCCTGCGCAACGGGGCTTTTGATGCGAGCACGTTTGGCTCGATGGGGAACAATCATCTGGTGCAGAACAATTATGGGGCATCGGTGGGCGGACCGCTGATCCGGAAGAACACCTTCTTCTTCGCTAATTACGAGGGCTTGCGGCTGGCGCAGGCAGACGCACAGGATCTGACGGTGCCGACACCCGGCGAAATTCAGGGCGATTTCAGTATGAGCAACGTCAAGATCTACGACCCCACGACCGCGGTTCCAAATCCAAACTATGATCCAACCAAACCGACGGGTCCCGCAAATTATCCCTACACGCGCGCTCAGTTCCCCAACAACCAGATTCCGGCAGGCCGAATCAATCCGCAACTGGAAGCTTTCCTGCTGAAGTACGTCCCCCAGCCGAACATGAACATGATGGGCGAGGGCGTGGATTCCAACAATTACTTGGACATACGAAATGAAACCCATTTTCAGGACCAGGGCACCCTACGCCTGGACCACAACTTCTCGCGCGGCGACACTCTTTTCGGGCGCTACTCGATCGGCGATGAAAATGGATTCTCGCCGAGCAGCGGGACGACTTCCACGTCGGAAAATCTGCCAGGATTCGGGGCGAACTTCGACAACCGCTCGCAGCAAGGAGTTGTTTCCTGGAACCGCATTTTTTCGAGCGACAGGGTAAACACGACAACGATTGCAGTGTCGCGCTTATCCATGTATCGCACGTCGCAAAACGACGCGGTGAACAACATCGTGGGTCAGTTAGGGATTCAGGGCGTGGGATTCGGTGGGCCGAACGCATGGGGTGCGCCGTGGTTTGCGGTGCAGGGGTACACGGGGATTGGCGACACCTATGTGGCTACGCCCATGCACATGTGGAACACGACGTACGAGTTCCGGGACGTGTACGCCTGGCAGCTCGGGCGCCACGCCATCAAGTTTGGCGGAGATTATCACTGGTACACCTGGCCGATGTGGGGCTTCTTCCAGAATCGTGGCTACTACCAGTACACCAACGGATACACGTCGGACGAAGGATTCAACGATGGCACTGGCTCGGCGCTGGCGAGCTTGCTCCTGAGCCTTCCAACGGTGAAGCAGCGTCAGGCCGGGATTCCGCAGATGAATTTGAAGAACTGGGGGACCTCCGCTTTCATCGAGGATGCGTGGCAGATTACACGTACGACGACGCTGAGCCTGGGCCTGCGCTACGAGTTTATGGCTCCGTTGTGGGACAAGGACAACACCAACACGAACCTGGTGTTCAATGACGGCGTGCCCTCGGTCTTCGTCGGTGGAGAGAATGGATACCCGAAGGGGCTGATGTACTCGAACAAGCATGATTTTGCGCCAAGGCTGGGCATTGCCAAGAGCCTGCCGAGATTTGGGCTGGTGCTCCATGCGGCGTATGGGATTTTCTACACACCGGTGGACCTGAACACTTGGTGCAATGAGCGGCATAACGTGCCATTCGTATTCCCGGAGACGCAACAGGCGGATAATTACACTCCGCCGGCATCGCTCTATGCGAGTGGGTTGAATTTCGGCACGCCAGTGCTGGGTACCGGCGCGCAGACACCCACGACGGTGAGTTTCACGGCATTCGACCCGCACGCGCCGGCGCAGTACGTCCAGCAATGGAATACGTCGGTGCAGAAGAGCTTGGGGAAGGACACGACGCTGGAGATCGGCTATCTGGGCGCACGCGGATTTCACTTGCAGCGCGCGCACCTGATCAACAACGCGCCGCCGGGGCCGGGGCCGCTCGGACCGCGCCGCCCATTCAAGACGCTGTCGTTCGTGCCGGACACGGTTTTGCACCCAAGCAGCACGGAGGCGGTGATCCAGAGCCAGACGTTTCCGGTCAGCACGATCAACCTGCTGGAGGACACCGCACAGAGCTGGTACGACGCGGGATACGTGAACGTGCGTCGGCGGTATTCGCACGGCCTCAGCTTGCTGGCGAACTATACCTTCGCAAAGAATTTGACCAACGCGCCGGACTTCCGCTCGCCCATGGACGAATCCTCCATTCCACAAAACGACAATGACCTTGCCGCCGAAAAAGGGCCCGGCTGCGATATCCGCCATCGCTTTGCCCTAAGCGCCGTGTACGCCATTCCCGCGTACCAGCGCGCGGCCTGGGCGCGCTTAGCGACGCAGAATTGGAATTTTTCGACGATCTACCAGTATCAGACGGGGATGCCGTTCACCATTTCGGTCTTTGGCGATACGGCGAATTCCGGGACGGTCCTGGGCGAGAACCCCATACGAGCCAACACCACGGGAGTGTCCATCTTCGGTCCAGGAACACACACCGCGGCGGAGTGGTTTAATCCAGCGGCTTTTGTCGCGCCGCCTGCCTATACCTTTGGTGACGTCGGACGAAACTCGGTGTATGGGCCTGGAATGCAGACGATGGACATTGCTTTGCAGCGCGCCTTCCGCCTCAGCGAGAGAGCGAACTTCCAGTTCCGTGCGGAGGCCTTCAACGCGTTGAACAAAGTCAACCTAGGCACACCGAACCGCTATGTCAATGAACCGCAGTTCGGCACCATCACCATGGCCATGACCCCGGGACGCGAAATGCAGTTGAGCGCCAGGCTTTCTTTTTAGAATTTCAAAAGCTCAGCCTGCCGGAGTTCCAGAGAGGAATGCCTGCACCTTGGGAGCCGGTCAGGGCGCGCTTTCCGTTCTTCGACTCCATGAACAACACGGACGCTTTCGTCGAAGTGATGTTGCGGCCGGGCAAGGCGCTCACTATCCGGAGCGACGTGCACGGGCTCTGGCTGAGCAATAAGAATGATTTGTGATACACGGGTGGTGGCGCGTTCCAGCCATGGACCTTCGGATTCAGCGGAAGACCCTCGAATGGGGCCACTTCCCTCGCGACTCTGTATGACATCAGCGGGGATTACAAGTGGAAGCACGGCGTTTCGTTCGGCTTGTACTTCGGCTATGCCGTGGGCGGCGAAGTCATCAAGAAAATCTATCCCGTCAACGCCAATGGCGCGCTCGTGTACACCGAACTGAACTACCGTTTCTAACGCTTAGCGCCTGCCGCATCATCCAGACGGGAAGACGTGGCACCGGTTTGCAACACCAACCGGCGGCCTGCCGCGATTTGCTTGCACACCCTGGCATCTAGCCAGCCGCGCATCCAAGCCTGCCTATTCAAACGCAGAATGATCGGCCGTGGACTTTCGCGCGAGCTTCTTGCGAAACGCGGAATCCCGCGTGAGCTTTTGAAGTTTCCGGTTGTAGGCCATCCGTGCCTTCGTTGGGTCGTCTCCAGCCGCCATGGCCCGTTCGCCCTCCCATTGTAGTTCTAGGAGCATGGTGCCAAGTATGTGCTCGGCGTGATGAGCTAGAGTGCCTGTGGCCACCAACTTTTCAAACGCGGCCCAGACCAAAGGATCTTCGGCGACCTGTCCCTTGACAGCCGCATGCACGGCAAGATGGGCCAGGGGATTTACCGTATCGCCATCCACCGTGATTTCGTACTGCTCCCCTGCACGCAAGTCCGCGAATTCCAGGGCGTTGTGAATGTGCTTCAGCTCCATGTGTTCCTGTACCACCCGCGCATAGAGTTGGTCTTCATGCTTGAGATCGGACACAATACCGGCCTTGACGGCCTCGTAGATGAGCTTCTCTCGTTGGCCGACCAGTCTGCGAAGTTCCTTGACTTTGGGATTGTCCATTTTCGCCATCCCCTATCTGCAAAGCAGCGCAGGACAATCTTACCAGACCCACCACGAACCACCACAGCCGCGCGACGCGGCTGCGAGTGCGCTATACTCGAAATATCTCGAGAAACACGCCATGCAAGGAACCTCGCGCTCCCGAATGGTTTCCTATTGGCGTGGACAAGGCCGATGAATCACACGTTCGTTATCCTCACCGTCCTGGCGTACCTGCTCAGCATGAGCTTGTACATCCAATTCCTCTATACCGGCAAGGAGCTCACCGGGCGCCTGGCTACTTTGCTGATGTTCCTGGGTTTAGGCACGCATTACCTGGCCCTGTTGCTGAGCGCCCGCGCCTCTCATACGGTCCCTTACCATGACCTGCAGGGGGCCATGTCGCTCTTCGGCTGGCTGCTCGCCGTCACCTACCTCTGCGTGGAGATTTATCACCGGCAGAGGACCGTGGGCGCCTTCGTCATGCCCATCATTCTGATCTTTTTCTTCATCGCCAACCTCATGCCTGCCCGCCCGCACACGGATTCGCCCATCCATGGTGTCGTCTTTGCTCTCCACGTTACGCTGAGTATTCTTGCTTACGCCGCCTTCGCTTTATCCTGCGTCCTCAGCCTGATCTATCTGGGCGAGGAACGCCTGTTGCGCATCCGGCGCGTCGGTGAGGTGGTCTGGCGCTTGCCGCCCCTGGAACTGCTCGAGCGCATGAGCCACACCAGCGTCATGGTCGGGCTCGTCACCATCCTGGTCGGCACGTCGCTCGGTTTTATCGCCGTGGACCGCAATCTTGCGGAGCACTACTCCTATTTCGACCCGAAATACATCTTCACGTTGTTCGTGCTATTGCTGTACATCATCTATTTCCGATTGGCACGCACGGCGGCCTGGCGCGGCGCACGAGCCTCCAAATTGTGCGTCTTCAACTTTGTTCTCGTGGTGGTGAACTTCTGGGTGGTGAATCTCTTCTTTTCCCAGCACCACCGCTATTTTTAGGAGCGCGCGGAACGCGGTATGGAGATTGTCCTCGTCGGCCTGAACTTCCGTACGGCGCCTGTGGAGGTGCGGGAAAAGGTGTCTTTCTCCACCGAACAGGCGCAGCGCGCCGCCGAGGAGCTCCGTTCGCAGGGCCTCCTGGAAGAAACGCTGGTTCTTTCCACGTGCAACCGCAGCGAGATTTACGGCGTCCACCCCACCGCGAAACGCGGTTCGGCCGCCGCGCTTTCCAACTTTCTCAGCAAATTCCACTCCGTCCAGCCTGAGCTTCTCAGTGCTTCTTTGTATCACCACTACGATCACGACGTCGTCCGCCATCTTTTCCGCGTTTCGGCCGGTCTGGAATCGATGCTGCTTGGCGAAGCGGAAATCCTCGGCCAGGTCCGCGACGCCTATCTGCGCGCCCACGCCACGCACGTTACCGGCCCCGTCCTGAACCGCCTGTTTCAGGGCGCGCTCGAAATTGGCAAGCGTGTCCGCGCGGAAACCGGGCTCGGCACGCGTCCCATGGGCGTCGCCTCCGCGGGCATGAAGCTCGCCGAGCGCATTTTCGGGAAGCTCAACGATCGCACCGCTCTCGTCCTCGGTGCCGGCACCATCAGCGAACAGGTCGTCTCCCAGCTTCACGACCGCAACATCGGCCGGCTCTGCCTTTCCAATCGTTCCCGCGAAAAAGCCGAGGAGTTCGCCAAGCAATACAAAGGGGAAGTGCTCGAGTGGGGCAATTGGGACAGCACACTCAAGCTGCCCGACGTGATCGTGTCTGCCGTCGGCGTTCAGGAAGCTCTCCTCACCAAGCCGCTGATCGAGCGCGCCATGGCCGCTCGCGGCAACCGCGCCCTCTTCCTGATGGACCTGGGCATGCCCCGCAACATTGATCCCGCCGTCAGCGAACTTTACAACTGCTACCTCTACACGATGGAGGACCTGACCGAAATCGTGCAGCAGAATCGCAGTGCGCGAGAGGATGAAATTCCCAAGGCTGAAGCCCTGGTGGAAGAACATGTCGCCAAGTTCATCTCCTGGCAGGCCAGCGTCGAGCTCGTCGGTGTGCTCGATATCTTGCGGGGCAGCTTGAAAGAACGCCGCGCTGCCTTCCTTCATGAGAAACTTGCCGGCATGAACCACTTCAGCAACGAAGATCGCGAGCACATCGGCGCGCTCATGGATGAGCTAGTGGAAAAACTACTGATCGCCCCCGCCGAGCGCCTGCGCGCCGAAAAAGAGTTGCGCAAGAAGATTCAGAACGTCGAAGCCATCCGTGAACTCTATCTTTCTGACCGGGAGAAACCGTGAGGCCCCTCCGCATCGGCAGCAGAGGCAGCATCCTGGCGCGCTGGCAGGCGGAGTTCGTACGCAAGCAGCTCTTTCAAGTTGCGGGCGTCGAAGCCGAGATCATCATCATCAAGACCTCCGGCGATAAAATGCAGCAGGCGCCGCTGACGCAAATCGGCGGCAAGGGCATCTTCATCAAGGAGCTTGAAGAAGCCCTGCTCGAGGAGACCGTGGACCTCGCCGTCCACAGCGTCAAGGACGTTCCGACCGAAACGCCCGGGCGCCTCTTTTTCCCCGCAGTCTGCCGCCGCGATGACGTGCGCGATTGCCTCGTTTCCAGCAAAAGCGCGACGCTCGCCAATCTTAAGCAGGGCGCACGTGTCGGCACCAGCAGCCTCCGCCGCCAGGCTCAATTGCGCCATCATCGCCCAGACCTGGATATTCGCGAACTCCGCGGCAACGTGGACACGCGCCTCCGCAAAGTCGAAAGCGGTGAATACGACGCCGTCGTCCTTTCCAAAGCGGGGCTAGATCGCCTCGGCTGGAGCCAGAAAATCACGGAAGCCCTTTCTCCCGAAATTTCCTTGCCCGCGGTGGGGCAGGGTGCCATCGCTATCGAATCTCGCGTGAAAGACACGGAAGCCGCGGATATTCTCGGCAAACTGGATGACGCCGAAACGCGCACCGCCGTCATCGCCGAACGCGCGCTGCTGGCCGCGCTGCATGGCGGTTGCCAGGTTCCCCTTGGCGCGTGGGCGCGCATCGAACGCGGCGAGCTTGTAATGGACGCCGTGGTCTGCTCCGTGGATGGCGTCCAGTATGTTCGCCAGCGTGCCGCGGCTCCGCCGGATCAAGCCGCGCAACTCGGCGAGCACATGGCCAAGCTCCTCGTCGAAGGCGGCGCTCGCGGCATTCTTGAAGAGGTGCAACGCTCCCGTGGCTGAATCCTCCACCAACGCTCTTTCAGGCAAGCGCGTCGCGATCACCCGCGCCGCGGATCAGAGCCAAGCTCTGCTCGCTGCTTTGCGCGAACAGGGCGCACAGCCGGTTCTACTGCCCATGGTTGCATTCGCTTTGCCTGACGATTTGCAGTCGCTGGACGACTCTCTTCGTCGCTTGGGCGAATATCACTGGGTTTTCTTCACCAGCCAGAACGCCGTGCGCGCGCTTCAGGAGCGCTCCGAGCACCTCAAGGTGTCCCTGCGCGATGCCGTTGCGACCGCGCAAATCGCCGCTGTCGGCCCAGCCACCGCGGAAGCAGCGCGAGCCGCTGGCCTCGCCATCGCCTACGTCGCCAAGGAACACAACGGTGTCGCCCTCGCGCAGGAATTGCAGACCGAAGTTCAGGGCAAGCGCGTGCTCCTTCCGCGCAGCGACCGTGCCAATCCCGACCTGGTCGAAACCCTGCAACGCCTCGGCGCGCACGTCACGGAAATCGTCGCGTACAAGACCCTCCGGCCCGCTTCCGACGGCATGCATGATCTGGAAAACATCCTTCAGGATGTTCCCGATGCCGTCTTGTTCTTCAGTCCTTCCGCCGTGTACCATCTTCGCGAACTCCTCGGCCCGCAGGCATTTCTGAACTTGGCGGAGAAGAGCGCCTTCGCTGCGATCGGCCCTGTCACGGAGCGCTCGCTTCGCGAAGCGGGTGTGCAGCGCCTGATCGTTTCTTCCGACACCTCCGCATCCGCCATCCTCGAGTCCCTCGCAAATTTCTTCGTGAATTCCGGGCACAGCTTGCCCGCAGGAGCGAAACATCAATGAGCTTCCCTACACATCGCCCACGGCGTCTTCGCCGCACCGAAGCCCTGCGCGGCCTGGTGCGCGAAACCCGCCTCACCACCGCCGGCTTTGTCTATCCCATGTTCGTCTGCCCCGGCACGAAAGTACGCCAGGAAGTCGGCTCCATGCCGGGCATTCACCAGCAATCGGTGGATCAGATCGTCGAGGAATGCCGCGAGGTCGAGTCGCTAGGCATCCCTGCCGTCATTCTCTTTGGCTTGCCGGAATCGAAAGACCCGCGCGGGGCCATTTCGTATTCCTCCGAGGGCGTCGTTCAAAAGGCCATCGAAGCCATCCGCAAAGCCAGTTTGCAGCTCCTGGTTGTCACGGACGTCTGCCTCTGTGAATACACCGATCATGGCCACTGCGGCGTGATCGAACGCGGCGAAATCGCCAATGATCCCACACTCGATATCCTCGCGCAGCAGGCGCTCTCTCACGCGCGCGCCGGCGCCGACATCGTGGCCCCTTCGGACATGATGGACGGTCGCGTCGCCGCCATCCGCAAAAAGCTCGACCAGCACAATTTTGAGAACATTTCCATCCTGTCTTATGCCGCGAAATACTGCTCGGGTTTCTACGGCCCTTTCCGCGAAGCCGCGCAATCCGCGCCGCAGTTCGGCGATCGCCGCAGCTATCAGATGGACCCCGCCAACGCGCGCGAAGCCCTGAAAGAAGTCGCGATGGACATCGAGGAAGGGGCAGACCTGGTCATGGTCAAGCCGGCGCTCCCTTATCTCGATATCGTGCGCAGAGTGCGGGATCGCTTCGATGTGCCCGTGGGCGCGTACAACGTCAGCGGCGAATACGCCATGGTCAAGGCGGCGGCGCGCAATGGCTGGATTGACGAAAAGCGCGTGGTCCTGGAAATTCTTACGGGCATTCAGCGGGCCGGTGGGGACATCATCCTCACCTACCACGCCAAGGACGTGGCTCGCTGGTTGAGACCCTGAACGCCAAGGTGCGCACATGAGTGCAACACATAGCCGCTCCATACCTGACCGCCGACGCTCGCGAGAAATCTTTGAGAAGGCCGAGAAGGTCCTCGTCGGTGGCGTCAACAGCCCCGTCCGCGCCTTCCGCTCGGTTGGCGGCGAGCCGCTCATCATCGAAAAGGGAAGCGGCCAGTATCTTTATGATGCCGACGGCAACGCTCTGCTCGATTACGTCTGCTCCTGGGGCGCCATCCTTCTCGGCCACGCGCATCCCGCGGTCAGCGCGGCGATCGCCGATCAGGCGCAGCGCGGCACCAGCTTTGGCGTAACCACGGAACTGGAGATTGAACTCGCCACGCTCATCTGCAAAGCCATTCCGTTTCTCGAGAAAATCCGTTTCGTTTCCAGCGGCACCGAAGCCACGATGAGCGCCGTGCGCCTGGCCCGCGGTGTCACCAAACGCGATTTCATCGTCAAATTCGAGGGCTGCTATCACGGCCACGCCGATAGCTTCCTCTCCCGGGCAGGATCCGGCTTGGCCACGCTCGGCATTGCCGAATGCCCGGGAGTTCCGCAAGCCCTGGCCGCGCTCACTCTCAACGCTCCCTACAACGACCTCGACGCCGTGGAACACCTCTTCGCCCAGCACAAAGATAAAATCGCTGCGGTCATCGTCGAACCCGTCGCCGCCAACATGGGCGTGGTCCTTCCCAAGGATGGCTTCCTGAAGGGGCTCCGCGAAATCACGCGCAAGCATGGCGCGCTTCTAATCATGGACGAGGTCATCACCGGCTTCCGACTCCACTACGGTTCTGCTCAGCAACTGTTTGGAGTGCAGGGCGACCTCACCACCATGGGCAAAATCATAGGTGGCGGCGTTCCGGTCGCAGCGTATGCTGGCCGCGCGGAACTCATGGATCACGTCGCCCCGCTTGGCCCGGTCTACCAGGCGGGGACGCTGGCTGGCAATCCTTTGGCCATGCGCGCGGGTATCGCCACTCTAAAGGAGCTGAGCAAGTCTGGCCTTTATGAAGGCCTCAATGGCCTCGCCAAGAACCTCGCCGCCGGGTTACAAGAGTCCCTGAAAGACGCAGGCATCGCCGCGCAAGTGAACAACATCGGCTCCCTCTCCACGATTTTCTTCGCTTCGCAACCCGTGACCGATTACACCGGCGCCAAGCGCTCCGACACCAAACTCTACGCGCGCTTCTTCCGTGATATGCTGCGGCGCGGCATTTTTCTAGCGCCTTCGCAATTTGAAGCGGCTTTCGTCTCGGCATCGCACACATCCGAGGACATCGACCGGACGATTTCCGCTGCCGCGGATGCGTTGCAAGGAATTGCCGCTCAGCCGTCCGCATAAATCCAGCAAGAGGAGAAGGATGCAATGCATGAAGTTCTGGAAGGTCATGAAGGACACGGCGGGCACGAGGATAGCCCGTTTACCATCCCGGTGTCGGTCACGCTGTCGATCCTGGCCGTACTGGTCGCGATCGCCACACTCTTCGGCCATCGCGCCGCAAAGGAAGAGCTTCTTTTGCAGACTCAGGAAGCGGATCAGTGGGCCTTCTTCCAAGCGAAGAATAGCGGCCTGCACGGCATGCAGACCGGCGCGGACATGCTCGGCACCTTCACCACCGTGGACAAGGAGAAGGCCGAACAATTGCGCGAGAAGTATCTGAAGGAAGCGGAGCGCTACACCAAGGAAAAGGCGGAGGCCAAGGAGACAGCCGAGGAACTAAAGAAAGAGAGAGCCGTAATCGCGCGGAGAGGCGACCGCTACGAATTCAGCGAAGTCCTCCTTGAAATCGCCCTCATTCTTACTTCATTCACTTTGATCACTAAGAAAAGGTTCTTCTGGTTTGCCGGCTCGTTTCTCGGCGGCGTCGGCCTCGCCGTGGCCCTCAGCGGCTTCCTGCTCCATTAGCGCCCATCGCACAAAGGCCTCTGTTTGCTTTTTGGGGATACAATCCAATGACTCAGGCCCGGGTAGTGTCCTAATTTGGCTGTTTTGATGTCTTCGTGGCGATTGGACTCGTGCGATCAGAAGCAATCGCAAGAATTTGGTCGCGAATACGGTCGTAAGCAGGCTTGCCGTCGAAAGTACCTAGGAGTGCTTGCGTGAAGGCCGAAGTGCCGTCCGGGTTTTTCTGTGCCCGGGAGTATCCGTCAAGAAAAAATACACGCTCTCCAGCGGCTGCTTCCTTGGAATGAGTTTTTGCCCACAGTGCTTGATCCAAGTCTGAGCTATCGAGGGCTATGTGGTAAATCTCAACGCCTTGCGCGTCGTAGATTCTGGCGAAGAGATAGGTGTTAAATTTGCCCCAAGGCTCCAGCCCATACCAGATGCGTACCGAGCCGTTAGGAAGGACTCGGCGTTCGAGCAGAAACATTTGTAATTGTGCAATCTTGGGAGCAAATTTCGTATCGTGAAGCTGCTTCAGGTTTGCAATCTCCGCATCGCGCTCGGCGTCACGATTCGACTCAGCGTAGGCACGTGCGAGAAGTGCGGACGCTTGCCAGCGCTCGGGCGATACCTTGCGGATGGGTTCCATTAGAGATATGGCTAGTTCTGTGCTCCCTGTATTGAGGGCAGATTCTGCAAGATATTCTGAGATTTTGGCGTCAGTAGGATATTGGCTGTGAAGCTCGTTGAACTCTCTGAAAGCCTCAGACCATTTTTCTGCAGCAAAATCCTGCTTCGCTTTGTCTAACACCTGCTGTCGGTCAGGAGCAGAGACGGACGGCTGGGTGACCGACTCCGGTGACGCTGTGCTTTGCGCGAAAGCTGAGACGGTAATGACTCCACAGGTAAATGCCAAAATAAAATTGCGGTTCATTTACGTAATACCTCCGAGACGTACGCCTGTCAGATAGTACCCTCTGAAATCTTCACCTTGTCAAATGGTATGTAACGGATCGTTCAGAAGTGATCTCGGTAGGGGGAAACCCTGAAACGCCGCGAGCGGAGAGGGTCAAACAGCCAAATTAGGACACTACCCAGGCCTGGGAGTTTTCGCTATTGCTGGTACAATGTGTCCGCATCGCAACTCCGTTCGCGGCAGGTTGGTTGCCACTGTTCAGAAAGGCCTCACACCTGAAGGAGCGAGCTGCAGCACCGCTCGACCCCATCTCGGCAAGTCGTGGCCCCGGCCTGTCCTTCCGGACAGTCATGTTTTGGCAACCTACTTCATGGTGAACGTTTACGGCTGAATGAGTTTTGCTTAATCTTATAAGAAGGCAGACTGCCTTTCTTGCGGATTATCGCTCGTTGTACCTAGGCCTACGGAGGCTTCTGGAACTCCCGCCGGGACGGGATGGCTCGCTCCGACCGGCTCGTGAAGCGGCTACTTCATGACACATAAAACGGTTACGGAGCCCGGTACCCGGCTCGGAGCGCACCAACTGGCGACGCTGCTCGATTCCACCCAGGAACTCATCGCCATTCTTGGTTTGGACGGCACTGTTCTGTTCGCCAATGAAGCTTTCCGGAATTCCCTGGGCTACAACCCCGATGATCTAGTAGGCCGCAGCATCCATGCGATCGTTCACGCGGCTGACGTCGAGCACATTCGCGAGCGCCTCCAGGAAGTTGCCGCCCTGCCGGGTTGCAGCGTGCGTGAGCGTTGCCGCTTGCGCACGCAGGATTGCTCCTGGCGCTGGTTTGAACTCGTCTGCCACAATCGCCTGGAGGATTCCGGGATCAAAGGAATCCTGCTCAACGCGCAGGACGTTACCGCACTCCAGCGCATGGAGGCCGAGCGCCAGGTTATCTCGGACATCGTCCACGCCCTCAATCAGACCTCCAACCTCGACCAACTTCTCACCGGCATCCATGCTGCCCTGAAGCGCGTCGTCTCCGCGCAAAACTGTTTTGTGGCGCTCTACGACCCCGAGCACGACACCTTTGAGTTCCCCTTTTTCGCGGACGAGTACGACACCGCTCCCCCGCCCCAGAAAGTGGGCCGGAGCTGCACGGCCTACGTTTTCCGTACCGGCCGCGCGATGCTCATCCCGCAATCGGATTTTGATCGCCTCGCCGCTCTCGGAGAGGTCGAACTAGTTGGCTCGCCCTCACCCGCTTGGCTCGGCGTCCCGCTTAAGACGCCCACCGCCACCATCGGCGTCCTTGTCGTTCAGCAATACCAGAACGAAAACGCCTATGATGTCCGCGACCTGGAATTCCTCGATTCCGTTGGTGGCCACATCGCCCTGGCCATCGAGCGCCGCCGCGCCGAGGAGGAACTTCGCAAGAGCGAATCCATCCTGCGCCTCCTCTTTGAGCGCAACCCCATGCCGACGTGGCTTCATGAGGCCGACACGTTCAAGTTCCTCCGCGTCAACGATGCCGCTGTCCATCTCTACGGTTATTCCCACGAAGAGTTCGAGAACATGACCATACTCGGTATTCGCCCTGCCTCCGAGTGCGAAAAGACCGTGGCTCATCTTCGTCAGATTGACGAAAACGACGAAGACCATGGTTTTTGGCTGCACCAGGCCAAAAACGGCAAGACCTTCGAGGTCGAAATCATCTCCCACGCCTTGGTTTATGCCGGCAAACGCGTCCGCCTTGTTGTTGCCCAAGATATCAGCGAGCGCCGCAATCTCGAGCTACAACTGCGCCAGGCGCAGAAAATGGAAGCCATCGGGCGCCTGGCCGGCGGTGTCGCCCACGACTTCAACAACCTGCTCATGGTAATCAAGGGGCACACGGAACTTTTGTTGAATGTGTTGCCGCCCTCGGATAGCATCGCGCGCAAGATCGAGCAGATCGATCGCTCGGCCGACCGTGCAGCCGCGCTCACCCGTCAGTTGCTGGCCTTCAGCCGCATGCAGGTGCTGCAGCCGCAAGTGATCAATCTGAACTGCATCGTCGAGGAAATGGGCAAGCTGCTTCCGCGCCTGATTGGCGAAGACATCGAACTCGTGGTTCGCGCCGACCAAGAACTGGGCGCCATCCGCGCCGACGCCAGCCAGATGGAACAGATCATCATGAATCTTGCGGTGAACTCGCGCGACGCCATGCCCAATGGCGGCAAACTCTTCATCGAAACGCGAAACGCCGACCTCGACCGGACCTACACCGCCAGCCATCCTTTAATGAAGCCCGGCGCTTACATCCAGCTTACCGTCAGCGACACCGGCTGCGGCATGGATGCGGAAACACAGTCACACATCTTCGAGCCCTTCTTCACCACAAAGGAAAAAGGGAAGGGCACTGGCCTGGGTCTCGCCACCGTCTACGGCATCATCAAGCAGAGTGGCGGCTTCGTCTGGGTCTACAGCGAACTTGGTAAAGGTACTTCCTTCAAACTCTATCTTCCCCGCGTCGATCAAGCCGAAGAGCACTCCGGGGTGTCCAAGCCCACGACGGAAGTGCCCACGGGCACGGAAACGGTTCTCCTCACCGAAGATGAGGAGGACGTCCGCGAAATCGCCAAGGAATTTCTCGAGTCTGGTGGCTACAAGGTCGTCGAAGCCAAGGACGCCGCCGAAGCCGTCCAACTGGCCCGCCAGCACGGCGGCGCCATCGATCTTCTTGTCACGGACATGGTCATGCCCGGCATGACGGGCCAGGAGCTTGCCGTTCAACTGCAAAGGGAATATCCGGGGCTTTGCATCGTCTTCATGTCTGGCTACAGCGAACACGCGGCCACGGAAATGGCCAACGCCGATCCCACGGTGCGCTTCCTCTCCAAGCCCTTCAGCCGTGGCGCGCTTCTGCGCACTGTCCGCGAAATCCTCCAGAGCAGGAAACACAACTGACTTCCGGCCGTTGTCGAGAAATAAATTTCAGGACAATCGGGGATGCTTCCGGTGCCACTGCGTTGCCCGTTGAAAGATTTGTCCCGCTTCCAGCACAGCCGCGTCATCTCCGGCCCGCCCGATGAATTGCAACCCCACCGGCAAATTCTTTTCCGTAAAGCCGCAAGGCACGGAAAGCGCAGGCAATCCGCAGAGGTTTCCAATCGCTCCGAGTGGGTCGGGAAAAGCAAGCCCTGTGTCCAGATTCATGGTCAACGGTGTTGCCGGTGCGGGGAACGCAGCCGTGGCCAGCACGTCGTAGGACTCGAACAGCGCGTCCATCTTCTTCTGCAAGATTTCCCGCACGCGCTGCGCCGTCGTGTAGTCGCCGCCCGTCACCGTCAGATTCACGTAGCCGCCCACGCGCCCCAATGGATCATGCAACTCCTGCACGCGTCCCGAGCGGATAAGCTCCCCGAATGAGGAAGCCACCTCTGCTTGCAGTACAACGCCCGCCGCTTCTTCCCACGGTCCTTCCGGTAACTCCGCATCCCTCACCGACGCAAAATGGCGCGGTAATATCCTGTGCACTGACTGAATCGCTTTGCCTACGCCCGGCTCGTAGTCCTTCCACGCGTTTGTTAGCCAGCCCACGCGCAACGCGCGCCTTTTCAATTCTCCCGCTGGTGAATACGTAAAGGCCGCCTTGTCCACCGGCAGCGTGCTGCGGTCCAGCGGATCATGTCCCGCAATCGCCGCGAAAATCCGCGTGCAGTCTTCCGCGCTCCGCGCCATCGGCCCGATTTTGTCCAGTGAATAGGAAAGCGCCATGGCCCCGTGGCGGCTCACGCGCCCGTAGGTGGGCCGGAAGCCGCTCACGCCGCAAAATGCCGACGGGCACACAATCGAGCCCCACGTTTCCGTCCCAATTGCAAATCCCGCCAGTCCCGCTGCCACGATCGCGCCCGATCCCGAGGACGAGCCGCACGTCCAGCAACTGGTGTCCCAGGGATTTTTGGTCTCGCCCTGCAGTGAGGCCGACGCGTACATATACCCCAGCCCGCCCGCCAATTCGATCATCGCGGCCTTGCCCAGCAGCACCGCGCCCACGTTTTTCAGGTGCTCAATCACCGTCGCGTTGTAATCGAAAACCTGCTCGGCAAACGGCTTTGCTCCCCACGTCGTCTGCACACCTTTCACCGCCAGCAGATCCTTTGCGGCATACGGAATTCCATGCAGCGGCCCGCGGTAATGTCCCCGGTGAAGGTCTTTTTCCGCGGCACGCGCCTGGTCCAGCGCCTCCACCGGCATCAAGCGGGCATAGGCATTGAGCTGCGGCCCCAGTTTTTCGCTGCGTTCCAGGTACGCTTCGGTCAATTCGACGGGGGAGAGTTGCTTCGTTTCAATGCGTTTCGCCAGTTCGCCAACGGATTCATAGAGGATGGATTCTTTCAGCATGCGCGGACCCCCGTCAGGGTTTCTTGGCTGCTGCGGGCGCAGCGCCGGCCGCGGGAGCGCTCTGCGGCTTCTTCTCTCGTTCCAGGAGCGGCTTCAGGTAAACGGCAGGCGCATCGCCATTCTCCAGGTGAAAGGCGCGCAGCCGCTGCAGCGAATCCTGCAGCTTGTAGCAGCCCTCGCGCACCCGCTTCTGTCCTTCACCATCGAACCGGCTTCCATACTGGCTCATGATCTGCTGAAATCGCGCTTCGGCTTCCACACGGGCCTCGGCGCTGAGCTTCTCCGCGCCCTCCGGAAGTTGCTCGTTGGCCGCGGCGGCCGCGGGCGCCTCGAAAGCCAGCCCCGCGGGAAACATTGCCGCGGAGAGCAATGCCGCTCGCCGCGCAAAATCTCGCCTGTTGATGATCTGCTCTTTGCTCTTGTTCATCCTCAATACCTATGGGCTATCCCTGCGCCACGCACAAGGGCGCAGCTCCAACATGAGGCGAGGCTACTCAATTCGGCCCGGGGCGTCAACTGGACGAAGGGATAGGCGGTAGAAGAGCGTGCAACCGACCCTCTCATTGCACTATTGTGGTGCAATGCGGAATGGCATGTGGATATAAATGGCACCGGGACCCACATGGACGGTTAGCGCAGCGTTTATCAGGCACTGACCAATTAGCTCATGATAATGGCCGTTCTCGGCAGCGCCGGGTCTTAAAGCCGGGACCTGAAGAATTCAATCAGAACCGGAATCTCTGTAGAATATCCCTTCTTCATCCCCTTGGCTCTACGCCTTAGGCGCGAGGGCCATCGCCCTCGTCAGCGCTGCTGGTGAGCATCCTCTTACGGTGTATCGAATTCCAGGATATTGCCGTCCGGGTCGTGGACCTGAAATTGTATCCGGCCAAAAAACTGCTTCATCGGCGGGCTGTCCGGCTCGATGCCGGCCGCTTTCAATTCGTCATAGAGCGCCTGCAGGTCCGGAGCATTCAGCTCGATATGGAAGTCCTTCTCTTCCGGCGGGACCGCGACGACCTGGATATAACCCTCACCGAACTTGATTTTTGCGAACTGACCTGTATGGTGAATCACCACCTGCGCGCCGGGCAGCTTCGTATAGAATGCGACCGACCGTTCCACGTCTGCTACGTGCAGGCTCACGCTCTGCAAAGTCACCATAGTGAGTTCCTCCTTTTGGATGGCAATGAATGAACCCTTCTTAGGTTTCTACGAAAGACAACACAGAGTTGTTACCGAGGCAAACTGGATTTCTTTCAAAGCAGCCGACCGCCTTGTTGGCGATAAATCGCTTTACCAACAGCAATCGGCCCCAACAGCCGCAGGCTAACTACTGGTTTGTCGGCAAACCGGACAAGTGGCTACTAGTGCTAGTCGCTTTCCAATCGTTCCCCCAAACTCCTGTAAGGTGCGCGAGCGCAGCCCAGTGTCGCGGGTGGGCGGTGGGAGAGAGTGCAACCGACCTTCCCATTGCACAATTGTGGTGCAATCGGAAATGGGACGTCCACGGATCGAGGGTGCCAAGAAACTGGCGAAGCGTCTTGATTGTTTAGATCAAATTTTGTGTCGCAGCAATGCACCTGCTCATATTTGGTGGGGGCTCTCCTCCCTACCAGGAATTTTTCAGGTCGCCGACCTCGGCGGTGACGGCGTCGAGCACGGCGCAGGCCTTTACCGCGGCGGTCATGGCGTTGTGATCTCTGAAGAGTGGCCGGTCCGCGTCCAGGTGCTCCACGACCTTGCGCACGGCGGCCTTGGCGGCCAGCGTCCCCTTGCCCGGCGTGAACTCGCGGAAGTCCAAGCCCTGGGCGGCGGCGATGAGCTCGATGGCCAGGACACCGTTGGCGTTCTCCAGGATTTGCCGCGTTTTAAGTGCGCCGTTCATACCCATGGAGACGAAATCTTCCTGATCCGCGGCGGCGGGGATGGACTGGACGTAGCTCGGGGCGGAAAGGATGCGCTGCTCGACGATGAGCATGTCCGCGGTGTACTGGCTGAGCATGTGGCCCGAGAACATCCCGGCGCCTTTGGTGAGGAAGGCCGGGAGTCCCACGGAAAGGGAGGGGTTGAGGAGGCGGTTGAGGCGCCGCTCGCTGAGGACGCTGACCATGGTCACACCCGCGCCCACCACATCCAGGGGTAGGCTTACGGGGGTGCCCTGGAAATTAGCGCCGGTGTAGACCTTGTTCTCCTCTGCCACGAAAATGGGGTTGTCCGCCACACCGTTGAGTTCCGTCTCCACCTGCTTGCGGGCGTAGGCGAGCAGGTCGCGCAGGGCGCCGATGACCTGAGGTGTGGAGCGCATGGAATAGGCGTCCTGCACCTTCACCTTGAGCTTGCCCGTGACCAAGTCCGAGCCCTCGATGACGGTCCTGAGGTTGGCCGCCGTGGTCTGCGCGCCCCGGAAGCCGCGTAGCTCGTGGAGCTTGGCCTCGTACGGGCGCATGTTGGCCAGGAGCGCCTCCAGCGTCATGGCTGCGGCGATCTCCGCCTGGGCCACCCAGCGCTCCGCGTCATAGAGTTCCAGGCACGCCATGCCGGTGATGAGGTTGCTCCCATTAATAGCCGCCAGACCGTCACGGGCCTTGAGGCCGGGCACCGGGATGCCCGCCTTGTCCAGGGCCTCTTGGGTGGCCATTCGCTGGCCTTGGTAGAAGGCCTCGCCCTCGCCCATCAGCGACAGGGCGCACTGAGCCATGGGTGCCAGGTCGCCGCAGGCGCCCACACTCCCCTTTTCGCACACGACGGGCGTCACGCCCGCGTTAAGCATGGTGATGTAGGTAAGCGGAATCTCCGGCCGGCACCCCGAGAAACCCTTGGCATGTACATTCACGCGGCTGAGCATGGCCGCGCGCACGTGCTCCACGGGCGCCGGCTCGCCAATACCCGCCGCGTGATTGTAGATGAGGTACCGCTGGAACTCCTTCACCTGCTCATCGTTCAGGGCCACTTCGGAGAACTCGCCGATGCCCGTGTTCACGCCGTACATGACCTCGTGGGCCTGAATCTTCTTCTCCAACATGCCGCGGCACGTGTTGATGCGCCCGAGCGACTCGGGCGTCAGTTCCACTTTTTCGCCGTGGCGCGCCACGCGCACCACCGCCTCGATGGTCAGGCTGCTACCGTCAACACGGATCGTCATGGTGTTTCTCCCGGTGTGGCCGCATCGCCTTTGCAGATACGAAAGAAAATGGCGCGCGGCTCATCTCCCTGCGGCAGCAAGATGGCGTGGAGCGCCGCAGGCCGCTCCGTGGAGCAAGGGAAGCATAATGAAAAGGAAAGGACTTCGCGATCTGATCCTCAACCGTTCTTCGTCGCACCGGGTTTATCCACGCGTGATCGCTGGCGATCGGCTATGGGCGGCGGGTGAAACCTGGTTTTCTGAGATGGCTTGATTTTCCAGGGGCGAATGACTAAAGGGTGGCGGGGTTTGTCCATGGCGCTCTCCCATGCTACTCCAGTTTACTCCCGTTTGAGCGAGGTAGATCGAATTGCGTGATTGGAGGGCTTCTCGCGTAAAGCGCTGCAGTATCCGATTTGTGCGCACTCATCCGGGGTTATTTGCTTTGACGCGAAACCACATGGCCGGCAGGGAAGGAACGCGGCTTTCCCCGGAACTCTGCAGCCTAGCCGTCTAGCAATGACGGCGCGTGCTTCACGTTGAAGCCGCGCTCCCTGTTAGAGCTTCTATCTCCTTCAGAAGTTCCGCGAGGCGGAACGGTTTCGAGACGTATCCGTCCATTCCAGCCCTCAGGCAACGTTCCCGGTCACCCGCAATGGCGTGGGCCGTCATGGCAATGACAATCTGGTGCTGGCCAGGAGTCCCCTTTTCCTGCTGCCGGATAGCTGCGGTAGCCTCAAATCCGTCCATTTCTGGCATCTGCACGTCCATCAGAACCACATCGAACTTCTCTCGCTCCAGAGCAGAGAGCGCCTCCTTGCCGTTATTGGCGAGCGTAACAGCGTAGCCCTGCTTCTCAAGCATGCGTACGGCCAAGAGCTGGTTAATAGCGTTGTCCTCGGCCAATAGAATATGCCGGTGACGACCGCTTTCCCTTAGGGTGTGGCGCGTCACCAAGCGTGGCGCCGCCATTTTTGGCTCCTTCTCCTCAAGAACAGCCAGGATGGCAGGGAGCAACTCCTCTTGGGCAACAGGCTTGGTCAGATAGGCGGCAACGCCAAGTTCACGGCATCGCGCGGCATCGCCCGGCTGTCCGGCCGAGGTCAACATCATGACGGCGAAGTTGCCCAGGTCGCTCCGCTTGGCGAGCTGCTCGACCAGTTCAAAACCATCGACTTCGGGCATCTGAACGTCGATGAGGACCAGATCAAAGGGTGCGCCGGCCTGCTTCGCTTCCTGCAAGCGCTGCAGCGCCTCGGCGGCGTTCGCAGCCTGGGCCGGTCGCATCTTCCAGCGCTCCAGCATCTTGGCCAGGAGCAGCCGGTTTGTTGCATTATCGTCCACCACCAACACGCCAAGATTTTGCAGGGCCTGCGGCTCCATTTTCTCCATCGGAGCTGTGGCTGCAGCAATGCGGGCCTTCATCGAGAAGTGGAAACAACTGCCTTGTCCTGGCTCGCTCTCCACCCACATCCTGCCGCCCATCATTTCCACGAGCCGCGTGGAAATGGTCAGCCCCAGCCCGCTCCCTCCGAACTTTCGGGAGGTTGAGGTATCGGCTTGGGAAAAGGCCCGGAAGATGACCTTCTGCATTTCGGGCGCGATGCCGATGCCGGTGTCGCGAACGGAAAATATCAACTCGAGCTCATCGCCGAGTTGGCGCTCCACGCTGACTCCCAGCCCGATTTCTCCGTGTTCCGTGAACTTGATGGCGTTGCCGATCAGGTTGACGATGATCTGCCGCAAGCGCGTGGGGTCGCCCACGATCTCATCCGGAACGTCAGGGTCAATATCATAGATGAGCTCCAGTTGTTTTTGGTGCACGCGCATGGCCAGGGGTTTCAGAGTCTCCGTCATGCAGGTGCGTAACTTGAAGGTGATCGGGTCGAGAGCAAACTTTCCGGCCTCGATCTTGGAGAAGTCAAGGATGTCATTGATCAGGGTAAGCAACACGTCAGCCGAGGTTTTGACCATCTCCAGATACTCGCGCTGTTCTTTGGTCACTGTGGTGTCCAGCAGCAAATCCGTCAGGCCGATGACACCATTCATGGGCGTGCGAATCTCATGGCTCATATTCGCGAGGAACTCGCTTTTCGCCTGGTTGGCGTCTTCCGCCGCTTCTCTTAGCCTGGCGGTCTCATGAAGTTGTTGCCGGATGGTCCGTGTCTGCTGGTGCACGCGCTTCCGGAGCACGACGACCCATGCCAGTACGCCAAACGTAGCCATGGTCACCGCGCCGAGCACGGACATCGCATGGAGCGCCGTCCACCAGGAGGGGCTCTTGATTACGAGAACGTCCTGCGGCGACCGAAGTAAGATTTGGAATGCCTTAGGAAGCCGATAATGTCGCGACGCCTGGGTTTCCGAAATCACGCAGATGCCGGTGAGCTCAATTTGACTGCTGTCGCGCAAGGCAACCAACGCATGCTCGTTCAGATCTCCTGGAAGTATCGCAGAAAAGACGGTGCCCCCCGCGTTTACCAGCAAGGTGTTTTGGTCTGTTGCATTCTGCTGCTGGATTAAGCGCCCTTCCAACCGAACCAGATCTCCCTCGAAATCGCCGGAGAGCGCTTCTTTGACACTAATAGATCGCGGTTCCGTCAGCGGCGCAGTGCCGAGCCGCCTGAATATGGCGTTCTCAATCGTGGGCGTGAAGTCGCCCAACACAGGGAATCCTACGGCGTCCACAACGTCCCCCGGCTTGAGCGTTGTCATTTGGCTGCTGAGCGCGCAGGCGCCTTGGACGCCATCGCTGATGAACACCGTCTTGCCCCAGCGAGCGGTGACTACACCGCGGATTCGAACTAAATGATCTGAATCGGCCCCGGGAGCGTACTCGAACACACTCCGCACTTGCTTTAATGGCAGCGAAAAAGGATCGATGGGCGCGGGCTCGAGAACTTGAATTGCGTCCAAGCTGGGCGAATAGATGTTGACCCCGATCAACTGGCGCCGCTGATTGAAGATCGGACCTACGGTCCCGCGAACCCGCACCCGCGCATTGATGAGCCGGTCGTACTCGTTGCGGCTGTTTTGAGTCGTCATCACTTCCATCTGGAACCGTCCAGAACCCACCGTGAGCACCACCATCGATTCCCTGATATCAAACGACCGCACGGTACCGTCGAAGGCAATCCACTGGCCGTCCTCGACGGCGGTCGACAGTTGATCCATGCTGACCAGTCGAGCAGGCGGTATCGACCCTTCACCTAGAATCCGCAGGGAACTCTGGTCAACGATTGGCGCGAACTCCCCCGGATCTGAGACGCCCTCTATCTTGAGCAATGTCCCAGCGTGGATCGCGGGGGTCAACAGAGTTTGATTCTTAGTCTCAACATAGATACCCGTCTTCCCGTCACTCACGAAGAAGCCGTGCCAGCCGACAAAACAGACGATGCAAACTGCCCGCAGATGCACGGGGTAGTGCCGTTTGGCTTCGGAAGGCGTCAGGTCGTGAACCGCCTTAGCGGTGGTCAAGGTGGGAAGAGAGGTCTCAAGGCCGGCGGGCTGCGAACCGTGGGTTTGGGAGGCGAAAAATGCAAGAACGCCGGCGAGTACAGTCACAGCCAGACCCAGGGCCCTCCAGGGCTGCTGCCTTGCACGCGCACCAAGCCTCACGCATCCTGGGTCTGGGCCCGGCAAAAAGCATTGGATATTTGGACTAGGGCCTTTCACTACTGGACTCCTTCCACTATCGTTCATCCACTTCTGCGCCAGAACGTCCATCTCCGTCGTACGACGCTTCACGTGGCAGCTGGAGTCCCGGTGAGAACTTCAATCTCCCGCAGGAGTTCCGCGAGGCGGAACGGTTTCGAGACGTATCCGTCCATTCCAGCCCTCAGGCAACGTTCCCGGTCACCCGCAATGGCGTGGGCCGTCATGGCAATGACAATCTGGTGCTGGCCAGGAGTCCCCTTTTCCTGCTGCCGGATAGCTGCGGTAGCCTCAAATCCGTCCATTTCTGGCATCTGCACGTCCATCAGAACCACATCGAACTTCTCTCGCTCCAGAGCAGAGAGCGCCTCCTTGCCGTTATTGGCGAGCGTAACAGCGTAGCCCTGCTTCTCAAGCATGCGTACGGCCAAGAGCTGGTTAATAGCGTTGTCCTCGGCCAATAGAATATGCCGGTGACGACCGCTTTCCCTTAGGGTGTGGCGCGTCACCAAGCGTGGCGCCGCCATTTTTGGCTCCTTCTCCTCAAGAACAGCCAGGATGGCAGGGAGCAACTCCTCTTGGGCAACAGGCTTGGTCAGATAGGCGGCAACGCCAAGTTCACGGCATCGCGCGGCATCGCCCGGCTGTCCGGCCGAGGTCAACATCATGACGGCGAAGTTGCCCAGGTCGCTCCGCTTGGCGAGCTGCTCGACCAGTTCAAAACCATCGACTTCGGGCATCTGAACGTCGATGAGGACCAGATCAAAGGGTGCGCCGGCCTGCTTCGCTTCCTGCAAGCGCTGCAGCGCCTCGGCGGCGTTCGCAGCCTGGGCCGGTCGCATCTTCCAGCGCTCCAGCATCTTGGCCAGGAGCAGCCGGTTTGTTGCATTATCGTCCACCACCAACACGCCAAGATTTTGCAGGGCCTGCGGCTCCATTTTCTCCATCGGAGCTGTGGCTGCAGCAATGCGGGCCTTCATCGAGAAGTGGAAACAACTGCCTTGTCCTGGCTCGCTCTCCACCCACATCCTGCCGCCCATCATTTCCACGAGCCGCGTGGAAATGGTCAGCCCCAGCCCGCTCCCTCCGAACTTTCGGGAGGTTGAGGTATCGGCTTGGGAAAAGGCCCGGAAGATGACCTTCTGCATTTCGGGCGCGATGCCGATGCCGGTGTCGCGAACGGAAAATATCAACTCGAGCTCATCGCCGAGTTGGCGCTCCACGCTGACTCCCAGCCCGATTTCTCCGTGTTCCGTGAACTTGATGGCGTTGCCGATCAGGTTGACGATGATCTGCCGCAAGCGCGTGGGGTCGCCCACGATCTCATCCGGAACGTCAGGGTCAATATCATAGATGAGCTCCAGTTGTTTTTGGTGCACGCGCATGGCCAGGGGTTTCAGAGTCTCCGTCATGCAGGTGCGTAACTTGAAGGTGATCGGGTCGAGAGCAAACTTTCCGGCCTCGATCTTGGAGAAGTCAAGGATGTCATTGATCAGGGTAAGCAACACGTCAGCCGAGGTTTTGACCATCTCCAGATACTCGCGCTGTTCTTTGGTCACTGTGGTGTCCAGCAGCAAATCCGTCAGGCCGATGACACCATTCATGGGCGTGCGAATCTCATGGCTCATATTCGCGAGGAACTCGCTTTTCGCCTGGTTGGCGTCTTCCGCCGCTTCTCTTAGCCTGGCGGTCTCATGAAGTTGTTGCCGGATGGTCCGTGTCTGCTGGTGCACGCGCTTCCGGAGCACGACGACCCATGCCAGTACGCCAAACGTAGCCATGGTCACCGCGCCGAGCACGGACATCGCATGGAGCGCCGTCCACCAGGAGGGGCTCTTGATTACGAGAACGTCCTGCGGCGACCGAAGTAGAATCCGGAACCCGATTACATGTGGACTCCATTCTCTAGTCTCGGTTCGGCTGGTGTCGATCTGCACGGAGCAGACTCCGGTCAACTGCAGATCGCTGTCCGGTCTCCAAGCGGGCATTTCACTCGAGCTATCTGGCAACACGGCGGGAAATAAGATTCCGCCGGAAGACAACATCAAGGTGGGAGACTTCGCTGCCCGGTCCAGGTCAACTATGTGTGCCTGGATTTGAACAAGTTCCGTGTCGTGAGCTCCCGTCATCGCCTGTTGCGCCGTGACCGGCACCGCGGGAACGGGTCGACCTGCCTCTTCCACGTTGAAGGTAGCGTCCTCCAGTGTGGGCGCGAATCCGTTGGCCACGGGAAAGCCAACCACGTCCACCCAATCGCCAAGCGTGGCTGAAGTGCTCTGAGCTGTGGAGGCGCAGAGTCCGCCTGTATCGTCGTGAATACACAGTAAGAGACCAGGCCACTGAAGGATTACGCGGCCACGCACATGGGCAAGATGAAGGAAATCCACGCCTGGGTCGAATCGAAGCAAATGGTCTATTGGACGCAATGGCAATGCGAAAGCATCGGGCGGGGATTCTTCTTCAATCTTTATCCCTTCAGGCGAAGGAAAGTTAAGGCGGACCCCCATTAACTGGCGATTCTTGCTAAAAAAAGGAGCGACGTTGCCATGAATCAATACCTTGGCATCGACCCAACCGCTATAGTGCACTCCTTGTCTTTTGACCGTGGTTGCGCTCATCTTGCCATCACTCGTCGTAAGGTTTAGGGTCACGTTCTTGTCTGACTCTGCGACGGAATGAACTACGCCCTCAACTTCTACCCACTGTCCGTCCTCCGCGCCCGTCATCATTTGTGTGCGGCTCACGCGAGGTGGTGCCGCCGGCAATTGCGATTCACCGACCACCCGTACCTTGGCCTGGTCGACTATGGGGGCAAATTCCCCCGGGCCGCTTAGACCTTCGACATCAATCACGGCCCCGGCGTGAAGAGGCGGTGTTGGTGGCGGGGCAATCACAAAAATGCACCCTGTTGCGTCGCACATAAAAATTACTGGATGCCTTGGATCGATGTGCGCGTCGTAATAGGTCACTACCCCGCGCACGTGTACGGGATACTCCCGCGCCGACTCCTCGGAGGTAAGACTGTGCGCCGCGTGCGCCGTGGTAAGCGTCGGGAGAGTGGGCTTGGGTTCGGCAATCTGAGCGCCACGCGCGTCCGAAGCAACAACGGCAAGAACGCCGGCGAGTACAGCCACGGCCAAAGCCAAGCGCCGCTGAAACTCTGGCTTCACGCTCGTGCCAGGTCCCGCGCATCTTGGGTCTGCGCCGGACAAAGAGTATTGGGTTATTGACTGAGCGCTTTTCACACGAATCTCCTTCCACTTGCCTTCTTCGATTGCTGCGCAAAAACTCTGAGCTCGGTCATAAAGTAATACTCCGGCTCCGCTCTTCGCTTCGGGATCGCCGATGCCACAAGCAAACGCCTAGCCTGCAAGCCGCGAGTTGCCGCAACGAGCCACTCGGCCATCAGACACAGATTGCTTGGTTTTCACCCTCTTGTGCCAGGAAGGAATAGGCACAAGTCTAACTGGTGAAAGGAAGGGGCAATTTGGAGTATATCGCCGGGCAATTCGCACGTCCCTCGTTTTTGCAATACCCAGCAAGTAAGAGTAAACAATCCGCCGGCCTATGACCCGCAATGGAATTGTCGGTAGCGCGGGAGCCTGCCATTCGCCGATCGACAGACCATTCACGCGTTGCGACGGATAGACTGATGAATCAAGAATCAAAGGGTGGCCGACTTCTCGCCGGGGTGTAGAATCAAAATATCAGTATGAACACAAGCCCGCGGCGCCTTTCGCTGATTGTCCTGATCTGCGTGGCTCTTGTTTTGTGCGTGCAGGCGGCCGCGCAACAGCCGAATGAGACATCGGCTCCGAGCGCCGCCACCAAAATTCAAGTCAAAGTGAATGCGGTCCTGATACCTGTGGTGGTTCGTGATGCGCAGGGGCTCGCGGTTAGTACCCTGAAGAGAGAAGATTTCCAAGTTTTCGATAAAGACAAACCTCAGGCCATTTCCGGATTCACCATCGAAAAACGCACGGCGATGAAGAGCGAGTCACCCGCGTCTGAAATCTCTCCTGCGGTTCCGGGCGTTTCCGCGTCTGCCGTCACGCCGCAATCAACCGTGATCCCGCAGCGCTTCATCGTTTTCCTGTTTGACGACCTGCACATCACTTTCGGCAATCTCGCGCAAGTGCAAAAGGCGGCGATTCGGATTCTGCCCGCATCACTGGCGGATACGGACATGGCGGCCGTGGTTTCGACCTCGGGAACCAACAGCGGCCTGACTCGCGATCACGCCAAATTGCAGGAAGCGGTCATGAAAATCCAATCACGGAATCTTGACCAACATGCCCAGCGCGAATGCCCGGATCTTGATTATTACCGCGCGGACCTGATCCAAAATCGCCACGATAACACCGCTTTCGATGCTGCTGTCCGGGACGCGCTATCATGTGCAAGCCTGGATCCCAAAATTTATCGCAACGTGGCCGAGGGGATGGTAAGAACCGTGGCCTCACGAGTGTTGACGGCTGGCGATAGCGATGTCCACGCGACGCTGGGCTTCGTGAAAGAACTGCTTCGAAGAATGAGCGGCCTGCCAGGGCAACGAACCTTGATTCTGGTCTCGCCCGGATTCCTCACGGTCACGCCGGAAGCGATGAGCGGGAAATCGGAAATCATCGATTTTGCGGCGCAATGCAACGTGACCATTAATGCGCTGGATGCAAAAGCCCTGTACACCACGGAAATTGATGCCAGCGAAAGAGGCGCAGGCTCCGAGTACGCCCTGGCAACAGGCAACGAATCGCAAGCGCGCCGTGAATCCCTGTCGCTTTCGGAAAACGTCATGGCGGAATTCGCCGATGGTACCGGCGGCACCTACTTCCACAACAGCAATGATTTGGCGGGAGGTTTGCAGAATCTGACCGCCGCGCCGGAGTACCTCTACCTGCTCGAGTTTTCTCTGCAACACGTCAAGCCAGACGGCTCCTATCACCGCTTGAAAGTGAAAGTGGATCGGGACGGTCTGCAGTTAAAGGCGCGTCGTGGCTATTTCGCGCCCATGCCAGAGAAGGACAAAAAGTAGCTTGTCAGTATATGTTCAAACAGAACACAAGGAGCCAGTTCAAGGGTTCTGAATAGTACGAGTGGTTCGTTTCAGGCGCGCCGCTGCCGGTTGTGGAAAGCCTGATGGGCAAAAAATGCGAGGCGCCCCCGGAACATATCAATGCTGCCGATACTGATGAGAATGAAACACTGGCTTGTGGGGCTGTCCGGCACCATGCTGTATGCGGGTTTTGTGTGCGCGCTGGCAAGTGCCCTTCTGACGACATCTCGCGTGCTTCCCGCTCAAGTGCCGGAAGGCGCAGACAACAATCTGAAGAATCGGAGCTTGAAATGGGTTCCCCCTCAGGTTGATGCGCCGCTTGGTTCTCGCGTTTTCTCACGGCCCTGCGTACTTTCCGATGTCCTCCAGCAGGCTGGCGCGCGTGCAAATGAACTGTACGCCAGTCTTGAAAGCTTCTCTGCGCAGGAGAGGATTGAATACCAGGCCTGGGATCATATGGGCTATCTTCAGGATGCCCGTACAGGGACATTTGACTATGTCGTGCTCTTCCAGCTAACGCTGGGAGGAGCAACCGTGGAGGAGAGCCGCCACCCCGAGCATGGTAGCCCTTTGCTGGCGGTTTTTACGCAGGAAGTCGGACTGCCGGAAATGGCCTTGATGTTTCTTCCGGAAATGCAGGACGAGTACGAAATGAGCTGTGAAGGTCTTGTCGAATGGAAGGGGCGGCGCACACAGGTCGTGCATTTCCTGCATCGCAAAGACAAACCAAGTCACACACTTTCATTCCGCAATAGCACCGGGGCCGTGTATCCCGCCAAGCTCAAGGGCCGCGCATGGATTGCCGCCGATTCCGGTGAGGTCATGCACATGGAGTTGAGCCTGATGGAAGAAATTCCACAGGTAAAGGTGCGTCGCTGGTATCTCTCGATCAATTACGCCCCGGTCCAGTTCCACACGCAAAATGTACGCATGTTGTTGCCGCAGACTGTCGACGCCTATTGCGACTTCGAGGACCACCGCACAATTGTCTATCACACCTTCACTGATTTCTTGCTGTTCTCAGTGCAAACTGAGCAGAGGGCCGAGACGCCGAAGTAAGCCAAAAAGTAGCAACTCTACACTCCTGGATCACCTGAGCCGTTAACGGGACGCTCGGACAAGACCTAAGAGCCGGCAAAACCGTGCTTGTGCGCGGCATCGTGTTGCACTCGGATGGGGCACCTAGTGAGGTGAGGGACACTCTCCTGCGCAAATGTTGAGTTTTTCGCGCGCCACGTATACAAGTGTGAACCATACATCGCGTTATCCTCAGTGACTTCGATTATTCGATTGACATTTACACGGGCAACGCATACTGTCCGCAAGGTTTTGCCCTATCTGTTTTCCCATCACAGGCCAAGTTCGACCCGCTTTTAGCGGAGAAAATCTGAGGAGGAATCGTATGCGCAGGTCATTGACTGGTTTTCTGTTCGTTGTCTGTACGCTTGCAATCGTTATGCTCGGGGCCGCCACGGCCTTGACGCAATCCATGTCGCAGGAAAAGCCCACCCTCTACACGTATGTTTCCGAGTGGACTGTCCCTCGCGCAATGTGGGCCGATTATCAAAAGATGGAAGCCTCAGGGACCGACGCCCAGAATAAACTGGTGGCTGACGGAACCCTGGTTGCCTTCGGCAGTTTCTCCGTCTTGAACCATCAGGAAGGCCTGCCAACGCACGGCAGTTGGTTCTCCGCTTATTCCATGGCCAATCTGATGAAGGTTCTGCAAGGGTTCCGCTCCAGTCCAGACGTAACCGGCCCCGTTTACAGCGCCTCAAAACACTGGGACTACATCTACGAAAGCCGCGACTATAACGGCCACTCCGGCACCTTCAAGAACGGCTACCTGCGCGTCGGTCGCTGGAAATACAAGGCGGGCGCAAGCGATCCGGACGGCAAAATCATGAAAGCCACCATGGTCGCCATGCTCGAAAAACTCCTCGCCGATGGCGCGCTGCACGCCTACCAGATCGACGAGGAAACCATCCATTCCAGCGATCCTGACGCTTTCTACCTCGCCATTATTGCGAATGGCGCGGAAGGCATCGACAAGTTCAATGCCGCGCTCGATGAAAGCGATAAGAAGAACCCCGCGGGCATGGCCGGATTCGAGTCCTTGTTGGACACGCAAGGCCACCGCGACACCCTGGCCTTCGTCGACACCATGACCCACAAATAGCCCGTCAAGCAATTCGCTCCGCTGCGCCCCCCGCAACCTTGCGCGGGGGTGCAGTCGCGAATGTGGATTATTCCGTATGCGTCAATGTGCGGACGTGGAGTTCCAGGGCCTGGTTGTATTGGCGCTCGATCTGCAGTTCGGTTTGCAGCTTCTTGATCAGCAGTTCCAGGTGCGCGATTTCCGCGCGCAGTTTGAGCTCTACTGATAGCCCGCCTATACGCGCGGCAGGTGGGGCCGTCGGCGCGGGAGTTTGCGGCGCACCAGGCGCCGGGCTCTGTCCCATAAATGTTTCCGCCGCGGAAGGCGGCCAAATCGACTCGCCCGGTCGAGGCTCCGCCGGTGGCGGAACGCTCACGGGCCCCGCACCAATCGGCGTAACGCGTGCTGCCGGGGCAACCGGCGCAGCAAAGAGGCTGCTCAGCGATGGCACAGCCACCGGCCGGTCTGCAAGCGGTGTCGTTGGCTGAGGCACCGCCGGCGCCAGCAGATGCTTTACCCGTCCAATCAGCTCCTGGGGCTGAAATGGCTTGCGCACCAGGTCATCCGCCTGTACCGCTACCGCCCGGTCCGCTACGCTTTTGTTCACCACGCCCGACATCAATATCACCGGCGTCTTCCCATACTGCGGGTTTTGCTTGATCTGGCTGCACACCGAATACCCATCCTGATCCGGCATGATCACGTCCGTGATCACCACGTCCGGCGCGTGCTCCTCGAATTGCGCCAGCGCCGACGCCGCGTCCGCGCAGGTAATCACGTGAATGTTCTCGCGGCGGAAGGCGATCTTGATCACTTCGCGCATCGTCGCGCTGTCGTCAATGAAATAGACCGTGGGCGTGTGTTTCGCCTCGGCCTCGCCGATTGGCGGCATGGCGATCGCGTCGCTCATTGAGCCTCCTTGTCCGCAAGCTGTCCGGCAGTGTCGTGTGCCCTTTCGTCGAACTCCCGCATGGCGTCCAGCATCAGGTCCGTCGCGGAGCGCAGCACCGTGCGCTGTGCCGACGTCGCTCCGTACACGAACTTGTACGTGCCGGAGTCGCAATCCACGCAGCTTTTCAGGATGTGCAGCACCGCCTCATCGCCAAACAGCGAGCCGCATTCCGCGTGGGTAATCTCCCCGGCGTCAAAAAACATCACCGCGTCCGTTTCGCCCGCGTTGATGGTCAGTGCGCCCGTCTGCCGCGCTTGCCCCAGCATTTGCATCACGCCGGTCAGATCGTGGTGCGTCAAATTCCCGCTCAAGCTGGTGTCCGCCTGCCCCAGCATCTGCGTCGGCTGGAATCCTTCCAGCTTGCTGATGATGATGTTCTTCACGTGGTTGGCAATCGTCGCCGGGGAAAGTTGCCGGTCAATGTAATCGTCGCAGCCCGCTTGAAACGCTTCCATCAGCGCCCGCTGGCTGCCATCGCCCAGCGCAATAATCGGCAGGGAAGCGTTCGAGGCGTCCGCGTGAATAATCTTCGCGATTTCCAGCGCCCCCATCTCGCGCATATTCGTGGCGCACACAATCGCCGTGGGCTTGTCATATTCCAGCGTGGTCAGGGCAAAGGCCGCTTGCGTCGTCGCCGTCACTTCAAAGCCTTCCCGCTTCAGCGTGTCTCCGAGCCTTTTCGCGAACAGCACATTGCTGTCGATCAGCAGAATCTTCGCTGGTTTGCCCGGCAGGATCATGCGTGCGCCTCCGGCAACCGCGCTCCGGCGGCTCCGCCTTCCATCGGTTCCATTCCTGGCGTCAGCGCGCCCAAGTTCAGCACCTCAATCACTTCGCCATCATGGGAAAGCCAAGCCGCCACGTGCGGTGAATCCGATGGGCCCGCCGGCGTCAAATCCGCCTGGATCAATTCGCAATCGCCGCTCACCGGCAGCGCGATCCAGTCCGTGGTCCCTTCCTGACGCCGTTTCGAAATCAGGTAATACCGCCGCGACGTCAATCGCTTTCCTGTCAACTTTTCCGCGACGTCGCACACCGGCACGACTCGCCCCCGCCGCAGAATCACCCCGTCGATTTCCGCTGTCCGGTGCGCAAAGCGAAACATCCGGCTCGGCGCAACCAGTTCCGATACCTGGTCCGCCGCCAGCGCAAACCGCCGATCACCCAGCCGCAGCAGCACGCAGGATCGTGCATCGAGTTGCTCCGTCCAGCTCACGGTGCCAATTCCACTTCCGATGCGCTCGCCGCCTGAGGCTCCAGCAACGCCCCGGCCGCCGCATCCAGTTGTGACAACTCCTGCTCCGTCAGGAATCCTTGCGGGTTCACCACCGGGATCACGTTTTGATCCAGCACCGTCAACCCGCGGTACCACACGCGCTCCTCGTGGCAAAACGCCGGCGACAACGCTTGCAGCCGCGTCATCGTCGTCATTTTCTCGATGCCGTCGATCAGCAGCCCCACGCGTGTTTTGCGCAAAAGAAAAATCAAGGCCGCCGGCGATGGCCGTAATCCAAAGTGCAGCGCCGCATTCACCACGTACACGCTGCGCTCGCCGCGCTTCAGCAGGTGCCGCACCTTGGGCACGCTGGCTTCATCGATCTCCACCGACGCTCCCGCCAGGCTGTCCACGCTGCGCACTTCCTGCACCGAGGCGGAAGAAATCGCGAAAACCTGGTTGCTACTCCGGAATAGAATGATTTGCTCCGTGCGCACCGCCGGCGTCTTGTGTACGGGCTCAAAACGCATCAGCGTGCTCCTACGGGAGCCAAGCGGCTTAGACCCAGAACGCGCTTCTCGATGGCTGGATAAATATCGTCAATCCCCAGCACCTGGTCCACTACACCAGACCTGATGGCTTCCGCCGGCATTCCAAAAATCACGGATGTCGCTTCATCCTGCGCCAGCACCAACCCGCCCGCCGACTTGATGGCCCGCGCGCCGCGTGCCCCGTCGCAGCCCATTCCCGTCAACACTACGGCAATGCTCATTGCTCCCGCGTACGCCGCGATCGATTCCATGGTCACATCGATGTTCGGCAGGTACCCCTCAATCCGTCCGGTCGTGCTGTCCAACTGAATGCGCCCCGTTGGCGTCACCCGCAGATGCTGCCCGCCCGGACAGATGTACAGCGTCCCCGGCTGCACCGGCTCGCCCGCTTCCGCTTCCTTCACGCGTACTCCCGTAAACTCCGCGAGCTGCAAGGCGTATTGCGTGGTGAAAGCCGCGGGCATGTGCTGCACCAGGAACACCGCGGCCGGAAAATCTTTTGTGAACCCCGGTGCCATCCGCATCACCGTCGCCGGCCCTCCCGTCGATGCCGCCAACACGACTACCGGAAAGCGCAACTCCGCCGGAACGATAGGCGTGGGCTGCGCCAATCGCACTCTCTGCACCGGCGCCGCAGGGCCAGTTCCCGCTCCCTGTACCGCCGTAACCATCCGCGACGCCGTGCGCACCACTCTCACTTTCGCCGCCATCCGCACCTTGCGAATCAGCTCTTCCTTCGCGCCCTGCAGGTCCAGGTCAACATCGGCCGATGGCTTGGTCACAAACTCAATCGCGCCCAATTCCAACGCCTTGAGCGTCTTGGCCGCGCCTTCCCGCGTCTCCGAGCTCACCACCACAATTGGCCGCGGATTTGTGGTCATGATATGCGCCGTGGCCTGCAAGCCGTCCATGTGCGGCATGTTCAAATCCATCGTGATCACGTCCGGCTTCAGCGACTCCGACAGCGCGATCGCTTCCCGCCCGTCGGTGGCATGCCCCACGACCTGCAGTTGGTCATCCGAATTGAAAATCGTCTCCAGGACGCGCCGCATGAACGTGGAATCTTCCACGACGAGCACGCGAAACTTCTTGGGCTGGCTGCTCACCATACTTGCTTACCCGACCGGCACAACCGGACGTGCCGCCTCCTTGCCCATCAGTTGCTCCACTGCCGCCAGCAACTGATCTTCCTGCACCGGTTTGGTCAAGAATGCCGAAGCTCCTTCCTTCAAGGCGCGGTCGCGATGCTTCGCGCCGGCGCGCGAGGTCACCACCATCACGGGGATGCGCCGTGTCGAGGGGCTTTGCCGCAATTGCGTCATCAGTTCATATCCCGTCATGCGCGGCATTTCCAGGTCCGTGATCACTAGGTGGCAGCCATGCTGCGACACCAGTTCCGCCGCTTCCAGCCCGTCCGCGGCCAGTTTCACGCGATAGCCGTTCTTCTCCAGCATGCGTCCCACAAACTTGCGCACGCTGATTGAATCGTCCGCAACCACGATCACGCGCTCCTGCTCCACGCGGTCAATGGCATCGGTTGGGATCGTTCCGCGCGCCACGGCCGCCGAACCCGGCGCGAACACGCGTGCCGCGCTCGCGCTCGCCTGTACTTCGCGCCGCTCGCTTGGCTCGTTCGCCACCATGCGGTTCAGGTCAATCAGCAGGATCAGGCTGCCATCCGGCGCAATCGTCGTACCGGGAAAGAGCTTGACTCGCCGCAGATACTCGCCCAGGTTCTTGATCACGATTTCGTCTTTGCCCAGCACTTCCTCGACGACCAGGCCGATCTGCCGGCTCCCTGCATTCGCCACCACCATGCGGAAATACCCGTTGATCGGTTCCAGCGGAGGCAGCCCCAGATACGAATCGAGCCGCACCACTTCCGTCACGACGTCGCGCACCTTGGTCAGCAGCTTCCCGCCCACATCCTCGATTTCATCCGCGCGCAACCGGCGAATCTCTTCCACCACTGCCAGCGGCAGCGCAAAGTGGGTCGCGCCGCAACGCACGAAGAGCGCCGGCGAAATAATCAGCGTCAACGGCACCTTCAACGTGAACTTCGTCCCCAGGCCCACCGTGCTCTGCACCTCGATTTCGCCATTCAGCGCGTTCAGGTTGGAGCGCACCACATCGAGCCCCACGCCGCGCCCCGCCAATTCCGTCTTCACCACCGCCGTCGAAAAGCCCGGGTGGAATAGCATCTCGCGCAGGTCGCGCTCGGTCAGGCGGTCCGCCGTTTCCCCGGACACCAGCCCGCAATCGATCGCGCTCTGTTTCACGCGCTGGTAATCGATCCCGCGCCCGTTGTCTTCCACCTCGATGTAGATGTGATTGCCGCGGTGATACGCGCGCAAAAAGACCGTGCCTTGTTCCTGTTTGCCGGCCGCGGCGCGATCCGCCGGACCCTCAATGCCATGCGCCACGGAGTTGCGCACCAGGTGCACCAGCGGGTCCGAAATTTGCTGGATGATGTTGTTGTCGAGTTCCGTTTCGCTCCCGGAAAACTCCAGCTCCACCTGCTTCTTTGCCGATTTCGCGGCGTCCCGGACCGTCCGCGAGAGCAAGGAATAGAGCGTTCCGATCGGCACCATGCGCGCGGCCGTAATCTCGTCCTGCAGGTGGTGCGCCAGCTTGCTGAATTCGTCGATGTCGCCCTCAACGCGCCCGATGAATCCTTCGAGCTGCGAGAGCACTTCGTTCACGTCCGCCGATATTTCCGTCATCGACCGCGACAATATGTTGAAGTCGTCGTAGCGGTCCATCTCCAGTTCGCTGAACTCTTCCGGGTACGACGCCTCGCCCGCCGCCGCGCTCGTCAGCATCTTCTGCGTTTGGGAAGCCGCCCAAGGGGTGCCCGGCTGCAACGTCCTCAGCCGGTTGAACTCGTACTTTTCCTGAAATTCGTTGACCTTGTTCTGCAGGCGTTCCTTCGAAAAGCTCAGCGTGTCGATCAGTTTCTCAAGCTCCGCCACGCGCCCCAGCATCTTCGTCCGGTTGATCACCAGCTCGCCGACGGTATTCATCATGCGGTCGAGTCGTGCCAGCGAGATGCGCACGGACTTCGGTACCGCCGCCTGTTTCTTGCTGGCGCGGGCGCCTTGCTTAGCCGCCTCGCGTTCGATTGCCGGCTTTCCTGGTTCCACGCCCACTGCTTCCGATTCCACCGCGGCCGCCACTGGCGCTTCTTCTTCCACCTCCTGCGGGGCGAACTCCGCGACGCGTCCCAGCAGGGAATCCACGCCCGCGCGCATATCCGCTTCATCCGCCCAGTCGCGGTGCAGCGTCTTCTTCAGCACATCCACGGACTCAAGGCACAAATCGACGACCGCAGGTGACGGCTGGATTTGGCCGTCGCGCATGCGGCCGATCAAGTCTTCCACGCGGTGCGCGATCGCGCCTAGCCGCCGCAAGCCGACCTGCGCCGCCGATCCCTTCACCGTGTGAATCGCGCGGAATAACCGGTTGATCTCCTCCGGATTGTTGTTGCCTTCCAGCGAGAGCAGGCAATCGCTCACCACTTGCAAATGCTCTTCCGCCTCGGGTTGGAAGAATTCCAGAATTTCATCCGGCACTTCGTCATCGGTGGGCAGCGCATCGAAATACGAACCCGTCAATCCCACCGTCGCCGTTTCGGCGTCCCTCGCGGCAGCCTGCAACTCAGCCTGCGCTTGTGCTTTTGCCTCGGCTCGGGCGTCCTCCCCAGGCTGGGACAAATTCAAAGGCGGCGGCTCCGGCGGAAAGGCAAAGCGGTAGCGCTCCTTGAACGCGGCCATATCCTCGACGTTCTCCTGCCCGGTGTCGCTCATTTCCAGCAGGCAGGTCTCCAGCACGGAAATTCCGTCGGAAAGAAACTCCGTCAGCGGGCCGTGCAGATCGTCTCCCAGCGGCGCATTCAGCGCATACTGGAAGACGTGCGCCAGCTTCGCCGCAACCTCCGAAAATCTTGGGAAACCGTAACTCGCTGAAGTGCCGCTGAGCGTGTGCGCCGCAATGTACAGCCGCTCCATGTCCTCGCGGCGCGGTGAAACTTCTTGCAGCACACCCACGTACTCCCGCAAATATTGCAGGTGCTCCGACGCCTCCTGGAGGAACATCTCGATGGATTCGTGGTCCGGCATGCTCACGCGCGTCCCTCCGTCACCAATTCCGGTTTCTGCAGTTCGTCCACCGTCGGCTTCCGGTACAAGATGCAATCGCCCAGCACGATGGCCTGGAATTTCACGGGCATCTTTGAAATCGACTCGGAGTGCCCCAGAAACAGGTATCCGCCCGGCTCCAGCGACTCATAAAACTTCTGCACCAGCGCCTGCCGCCGCTCTTCCGTGAAATAAATCAGCACGTTCATGCAGAAAATCAGGTCCATGCGGCCTACATAGACCGGCGAAGCTAAATTCATTTGCGCGAATGTCACCAGCCTCCGCAGCCGGGGTTTCACCTGGTACCCGCCGTTCACCGCGGTGAAATGAGCCGCCAGTTGCTGCTCGTTGACGCTGGCGATGCTGCGCCCGGAGTAGGTGGCCCGCTCCGCCTTCTTCAGCGCCTGCCGGCCCAGATCCGTCGCCAGAATCTCCACGCTCCAGGCGTCCGCGAAGGAAAGCGAGTCCAAAATGGTGATGGCGATCGAGTACGGCTCCTCTCCCGTCGAACAGCCCGCGCTCCACACCCGCAGCGTGCGCGGATTTTTCCAGAATTTTATGGTGTGCAGTTCCGGCAGCACGCGCTTCTCGAATGCGTCGAACACCGCTGGATACCGAAAGAACGACGTCTCCTGCGTCAGCAACCGTTCCAACAACGTTTCAAACTCCACGTTCGTCTTGCGAATCGCCCGCAGCAGTTCGTTTCCGCGCGTAAACCCTCGCTCGTGCAGATGTTCGCGGACTCGCGTGGAGAAGAACCTCTCCCGCGATTGGTCGAAATGGATGCCTGTCCGCTCCTCGATCAGCATGCGGATCTCGCTCAGCTCGTGTTCGCTCAAACCGTGCCCCGCCCCGTGGCGTTCGCTCATCTTGGTCACGCTTTTGCCCCGGCTTCGCGCCCGGGCATGGTTTCACCGCTATCGAACCGCGCCCGCCGGGACCGGCCGGTCCGACTCTTCTGCCGCACGAGCCGCCGCCTTCGACTGCGCGCGGAACTGCGCCAGCGCTTCGTTCAACTGGTCGGACAACTTCACCAGTTGGCTCACCGTCGCCACCGTGCCGCGCGTTCCTTGCGAGGTCTGCCGCGTGATGTTGGAGATGATCTGCATGGCGTGCGCCACGCCTTCCGTGCCGCGCACCTGCTGTTTCGACGCCAGGGAAATTTCCTGCACCAGTTCGGCCGACTGCCGCACCACGCTGGAAATCGCATCCAGCGCGCGGCCCGCCTGATCGGCCAGCGTTGCCCCGGACTCCACTTCCTTCGTGCCTTCCTCCATGACCACCACGGCCTCGTTCGTTTCCGCCTGGATGGCCTTGATCAATGCGGCGATGTCTTTCGTCGCGCTCCGGGAGTGTTCCGCCAGCTTGCGGACTTCGTCGGCGACAACCGCGAACCCGCGTCCCGCCTCGCCCGCGCGTGCCGCCTCAATGGCTGCGTTCAAGGCTAGCAAATTCGTCTGTTCCGTAATGTCGTTAATCACGTTGATGATTTCCGAAATTTCCAGCGAACGATCGCCCAGAGACTTGATCTTCTTCGCCGTCGCCTGTACCGACGACCGGATTCTTTGCATCCCCTCCAGGGTATCGCGCACGGCGCGGTTGCCTTGCTCCGCGGCATCCAGCGCCCGGCGCGCCGCTTCCGCGCTGGCTTCCGCGTTGTTGGACACCTGCTTCATCGATACCGTCAGCTCTTCCACCGCGCTCGACGTGTTCGTGATTTCCTGATCCTGTTGCGTGGCGCCCGCCTGCATCTCGTCCGCGGCCACAAGAATGTTGTTCGAGCACGCGGTCACTTCCATGGCCGCCTTGCGCACGCGTTCCAGCACCTTGGTGAAGTTGTCGAGCATGTAGTTGATGGAGTCCGACACGTTGCCCAGCGCGTCGTTGGTCACCTTCCCGCGCAACGTCAAATCGCCGCGCGCCACCTGGTTGATCACCGCCAGCAGGTCCGTGATGCTCCGCTGCAGCGCTTCATTGGCTTCCTGGTTGCTGGACGCCTTCGACACCTTGGCCACCGCGCGGTTCAGGTTCTCCGCGATGTACCCGAACTCGTCGTTCGAGGACACGTCCGCGCGCACTTTGGCGTCGCCCGCCGCCAGCCGCTCGGAAAAGTCCGAGAGCTCGTTCACCGGCGTCAGGATTGAGCTCCCCAGCCGCCACGCCAGCACGATGCTGATCCCCAGGGCGATGATCCCCGGAATGATCAACCCGCTGGGCTCGAACGCGCCACCGCTTGATTGGCGTCCCGCGAGGTACGCCAGCCACAGCACAGCGGCTAACGCCACGCCGTTCAGGATCACCAGCGTCCAGATTGTGCTACTCAGTCGCGATTTCATTCCCGCCTCCCAAACCTTCCGAATCTCGTCAGATGCTCGGCCCTGGGTAAACTTCCAGGAGCCGGCGTAAATCGATTACCAGAGCCAGCCGGTCGTCGTGTCGCAGCATGCCCACGCAATGCGGCACGTTTTCCGGCGCTTGCTCCAGCAGGTCTTCCGCTTCGTTCACCGAATAGGTCCCCACCACTTCATCCGCTGCAATCCCCAGCCGCAGATCGTCGTGATGCGAGTCGCTCCTCAGCGACGCCACCACCACGTGCTTGGGCAGCAACCCGGTGCGCCTGCCTTCCGTCAAGGCAATGTCAATCAGCGGCACAATCGCGCCGCGCAAATTGAAAATGCCCAGCACATACGCCGGGGCCAGCGGCAGCTTCGTCACCAGCGGCCACTCCAGCACCTCTTCGACGTCCAACACCGGCAAACAGAACCGTTCGCGTCCGCTCCGGAACACGCAGTATTGCGATTCCGGGGGAGGCTCGGCCACGTTGCCCAGCGCTTCCAGCATCTCCCCGACTTCCGCATCCGCGGGGAGAGGCGTCAGTTGGAAATCGTCGCTCATGCTTGGCTCTTTCTCCGTTCCCTCATGCAAACCGGCGAACGGCCCGCAGCAATTCTTCCCGCGTAAAGGGCTTCGTCACGTAGCCATCCGCACCCTGTTGTTCGCCCCAGTACTTGTCACTCGCGGTGCTCTTCGAGGTCACCAGAATCACCGGGATCGAATTGAATTCCGCGTTGCTCTTCAACTCCCGGCAAACCTGAAAACCGTTACGCTCCGGCATCACCACGTCCAGCAAAATCACGCTTGGCCGCTCCACGACGATGGCCTCTTCCACGCGCTTCGGGTCATTCAATCCCACCGGCCAATAGCCCTCGGGCTCCAGCAACCCCTGGATCAGCCGCACTTGCGACGGCGAATCATCGACGATCAGCACTTTTTTCTGCACGAGCTTCTACCCCGCATAGTTCTCCACGTCAGAAAAATGCACGTCAGCGGCCAGCTTGGGGGTTCCTTGCGCCGGCGTGTCTATTTTCTTTATCTAACTGCAAAGACAGGAGTTGTGCGCGTAAGGAGAGCGCCTAACGGCGCGGATAAGGCGACGCCGTGGCCTCTTCCGTCTCACCCTGAGAAGGCGTCTCACCCTCCCGCACTTCGCTGGCGAGGGATGAGAATCTCTGCATGATTTCGTTGATCCGCATGGCCATCGTGTGAATCGTCTTGATTTGTGCAATGGACTGCGTCGAGAGTTGCCCCGGCTCCAGCAAAAGCAATTCGGCGTTTCCCAGCAACGACGTCAGCGCGTTATTCACGCTGTGCTTCATGTCAATCATGTACCGCCCCAGCATCGCCTGGCTGGCATTCTCCGCCGCGCGCTGTTCCGCCCGCTTGACCTGCTTCACCGCTTGCGTTCGCCGCAAGGACTCACCGGCCAGCAGCAGCACCATCTGCGTCCAATCTTCCCGCAAAGGCACGTGCAACAGCCGTGGGTAGCGCTTTCGCAAGAGCCCCAGCTCCGTCACCTCCGCCGGCGCGCATAAAATCACCGCCACGTTCGGCTCCATCGCGCGCAGCGCCTCCGCAAGCTTCCCTTCCTGCAATGGCCCGATCACCACCAGGTCGGGGCAAACTCCGCCGCCGTTTTTCCATAAGTCGCTTGTCACTACGGAAAGGCCGGGAAGCTGGCGTTCCACTTGCCAGCACGCGCTCAGCAATCGCGCAAATTCCGCGTCGTCCGTGAGAATCAATACGCTCGTGTTTCGCAAGAGAGACCCGCTCCCTGACTGTGTTCCTTGCCTGCCATCGCTCCCAGCAGGGACTTACAATTTTTCGGCTTCATCCAGCGCGGAAAGCAGCCGCTTCGTGCTGATTCCCAGATTCACCGCCGCTTCCGTGTCTTTCGCCTGTTTTGCCAGTTCCACGCGTTCCTGCAGCCGCGAAACCTCCACGCGCGCGATCGGCAGCACGCGGTCCAGCCCCGTGGCGTTCCCCGATTCCTTGGCCTTTTCCATCGCCGCCGTCACCAGCGCCCGCGCCACCACCGCACGCCGCAAATCTTCCGCGGCCGGCCCGTCTTCAATCACGAACGCCGCCACTTCCCACGAGGACATCAGCAGCCGCGCTCCGCCCACTCGCACCGTCGTCATCGAGCGGCCTCGCGAAGGCGGCGCCGCGATCAGTTGCTCCCAGACCTGTTCCATGCACGACTCGAAATCCAGCTCGGGCTTCGCTTCCTCTGACTTGCGATTCGCCGCAGCCTCCGCTTTCTCGCTCGGCCGTGCCGCGCCAGGTGTCGCCACCGCACTGGTGCCTCCTCCCGCAGCCTTTTCTGCCGTGGGCTGGATGGCAACCGCGTCGAGCGATTTGCCCAGCACGCGGACCGCCGCGCGATCCACGTCTGCACGCAGCGCCAGCAACTTCTCGAATGCCTGGCTCACGGAGCGCTCCGTATATTCCTTCTGGAACGGCTGCTTCCAGTCGTCCGCCAGCGCCTTCACCTGTGCGATCGGCTCCGCGGACGTCAGTCCATAGGTCTGGCAATCCACCGTTTTTGCCCCGGCTTGTTCCAGGTGGTTGATCCCGGAACGTATGAAAATCAGGTCCGCGTGCATCAACTCAATCAGCGTCCGCCTCAATAGGAAATTGAAGCGCACAAACGCCAGCATCGCCGAAGGATCGTAGAACATCCCTCCGGCTTTCTCTTTCACTCGCCGCCCCTGTTCGATGAAATCCGTCTTCAAGATGTCCCGCACGCTCTTGAGCGGCCTCAAGGCCACGATCATCTTCTCCAGCGGCTCGCACCACGGCAGCGGCGCCGTGTCGGTCTCTCCCAACACTGGCTTCATCACCTGCGCCACATCGCTCAGTTCGATTTGCTTGTGATAGATTTTGGTGGGCACGCACAGCGCAAAATACTGCACCATCAGAAAGTCGATTTTGTCGCGGTCCATCGGAGACTTCGCCGGCTTCCGCAGGTGGCGCATAATCAGCGCGCGCAGCCCGCTTTCGCTGGCATTCAGCGTGGTCATTTGCAGCAGGTGCCGCAACTGGTGCACCAGCACTCGCTGGTCCATGGAATCCAGCCATGCCAGGGCGCGGCTGAACAGGTCCAGATCCGCCTTTTCCGGCAACACGCGCTTGTTCGGCGGGAAGGGAATTTCGAGTTGCAGATGTTTGGCCAGCGCCAAATAGATGGGAAAGACGGAGCGAATCTCTTCCCACTGCGCTTGCCTTGCACCATCTGCCTTCGGCGGAGCGGGTAAGTTCAACGTGGTGATCATTTTGTTCACGGTTGCCTCATCCATTCGCAGGGGCCTTCCAGAAACCGCACGGCCACCGCTTTGCGCCCTTCTTGATATTGCAAAGCAATCACCGCCGCCTCCGCGGGACGTCCTCCTCCATCTCGTTCAACCCGCACGCGATCCGCAAATTCCAGCGGCAGGCTCGACAGGAAAATCGCGCATTCCGCCGTGCCGTACTCCAGCACCGTCCGTTCCTGCAATTTCCCCGGCGCGGGCCTTAGCGGCGTCACTCGCACCGCAAAGCGTACTGCGGGGAGTGCTGGAAAGAACCGGGCAAGCTGTTCCGCACATCCCCGTTCATCCGCAATGAGTGTCATTTCGCGCTTTTGCCCCGTCGCCACTAACGTGCGAATCTTGCGAGCTTCGGCTTCGCGGCGAGCGAGAACACACCCGACGCGGACCGGGACACAGTGTCCCGAAGAAGGAAATGCACGCCGACCACCAAAACTTGTAATGGGATACGACCTTCGGAACTTGCAGAAATGCCGTGACTTAGGTTTTTCCGCCCAGGGCTGCTTCGCCCATCTGTCTCAGCCTGAAACGCTTTCGTCTCACTCTTCTCTGAGAGAATCGCCCGCCTCTTTGAGACGTACTACCGCGCCGCCACGTGTGCCGCGGCTTCCTTTTCGTCCTGTCCCGGATTCCCGCGCAGCGCTATGTTGTACCGCTTCAGTTTCCGGTAAAGCGTCGCGCGGCTGATCCCCAGCATCTTCCCGGCCAGCGCCTTGTCGCCGTGCGCCTGCTCGAACACGCGCAGTATGGTCATTCGCTCCATCTCCGCCAGCGCCGTCGTCGAAAGGGAAGCGGCATCGTGTGAGGTCATCTCGCTGCTCGCCGGTTGCTCGCTGCGAATAGCCGGTGGCAGGTCCTGTACGTCAATCGTCTCCTGGTCGCCCAGCGTCACCGCCCGGGCAATGCAATTCTCCAGTTCGCGCACGTTGCCGGGCCAATCGTATTGCAGCAGGCTCTTCATCGCCGCCGCAGTCACTTGCAGCGGCTTCGTAGGCGTGTAGCGGTTCAGGAAATGGTGCACCAGCGTCGGGATGTCTGCCCGGCGCTCCCGCAACGGCGGTATGTGCACGGTCACCACGTTCAACCGGAAATACAGATCCTTGCGGAAAGTCCCCGTGCGATATGCCGACTCCAGGTCGCGGTTCGTGGCCGCGATCACCCGCACGTCCACGGTGTGCCGGTCATTGCTCCCCACCGGCCGCACCTCCTTTTCCTGCAGCACGCGCAGGAGTTTTGCCTGCATCTCCAGGGGCAATTCGCCAATTTCGTCCAGGAAGATGCTCCCGCCGTTGGCCGCCTGGAACAGCCCGGTTTTCGATTTCATCGCGCCGGTAAACGCGCCCTTCTCGTACCCGAACATTTCGCTCTCCATCAGCGTTGGCACCAGCGCGCCGCAGTCCACCGCCACGAACGGCGTTTGCGCCATCATTCCGCGAAAATGGATGGCCCGCGCCACCAGTTCTTTTCCCGTCCCGCTTTCCCCGGAAATCAGCACCGGCGTGCGTGTATCCTTCAGCCGGGAAATCATCCGCAAGACATCTTGCATCCCGGACGACGTGCCGATGATCCCGTCCAGGTTTTCTTCCGTGCTTACGCGTTCCCGCAAGAACGCATTCTCATTCACCAGCCGCACTTTCTCCGCCATGCGTTGCAGCAGCAGCCGCATCTTCTCCACACGGAAGGGCTTCTCGATGTAGTCGTAGGCCCCCAGCTTCATTGCGTCCACGGCCGATTCGATCGATCCGTGCCCCGTCATGATGGCCACTTCCGTGCGCGGCAGCACCGCCTTGATCTGTTTCAGCAATTCCACGCCCGACTGGTTCGGCAACTTCAGGTCCGTCAGCACCAGGTCCGGCGGGTCCGTCTCCAACCTCTGAATCGCCGTCTCCGCGCTCTCCGCCTCGTTGCAGTTGTAGGCCAGCGAACTGCCAATCGTCATGCAGAGCCGGCGGATGCTCTGCTCATCGTCCACTACCAGAAGTTTAATTCTCAGATCGTCGCTCATGGTTTTCCGAATGTCGTCTCCACGATGGAAATAAGTTCCTGGACTCGAAATGGCTTCTCAATGCAAGGCGTCGCGCTCTTCATCAATAGCTCCTGCGTCTCGCTGTTGGCCGTGTCGCCGCTGATCAGGATGATTCTCCCGCTCAGTTCCGGCCGGTTCGCCCGTATCCACTGGTGCACGTCCGCGCCGTTGATCTTCCCCGGCATCCGAATATCCGTAATCACTCCCGCATACGTCCCCTTCGCCAGTTGCCGCAAGCCCTCATCCCCGTTTGCCGCTTGCACCACGGTGTAGCCGCGCCTCTCCAGTGCCGCCCGCACGAAGGCGCTCACCGAAGTTTCGTCCTCTATAAGGAGAATCGGCGAGAATGCCCGCACGGTGGTCGGTGAGCTCATCGCCCCGCCTCATTCGCCGCCGCCGCCAACGCCGTCTCTGTTGCCCGCGGTAAGCGCACCAGAAACGTGCTGCCGCTTTCCCCGGCATTCTTCCAGCAGAGAATTTCTCCGCCATGGGCCCGCACAATCCCGTAGCAGATGCTCAGCCCCAGCCCCGTGCCTTTTCCCGCCTGCTTGGTCGTAAAGAACGGATCAAAGATCCGCTCCGGGTCGCTCACACCCGTCCCGTTATCCACAAACGTCACCTCAATTGAATCGCCCGCGCGCTTCGTTGCGATGCGGATTCTGCCGTGATTCCCGGATTCCTGTATCGCATCGTAGGCATTGTTCAAGATATTCAGGAACACTTGCTGGAGTTGCTGCCCGTCCCCCAGCGTTTCCCCAATCCCTTCGTCGAACTCCTCCACGACCTCAACCCCGTGGCTTGCAAAATCGTATCCGCGCAGTTTGATCGTCTGCCGTAACAACGTGTTCACCTGTACTGGCTCGCGCTGCGCCGGCCTCTGCCGCGCAAAGCGCAGCAGGTCCTGCACAATCTCCTTGGTCCGCTGCGTTTCCTGCAAGATGATTTGCAGGTCTTCCCGCGCCGATGCCGGCATCTCCGGATTTTCCAGCAGCAAATCCGTGAATCCCAGAATCGCCGCCAGCGGGTTGTTCACTTCATGCGCCACCCCGGACACCAAGCGCCCGATCGTGGCCATCTTTTCCGAATGCGCCAGTTTCGCCTGCAGCAGCGCCGCGTCCGTAATGTCCGTCATCACCACCACCACGCTGTTCACCTGCTCCGATTCATCCCGCATGGGGCTCAAGCTGATGGAAAAATGGCCCATGGATGCGTCGCTCCGCCGCACCCGCAATTCCAAATTTTCCACCTGCTGCCCGTTCGCCGTCGTCTGCAACGCCGCTTCAAAATCCTTGCGGTGCGAGGCTCCCACCCAATCCACCAGCC